>Ga0116158_10000978_pt1 | contig 26489 bp, 16 predicted proteins | sample AD_UKC052_MetaG_FD_89883 | JGI IMG/M metagenome (GOLD analysis project Ga0116158, IMG submission 89883) | Active sludge microbial communities of municipal wastewater-treating anaerobic digesters from USA - AD_UKC052_MetaG | ecosystem: Engineered > Bioreactor > Anaerobic > Digestate | place: USA... | reverse complement strand
CTGAAGGAAATATTATCTATGGCAAAGTCATTTCCCTGAACTTCGGTATTCCTGGTTACTATTGAAATAATAGCTTTTTCTGCTCTTTCGGAATTCCAGATAGTATTAAAAGTGCGCCAGTTACAAGTGTTTGCTGCTGCCTGGATGGAGTCGCCAACGATTACATTATTGATTGAAAACTGCAACAGTGCCGGGTTTATGGGATAAAGAGCGGTAATATTTAATTGAAAATCATAGGTAGTATTTTTCTCTACCATAATTTCCTGTTGCCAAACAACTTTGTTTGATTCGGGAACTCCATTTACCAATAACATATTGCCTTGTGTACCATCGGGCTGCTGACAAGATGATAAAGCTGAATTCCAATTTTTGGGAAAAGGGCCAATATAATACTCTCCCTCTGTGGTATTATTAGGTTTGTAGGAGTAAGTTGAGCTAAAACCGGTATTACCGGCAGCAAAATCTCCATTCACAAGTAAATTAGGGCCTGTGTTTTTATGGGTAAAATAATAAGTAGCCGGCTTAGTTACTTTAACGGAAGGTGAAGGGCTATCAGCATTTGTTAAACTATCAGCGGGTATCCAGCAAAAGTCCTTATTTACCAGGGCCTTTAATTGAATTGTACCATTTTCGCATACAGTTGTGTCATTAAAAGCCAATAATTTAATGGATTGGGTCCTAAGGTCCAGTGTTTTAATTAAAGTGTCATTGGTTGCACATTGGTTATACTTTACTACCATTGTTACAGGGAATTCACCACTTTTTGAAAAGGAATGGGCAGGCCTTCTGCCAATTCCATTTTTACCCGGTTCAAAATTCCATAATATCTCACTTCCCGGTCCGTTATAATAAAAGTTTACAAGATTTGTATTACACAAATCTTGTTGGTATGAAAAATCATATCTGTCCGTGCTTTGTACCTCACCATATAGTGCCGAAACTTCTTGAGGGTTAATTGCCCGGTTGTAAACCCTGATATCATCCATTAAGCCTTTAAAAAACTGTTTGTCTGAATTCCACCAGGCACCAAATTGCAAATTCCCAATACAAGATGTAACCTGGGTAAAGTTTGCAACCCGGCTCGACTTAAGTTCCCCATCAAGATAAAGTTTGTGTTCTCCACCATCAAAAGTAACTACCATAAAATACCAACGGTTTCCACATAATGTTCTACCCGTTGCTAACCTGCTTTCCGCAAATTGGTGTCCAAGTTCACATGGTGCCCCTTTCGGAACAATTACAGATCCGATTCCGGGCGTTACCGGCCAATTTATATAAAGTTGAACCTGCTCGTTAATTGGAGTTTCGCTGTATAAAATTTTCCCGACAACAGTTTGTACATCGCTGCTTGTTGTTTGAAACCAGGCACAAATGGAGAATTTATCAGGCAAAAGAGACCCATCATTATCGGGCACCACCACATAACTGCCATTACCGTCCAATGCAATTGCACTATTTGGGTTGCCTAACCGGTTTGTTGCAGGCTTTACGTTTCCAAATAAATTTCCATTCCGATTATTTCCCGAAATATCATCCGCATTTCCATTAAGTGGCCAATATCCTAAAAGCCCATTGGTTAAATTAACCTGACTAAAAACTACTTGGAAACTGAATAAAGAGATAATAATTATTAAGCAAATCCTGATCAAATGAGATTTGAAGAATAATATTAAAATGAATTGTTTAGGGGTTTCATTGTTCATAAAATTGCATTTCTTTTTCAGCCTTCTATTCCCGGGTTATTGAAATTTCCGGACTTTAGTTCCTTACATTAAAGAAAATCTAAAATAATTAATATCGTGTACGAAAATATGAAAAATAATCAATCCTCTGAATGGCATATTAGGGAAAAGGAAATAAAAAATCCTAATTTTTTAATTACTAAATTCAGACTATAACCTAATAAGATAACCGCATCCCCTTATTTTTCATTTCTTTTGCGACTAAATGTCCTCCCCCACCATTCAGCGCCAATCCATCCTCTCCACATTTGCCATCGTGGCGGGCTTTGTGCTGGGTGGCATCAACATGGTATTACTATTCCCTAAAGTGCTTACCGGCGAGGAATTTGGCCTTACCCGCGTGGTAAACGATTTTTCGGTGATTGCCGCCAATTTTGCCACCCTTGGGGCTTTGCCGGTTATGTATAAGTTTTTCCCGCTTTACCGCAGGTACCTTCCGGCCGAAAAAAATGACCTGCCTTTTATAATCCTGACTATTTTTATTACCGGGATTGTAATTACAGGACTGTTACTGGCACTTTTGCAGCCCCAGATAATTGCTGCTTTTGGACGAAACAACCCCATTTTTCCTGGCTATTACTGGTTGGTTTTCCCCTTCACCCTTTTCTATGCCGTTTTTATTTTCGCCGAACCATTTGCCTGGTATGCGGGTCTTTCCGTTCAAAGTAATATGCTGAAGGAAACCCTTTTCCGTGGCCTTACCCTCCTGTTTTTATTGCTGATTACCTTTAATTTCATCGGCTTTTCAACCTTCATGGTGCTGTTCAGCCTCATTTTCCTGCTGCCAGCCTTATTGTTGCTTGGCATGGTTCTGAAAAAAGGAATGTTGAAAACTACAACCACCACCAGCCCGGTAACCAGAAGATTAAAAGGGAAAATGTTTCGGTTTTCGGGATTTATTTTTTTGGCGACGGTCATTAATATAACCGCTGTTCTCTGCGATACCTTGTTCCTGGCAGGGGCAAAGGGTTTCGCACTTGCCGCCGTATTTGCCATTGCCCAATATGCCAGCAACCTGATTGAGGTACCCTTGCGCAGTATGACCGGATCGGCTGTACCTGTTTTGGCCGAATACTGGCGGGCAGGCAACCGCAAGGGAATCCTGAGCATTTACCGCAAATCCTGCATCAACCTGCTGATTGCAGGAATGGCGATTGGCGGACTGATGCTGATAAACGTGCACAACCTGATTGATTTTTTGCCGGATGAATACAGCATTATCGGCCTTCCCATCCTGTTATTGATTATTGGCAGGTGGATCAATCTTGCCGGCGGGCTCAATGCCCAAATCATCCAGACAAGTAAATACCTTACCTGGGATTTTGGCGCCAACCTTATCCTTTCATTAATTGCCATCCCACTCAATTTTTTCCTGATCAGGTACTTTGGCATTATGGGAGCTGCTGTGGCCAACCTGGTGGTTTGGTCGGTTTATAATGGGGTTCGTTTTTTTTACCTGTACAAAAAATTCGGATTTCAACCACTGTCCCAAAAAAATGCGGAAGCCTTCGTGGTTTTTTGCCTGCTCATAACCCTGGTGTATTTTATACCAAGGTTTACCAACCTGTATATTGATGCAATCTGGCGAAGCAGCCTGTTCATGCTGTTTTTTGGGGTTATTGTTTTAAAAAGGAAATATAGTGAAGAGGTTAGTCAACTTTGGTATTACTGGAGCAACCGCCTTTTTGGCAGCCGGTAGTGCGCAATAATTTTTTTATAGTACCATTGTTGTACCCATATTTGCCAAATGACCCCCTATTTATCTGTAGTTATTTGCACCTACAACCGCGACCGGTTTATTGTAGCCTGCCTCAGGAGCCTGGCAGTACAAACCTTGCCCGATGAAAAATTTGAGGTTGTGGTTGTAAACAATAACTGTACCGACAATACCGCGTCATTGGTTCAGGATTTTCTGCAACGGCAACCGGGCAGGCCCTTCCGTACTGTTTTTGAAGCCAATAAAGGACTTTCGTATGCCCGTAACCGGGGCATTGCCGAAGCTAAAGGCGAATTAATTCTTTACCTTGATGATGATGCGGAATGTATGCCCGATTTACTGGAAAACCACCTGAATTTCTTTACCAGCAAGCCGGATGCCGCGGGTGCCGGGGGGCGCATTTTGCCGCGTTACAGCGAGGCACCCGAACCTCCCTGGATGAGCAGGTGGCTGGATGGTTATATTGCTAGAATGGATCCCGGAGGCGAAATGAGGATATTTTCAGGCAGGATGAAATACCCGTTTGGTTGTAATATGGCCTATCGAAAAAAGTACCTGGTACAGATTGGTGGATTTAATACCGATATTACCTTCAGGGGCGATGACAAATATATTTATTTGAAAGTAAAAGACATAAACCCGAATATTTACTACCTGCCACAAGCCCTTGTTTATCACAATATTCCGGGCTCAAGACTTCAATCCGATTACTTTAAAACGCTTTTTTTAAAAACAGGTAACGAAGAACGGGTGAGGGTAAGCATGGAACATGGTTTTTTGGGCGTTTGGCTGAAACTGGCTGAATACATCATCAAGGTTGGGGTTTCGCTGATTTTATGGTTAAAATATGCGGTAATCAATACTGAAAAGCAGGGCAGGTATATAATGCTGTCGCAATGGTACACTTTAAGCGGTTTTTTCAGGAAAAATGTAACGGTTCGTTAAAGAAAAATACCTAATTTTCACCTGACTTGTTAACAGGCTGCCATAAAATGTAAAAGCAATAACAAACCACCGAAACGATTTGTAATTTTAGCACGGAAAACACGATATAATATGGTAATGATGGAAAATAACAGGACAGGCTTAGGGATACGTTTATTTACCCTGCTATCAGTCCTTTTTTTAGCAGGAAGCACCAATGCCCAAAGTATATTTTACAGTGAGCCCGATAAAAATGAAACCAAACAGGCAAATTTCGATATTATTGGCAGGTATGGCGACAAAGTGTTGGTATTTAAAAATCTGAAAAGTGATAGTTATGTATCAGTATATGACCCTCAGATGAAGCTCGTGGAAAATGTTCCGCTTGAATTTATGCCGCCCAGGGTTTTGGAATATGATATACTGGCTTTTAACGAACACAGCTTTATTTTTTACCAATACCAGCAAAGAAATGTAGCCTACCTGATGGGAGTTAAAATCGGACCCGATGGCAAACCCCTGTCAACCCCGGTTGAAATGGATACTACCCATATCAGCTACAATGCAAGCCGCAGGGTATATTCTGTAATTGCCAGTGAGGATAAAAAAAAGTTCATGGCTTTTAAAATAAATTCCCGGGACGAAGAGAATTTCATCTTTGAAACCAGCCTTTATGCTCCCGATCTTTCAGCCATACATTCATCGAAGCTTAACCTTAAAATGAATGATGAATTCGATTTTCTAACTGATTTTTTTCTGGATAACGACGGTACCCTTGTGTTTGGAAGGGGCAGAAGGCGGGGTTCAGAAGAAAACATATCGCAGTTTTACCTGGTTACCAAAGCCGAAAAGGCCGATACTTTTGGGGTTACAGAATTAAAATTTGAGGGTATTTCGCTGGATGAGGTAAAACTTCGGATTGACAATAATCATCAGCGCTATTTATTTACTGCTTTTTATTACAAAGGAAGACGAAACAGTAATATTGAGGGGGTTGCAAATGCCATGTACGACAAAGCAGGAAAAGATTGGACTGTTCGCAACGTAATTCCACTTGGCGACCAGTTACGTGCCGATGCGGTAAGTGACAATACCCTTAAAACGGCATTTAACGATTATTTTATCAGCCAGATCCTTATACGTAAGGATGGTGGGTTTATCATGAATGCCGAGGCCGTTTATACCACCTCAAGGGGGAATCAATCCTTTAACCGGTGGGATATGTTTGGCAACCCCTATTCAATGGGAAACTCAAACTGGGGTGGATGGGGAACATCGGGTATGGGAGGATTTGGCTCCCCCTATTATGGATCGGGTGCATGGGGAAGTTCCAGTACAAGATACCATGCCGATAACATTATGGTCCTGGTATTTGACAAGGAAGGTATACTTACGATGAGTAATGTAATCCGCAAAAACCAGTTTGATGATCAAAGTGATGCCATGGTAAGCTATCAGATTATCAATACCGGCAATGCGCTTCATTATTTATACAACAGCTATGATAAGCGGGATGTCAGCTTATCTTACCAAACCATTGACGCCGAAGGAAAAGTTACCAGGAACCCCAATATGCGTACCATGGACCCCAAATACCTGTTTATGCCAAGGTATGCAAGGCAGGTGGCGGCAAGAACCATCATTCTCCCCTGTATTGTGCGGAATAGTCTCTGTTTTGCCAGGATAGATTTTTAAAATTCCGATTCTGCAGGTTACCAGAACCTGATTTAAAGGAATTTTTCCCCTTAATGCTAAAGGCAGGGCTTACTTTTGGCCGCAATTATATTTTTGGGTGTGATAGGAATATTTAAAGAACGAAATCCTTTTATAGTGCCGGTATTGTTTTTACTGGCTTTGGCATTAAAATTCGCATTTATCAGCCATCCACTGCCTGCAGAACCGCCTACATCAGGCGGGTTACTCGATCAGTTGCTGTATAATAGCTGGTGGAAAATACTTAAACCCGGTTTCCTTGCTGTTATTTCCATTACCATTATTATATTAAGCAGCCTCTATTTTAATTACCTGCTTTCTGAGAAAAGAATGTACCAGCGCAACCACCTGGTAACGGCAGTATGTTTTGTAATACTCACCTCGCTTTTTGCAGGCACCCAACGGATGCAGGCAGGCATTATCATGCTTCCTGTTACCATATTGCTTTTCAGGCAAATGATGTTGTTGTATAATCATGCACGTCCACGCACCATTGTGGTAAATATCGGGCTGATAGCAGGCACCGGTACCCTGCTTTATCATCCTTATTGGTGGATGTTGCCCTGGTGCTTTTGGGCACTCGGGCAAATGAGGCCATTCAGGCTGAATGAATGGGTACTGATGTTGCTGAGTTTTACTCTGCCGGCCTATGTAGTACTTAGTTACGAATACCTTACCGACCAATGGAACCCTTCGGCCCACTGGCCTGTATGGAACCCATTAAAGGCTATGCCGGCATGGAATCCATGGTGGGTAAGTCTTGGTATTTTGTTTTTAATGTGGATGATATCCGGGTTTTCTCAGTGGCAAACCGCAAACAAGCGAATGCTTATTCAAACCCGGAAAAACTGGTACCTGATGCTTATGATGGGTATTTTCGTTTTTCCCAGCCTTTTTTTTCCGGCAGGAAATTTTTATGAGGGCATCACCCTGCTGCTTTTACCCGCAAGTGCATTGGGAACCTACAGTTTCAGCAATCAAAACCGGTTGGGGCCACAGCAAATCTTCTTCTGGTTTCTTTTGATTGCGGCAGGTGTTTTTAGCTGGGCAGTTCTCAACCAAAAGATGTAGGGGCTTCGGCACATTAGGGCTATTCAACCTATCTTTGCTTTTTATTATCCAATACCTTTTTTAATGAAATTTGGAATAGTTGTTTTCCCGGGGTCAAACTGCGACAGGGATATGTACGAGGCCCTCGCAACCGATCTTGGGCAGGAAACCACCATGCTATGGCACAAAGACGAAGACCTGAGCGCTTTTTCAACCGATGATTGTATTGTGCTTCCGGGCGGCTTCAGTTACGGCGATTACCTCAGGTGTGGCGCCATTGCCCGCTTTAGCCCTATGATGAAAAGTGTAATTGACTTTGCAAACCGGGGTGGAAAGGTACTTGGGGTTTGTAATGGATTCCAGATTCTTTGCGAAGCGGGCTTATTACCCGGGGCGCTTTTACGTAATGAAAACCAGAAATTTATCTGTAAAAACGTTTCGCTAAAAGGAAAAAACGGGGTTGCCTATTCCATTCCTATTGCTCATGGCGAAGGCAGGTATTTTGCCGATGAACAAACTTTGGATCAACTGGAACATAATTCACAGGTCATTTACCGTTATGTAGCTTCAGACGGCACACAAACAGATAAAGGCAACCCAAATGGGTCCATCAACAATATTGCCGGAATTTGTAACAAAAACAGGAATGTATTTGGTATGATGCCCCACCCCGAACGTGCCTGCAATCCTTTGCTCGGTAATACCGATGGCGTTCAGGTATTCAGGGAATTGGGGTTAATCCCCTGAAACCGGCATTTTATCAATTAAATATGGTAGAAACACACCTTCACAGTACATTCAAATAAAAGGATAAAAAAGCCCTATTTTTTGTTAAACCAATGAGTAGTACAGGGTACCATGGTACTTTGCAGCAGTCTAATAGTAAATACTACCCGTTAAGGAACATCATTAAATATCGAACTATGAAAATTTTAAGCACCCTACTACTTTTTTCGTTTGCCTTAATGGCACAGGCACAGGTAAAAACTCCTGTAAAATGGGCATTTGCCAGTAAAAAAATTGACAGTAAAACCTACGAAATTCAGTTAACGGCCACCATGGACCCAAAATGGCATATTTATACAACTGACCATTCAGGCGATATTGGCGTTGCTACCACTTTTACCTTCAACAAAAACCCGCTCGGCGAATTAAAGGGAACAGTAAAAGCATCTAAAAAGCCGGTAAAAATGAAAGATCCTTCAACCGGCGAAATGGTGTCATTTTATGAAGGTGTTGTAACCTTTACCCAAACAGTATCCCTGAAATCGGCTGTAAAAACCAATTATACCGGGACTATCGAATTTATGGCATGTGATGACAAAATGTGCCTGCCCCCCACAGAAAAGACATTTTCCGTTACACTACAATAATTTACAGGAAGGCCGCCCATCAAAAAAAGCGGCCTTTTTTTAATTTTTGACTCTTTAGATGAAGTATTTTTTTTCTTCTATTTACTTGCTGTGGGCACTGGGATTTGGACTTTCTGCCTTTGGGCAGGTAACGGTGGAAGCCACAGCCAAAAGAATTTCGGCAGAAAGGGGCGAAATAACCCTGAAAGCAAGCATTGCCGATGGTATCCGGATATTTTCGGTGTTACCCGGTAAATCCGAAAGCGGGTTTATTTCCTCCATTACCCAAAAAGATACCGGGGCAGCAAAAATGGATATTGCGTCCGTTTCGGAAACAGGTATGGCCGAATGGGTATTAAATGAATCCGTTACTGACAGTACCAAGGCTTTCGCCAAACAAGTTACCTATTCTATCCCTGTGCAGCTTGATGCAGATGGTGCCGCAGTGATAAAAGGCGAATTGAACTTTCTTGGAATTGAAGGAGCCGATAATTTTCCAAGCGGGGCAGCCGAATTTGCCGTTGAAATACCGGCAACAACCGTGCAGGAAACCGAAAATGCTTCAACTGAAGGAGTTGCAGAAAAAGAAGCTCCCAAAAAAGGCTGGGCGTTGTTTCTCATTACCTTCCTCGTTGGTTTTGGGGCGGTTTTTACTCCATGTGTATTTCCATTAATGCCGGTAACAGTAAGTTTTTTTCTTAAAAAAAGTAAAACAAAGGCAGAAGGCATCCGCAATGCATGGATTTATGCTTTGTCAATCGTGCTCATTTACACCATCCCTACCCTTATTTTCACCCTTATTTTCGGGGATAAATTCCTGTATCAGTTAAGCACCCACCCTGCAAGCAACCTGTTATTTTTCCTGATATTCCTGGTATTTGCCATCTCATTTTTAGGCGCTTTTGAAATAACCCTGCCAAGCAGTTGGGCAAACAAAACCGATTCAGCAGCCCAAAAAGGCGGATTTACAGGTATTTTCTTTATGGCGCTTACACTGGTTATCGTGTCGTTTAGTTGTACCGGACCAATTGTAGGAGCTTTATTGGGTGAAACATCGGGCAAAGGCATTGGCCTTGGGCCGGTAATTGGAATGTTGGGATTCGGGTTTGGCCTTGCTATTCCATTTGGGGTATTGGCCTTGTTTCCTTCAATGCTTAAATCCCTGCCTAAAAGCGGAGGATGGCTAAATACCATTAAAGTATTTTTTGGATTTATTGAGCTGGCACTGGCCATGAAGTTTTTCAGCAATGCCGACCTCGTGTACCATTGGGGAATCCTTACCCGCCCTGTTTTTTTGGCAGGATGGATTGTAATTGCGGTAATGCTGGGTATGTACCTGATTGGAAAGCTAAAATTCAGCCACGACAGCGACCTGCCCTTTATTTCAGTTCCAAGAATTTTTATCGCCATGATTTGCTTCACTTTTGCCCTGTACATGGTACCCGGCATGTGGGGTGCGCCTTTAAAACCATTAAGTGGTATTTTACCACCTCCTTCCACGCAGGATTTTGACCTGGATAAATTGCAATATATGGGTGGCGGGGGCCATAGTTCGGCAAGTACACCGGGTAGCAAAGTGCCTGCACCGGTTAAATACATAGATAAATTTCATGTGCCCTTTGGCCTTACTGCCTATTACGATCTTGATGAAGCCAAGGCTGCTTCAAAAATTTTGAAGAAGCCCATCATGCTCGACTTTACCGGATGGAGCTGCGCCAATTGCCGCAAAATGGAAAATGAGGTATGGAGCAAGCCTGAAATACTGGAAAGACTGAAGAATGATTTTGTGCTGGTATCGCTATATGTAGATGATAGAACGGAACTGCCATTTAAGGAGCAGATTACCAATGAAAGAGGTGATAAAATAAAAACCATTGGCGACAAAAACCTCGATTTTGAAATATCAGCTTTCGACCTGAATGCACAGCCCTTGTATAAGTTTATGGACCATGAGGGCAATATAATAAGCCCGGTTCAATATGGCTACGATCCAGATGTGGCTAAGTTTGCGGCTCATCTTGATGCTGTAAAGAAAGCCTATTCGGAAAAGTGGCCTTGAAAAAAGAAAAAATTACCAAATTAAAAAACCGCTTCTTATTCAGAAAGCGGTTTTTTAATTTGGTTGTCACTCTGCATTAGCCTTCCACTAATCCGGCAAAAAGGCAAGCATTTTCCGTTAAGCCATCGGGTAATATTTTGCAGTTGGAAATGCAGAATGACAATATAGTAAAGCCCCAGCGATTAACTCCGGGGCATTTAAAGAAAAAATCTTAGCTTTTTTGTTGAAAATCATTGACTTAGACAAATTTAGATTAGAACAAAACGCTTGTTTTTTAACAAGGGGCAAAGCTAAGCAATATTAAAGTGTAATCTGCTTTTCTACCATCATTTTACGTAAATTTATGAGTCCGTAACGCATGCGGCCAAGAGCGGTATTGATGCTTGTGTTGGTTAGCCCGGCAATCTCCTTAAAACTCATATTGCCGTAATGCCGCAGTACAATCACTTCCCGCTGTTCCTCAGGCAACAAATCGAGCATACGCCGAACCCTGTCGTAGCTTTGACCGCGCTCAATACGCTTACCTGGATTATCGTCGGAGGTTTGAATCCATTCCATCACATTGTAGCCATCGGTAGTACGAATAGCAGGTGCCCGTTTAACCCGGCGGAAATGGTCCACACAAAGGTTATGGGCAATCCGCAGCGCCCAACTCAAAAACTTGCCCTCATCGTTGTAGCGATTTTGCCGAATGGTGTCTATTATCTTAATAAAGACTTCCTGGAAAAGGTCTTCAGCAAGGTATTTATCCTTTACAAGGAAAAAAATGCTGGTGTAAATCCGGTCTTTGTAGCGGTTGATCAGGTGTTCAAGCGCTTTCATATCGCCTTCATAAAATGATGCGATCAACTCGTTGTCCGTAAATTCTGCGTAAATAGCCATTGTTGCCTTATTAAAGTTTGAAGAGAATATGAGTCCAAACAATTAAGTAGAGATGTAGGCAATAGGCGATTTAAATAATTAAGGCATGAAATTAGATACTGCTTAACAATTTCTGTAATTCAATATGCAAAATTTATGCTAAAACGCCACATTTCCGGTTTTATTTGTCAAATGGGGCAATAAATATTCAGAATGGCAGAAATTTAAACAGGGTGAGCTTTTTGCTGTTATCTGTTGTTCCGTGAAGGAAATACATTTATTTCGCAGTTGTACCAATGAAAAAATCTTCAACAATTGAATCAGAGGTGGTTACGCCGGCCCGCAAAGGCAATACCTCGATCGTTATAAAAGGAGCGCGCACCCATAACCTTAAAAATATAGATGTTACCATACCGCATGAAAAGCTTGTAGTGGTAACCGGTGTTAGTGGTAGCGGAAAAAGCAGCCTCACCATTGATACCCTTTTTGCCGAAGGGCAGCGTCGCTATGCAGAAAGCCTGAGCTCTTATGCCCGTCAGTTTATGCAGCGCATGAACAAGCCCGATGTGGATTACATAAAAGGTCTTTGTCCGGCAATTGCCATTGAGCAAAAAGTAACCACCCGCACACCACGCAGCACCGTGGGCAGTATGACCGAAATGTACGATTACCTGCGGCTGCTTTTTGCCCGGATTGGCCGTACTATTTCGCCCATAAGCGGCAGGCAGGTTAAAAAAGATGATGTGGGCGACGTAATACATGCAATTACTTCTGCCGCAACCGGCGATAGGCTTTTGCTGCTTGTTCCTTTCAGGCAGCATCCTAAGCGCAATACGGCCGAAGAGTTGAATATTCTTTTGCAAAAAGGGTTTACCCGTATTTATTCGGAAAAGGAAACCCTGCGGATTGAAGACCTGCTGGAAGACAAGGCCGGACTGAAAAGCCTGGAAGACGGATTTAAAAAGGATAAAAAGGCCTATGTTTTGATAGATCGCCTTGTGGTCCGCGCATTTGAAGAGGATGATATCCACCGTATTTCCGATTCGGTTGATACGGCCTTTTACGAAGGAGAAGGAGAATGTTTTATTGAAGTAAACGGCGAAAAACTGCTGCATTTCAGCAATAAGTTTGAGTTGGATGGCATGCAGTTTGAAGAACCGGTGCCCAACCTGTTTTCCTTCAACAATCCCTTTGGCGCCTGCCCCACTTGCGAGGGTTTTGGACAGGTGCTTGGCATAGATACCGACCTGGTTATTCCTGACACGCGGCTGAGCGTGTACGAAGGTGCTATTGCCCCCTGGCGTGGGGAAAAGCTGAGCGAGTGGAATAAAATCCTTGTTCGAACTGCGCCCAAATTTGGGTTTCCTATCCACAAACCCATTCATGAGCTTACCAAAGAACAGGTAAAACTGCTTTGGACGGGAAACGACTATTTTGAAGGACTGAATGCATTTTTTAAGGAGGTAGAACAAAACCTGTACAAGGTTCAATACCGTGTACTGCTTAGCCGGTACCGGGGTAAAACCGAATGCCACGATTGCGATGGTTACCGGCTTCGTAAGGATGCTTTATATGTAAAAATTGGTGGGCGGCATATTGGCGAACTCTGCGATTTACCCATTAAAGATTTGCAGCGCTGGTTTAATGAACTTGAGCTTAATGAACATGAATTACAGATAGGCAAACGCCTGCTGATTGAACTGCATACCCGCATGCAAACCATGCTGGATGTGGGTTTGGGCTACCTTACCCTCAACCGGCTTGCCAACAGCCTGAGCGGAGGCGAAAGTCAGCGGATACAACTTACCCGATCGCTTGGCAGCAACCTCACCAACAGCCTGTACATCCTCGATGAACCCTCTATTGGCCTGCATAGCCGCGATACAGAACGGCTGATAAAAGTGCTGAAAAACCTGCGCGACCTCGGCAATACCGTGGTGGTGGTGGAGCATGATGAAATGATGATGCGCGAAGCCGATTACATTATTGATATGGGTCCGCTGGCTAGCCATAAAGGTGGTGAGGTAGTTGCAGCCGGCAACTACGATGCCATTATGAAGGCAAAGGAAAGCCTTACCTCCAAATACCTTTCCGGAAAAATGAAGGTGGAACGCACGCCCCTGCCTCGTTTGGGTAAAAAACATATTACCGTAAAAGGTGCAAGGCAAAACAACCTGAAGGATATTGAGGTGAAATTTCCGCTGGAATGCCTCACCGTGGTAAGCGGGGTGAGCGGAAGTGGCAAAACCACGCTGGTAAAGCAAATCCTGTACCCTGCCCTGCAAAAGCTGAAAGGCGAATTTGCCGACAAAGTAGGCAAGCACAAAAGCCTTGAGGGAAATATGGACGACCTCACTTCCATTGAACTGGTAGACCAAAACCCTATTGGCAAAAGCAGCCGGAGCAACCCGGTTACCTATATAAAAGCATGGGACGCTGTTCGCGACCTGTACTCCGAACTGCCGCTGAGCAAAATACGTGGCTACCAACCAAGGCATTACAGTTTTAATGTAGATGGCGGCCGCTGCGATACCTGCAAGGGCGAGGGCGAACAGGTGGTTGAAATGCAATTTCTCGCCGATGTGCACCTTACCTGCGAAAGTTGTAAGGGCAAGCGATTTAAAGATGAAGTGCTGGAGGTAAAATTCAATGAAAAGAACATTTACGATATACTGGAACTGAGTGTAGATGAAGCCATTGAGTTTTTTAATGTGGATGCCAAAAACAAATTGGCAACCGCCATTTCGCGGGCCATTCAGCCCCTGAGCGATGTAGGGCTTGGCTATGTAAAACTTGGCCAAAGCAGTGATACGCTCAGCGGTGGCGAGGCCCAACGTGTAAAACTAGCAAGCTTCCTGGGCAAAGGCAAAAATGCCGGGAAGGTGCTCTTCATTTTCGATGAACCTACAACCGGCCTGCATTTTCATGATATTCAAAAACTGCTCAACAGTTTTAATGCACTGATTGCGCAGGGTCACAGCATCATTGTGATTGAACACAATGCAGACGTAATCCGCCATGCCGACTGGGTAATTGACCTTGGCCCCGAAGCGGGCGATGGTGGCGGGGAATTGGTGTACGCCGGTGATCCGGATGGATTGAAGAAATGTATGGGAAGTTGGACGGGGAGGTTTATGTAGGAGTTGGTTCACAGTTTTCCTTCAATTATATTATTTGAAACCAAAATCAAATTGGATACCTTGATATAAAAATTTGGAGTATTGCTTGGATTTCTCCACCTTTAAAATTCAAATCCAATTACTCTATGCACTACAAAACCTTTCCATTACTGATTTGGTTAATTTTCCAGTTATCGGTAGCTCATTCGCAATCTAAGAACTTAGGTTTTAGGTTATCGGGAACACTTATTAATGCCGAAGATAAGTTGGTGAAAATTGGGTTTAACAGAGAAGATGGATTAATAAAATATGATTCAGTTTTCCTTGATGAAAGCGGGACTTTTATTTATGAGAATGCCAAATTAAAAAAACCTGCATTAGCGTATATTTTTTTAAACAATAAAACATACAATTACATCCTCATTGCACCGGGGTTCGATTTAAAATTAGAAGCTAATGTAGTTTCTGATAGTTCTTTGAAAAAATCAATTAAAATTTCCGGTATAGGAGCCGAGGTAAACCAATACAAGGTATTTGAAAATAAAAACGGATATAAGCCAAAGAAAAATCTTTGGTTTCTCGAAACCTATGACGAATTCTCGAAAGAACTCGAAAAAATAAAACTTTCCCAAAAAAGAATAATTGAAGAAACTTTCAGTGAACAAACCTTAATTAAACCATGGTCAAAACAATTTAAAAAGTACCTGGAAATTTATTACTATTACCTAAATGCAGAGTATGTTTTTTTTCATATAACAGAATTTAAATACCCTGAGGAAAATGCTGTTTCAACCATCAAAAAATTAATTTCTGAAGATTTCTTTGAAATACTTTTCAACGATGAAAATCAGTTTGTTCCATGGCATCAGGGATTCCTAAATCCTACTTATATAGATTATTTAAAAATGATTGATAAAAAAAGGGAACAAGGAATTACAAAAAAACAAGGGTACACCTTAAGCCGAATTTATAGTACTTTTAAAGAGCCCTTTAGAGATAAAACAATGTATTCATCCATGCAGAATACTATGTTCTTAACAAATGATATATTGAGACTTAGGCGTATAGATTCAAGCTACCAGAAATTCTATCCTTTAATTAAGGAACCCTTTGTCTCCGAATTAAAAAGGTATTATAAAGAAAGAGAAACATTTCTCACAAATACCAAAAAAGGCAATCCTGCTCCACCATTTAAGGGTTTAAATTCCGAAGGAAATACCATAACGCTCGAAAAATTTAAAGGGAAGGTATTGTTCATTGACTTTTGGGCAAGTTGGTGCGGCCCATGCCGAAGGGAAACACCATTTTTGAAGCAGCTACATGATTCACTCAAAGGGTATGATGATTTTGCATTGTTAAGTATAGCTGTTTCGGATCAAAAAAGCAAATGGGAGAAAGCAACCTTAGAAGAAAATGTTAAATGGATAAGTATTTTAGACGATGACAATACATCCAAAACAAATTATTTCACAGGGAATGGAATTCCAAAGTTTGTACTCATTAATAAAGAAGGTAACATTTTTAATTTCAATGCTCCAAGACCAAGTGAAAGCATGGAAACATTAATTAAAATTATTCGGGAGGAACTTAAAAAATAGATATTGTAGTTTACATTTCCATTAACAGAAAATGTTTCAATTAAGACTGTAAATAAAACCAATATTTAAAAAATGAATTGGCCATAAAATTGTATGACTTGGAAAATTTTAAGAATTTAAGGCCACCATTTTTGAACACAACGCCGATGTAATCCGCCATGCCGATTGGGTAATTGACCTTGGGCCCGAAGCAGGCGATGGTGGCGGGGAATTGGTGTATGCCGGCGATCCGGAAGGATTGAAGAAGTGCAAGGGGAGTTGGACGGGGAGGTTTATGTGAGGAGGGCCACGGAGGGCCACGTAAGGATGGCCACGAAGGGCCACCCGTCGTCGGGAGGGTCTCCCTATGTGTTTGCTCCTCCCGATGATGATTTCCCCCAATTTTCAGGGTTCTTTCTGATGTAATGGGCCACATTAATATAATGCATGTAATCCCTGATAATCCGGTCATGGTAACTCCGTTGCCATAATTTTCGTTTGAAGGGTTTCCATCCCAATTGTTTTACCCCGCGGATATATTCATTGGTGGTCATGGTTTTAAACCAATCCATGGCCTGTGGAATGGATGCGCCATATTGTTTGTTGTGCATGCCATATGGGGAATTGGGGGTGCGTTCGGGTTTGGTTGCGTTTTCGGAATTGGGTGCATTTTCGGAATTGGGTACGTTTTCAGAATTGGGTACGTTTTCGGAATTGGGTACGTTTTCGGAATTGGGTACGTTTTCGGAATTGGGTTTGGGGTCGGGGTTTGGGCGCCAACGCAGGGGCGCCCCTGTGTGGGCGTCCCCGGCGTTGGCGCCCGTTTCGTTTCCGTTCCCGGCGTTGGCGCCCCCGACGTTGGCGCCCATTCCGTTACCGTCCCCGGCGTGGGTATTCTCCATCCCCCCATTTTCAATGATAGAATGAAAATGATCGGGCATTACCATATAATCATGGCAAATTTTATCGGGATATTTATTTTCCAATTCGAGGTACCACCGTTCAATCATCCGTCCCGCATCATTCAAATGCATTTCCCCGTTTTTAACCTCACCAAATAAATGCAAACGGTCCTGAACGCAAATCGTAATAAAATATAACCCTTCCCGGGTATAATCATATCCCCTTAACCGGGGCGATTTTCGCTGTCTAAAGGGATACTTGGGCATAGGCGTGTTTTTTCATGCCACTAATTTAATTAATCAATATTTTTAAAACTGTCTTTTTACTTATTTTGGAAAACCTATACAATGCAAATTCTTAAATTTTTCTTAATCAGGCTTCAATCATTAAATTTTTATTTAATTCTGTAAAATAAATAACAGTTTTATAAATGTTCTGGCAGACCCTTATACTCATAATGTCCACCGCATTTACAGCAAAAGCGCAAACAATAACCATCATTTCAGCCCACACCAATGAACCCCTACCCTTTGCTACCATCCAAAACTTACGGTCACCATGGGCGGTGGTGAGTTCGGAAAAAGGTGCTTTTACCTTTAATGAAGCTAATAGCAGATCGGGCGACAACATTTTAATTTCTTTTACCGGGTATTTACCAATCAGGATGATAAAACCGGAAGGTGCTACCACTTTAAAAATGGAACCCCTGCCCGAGATGCTACAGCCGGTGGAAGTATTGCCATGCAAGGGAATGGAGGTTGGGTCCATAAAAAATTATTATAATAACAAATCAGCATTTGGCCTTGCCAGTAAGGAACAGGCCATTGCTTGCTGGGCTGCATATATCCCCAATGATTCCGGAACAAAAGGAATTATTTCATCCATTCAATTTTGGTTGAGGAAAAATGACTTACCCAAAAATGGTGAAATAGCCCCTTTTAGGGTAAGGCTTTTTCAATTCAATAAAAGTTCAAACCTTCCGGGAATACCCTTTCTGAATAAAGATATTTTAATTTACCCAAAGGCTCAAAAAGTAGTAATTGATTTAAGTGAGGAATGGATGCGCCTGCCAGAAAATGGGATAGTGGTTGCCATTGACTGTTTTTATGCCGGTGAACAATTTGTAAAAACTTATAAGACTACATTTATTCACCAGGATGGAAGCAAAGTAGATACCATAATGAGAAGATATGGAACTAATATTGAGGCAGTAGCTGATAATAACTTGAAAGGAAATGGTTTTAGTTATTTGTATAAAATGAATGAATGGCGGGTACTTGAAGATGTTAATGGAAAAAAATGGGCACCCAAAATTGAATTAACCTTAAAATTGTGCGAGTAAGTTAAGTTGTTGACGGGTTGACGAGTTAACCCGTCAACCTATCAACCCTTCAACAAACAACCTACTCCCCCAATCCCCAATCTCTTCCCTTCATTACCGCAGGAACACCATCGGTTAACCATTTGGCAGGCTGCCCGCCCTTTAATTGCCATTCAAAGAAATTCAGCATACGCATTTGGTAATCCATCCGGTTCTTTCTTTCCATAATTCCATGTGGTTCGCCGTTATAATTCAGCATCCATACCTGTTTGCCCAGCCTGCGCATGGCAGTAAAAAGCTCAATTCCCTGGTACCAGGGCACCGCATCATCTCCATCATTGTGTAAAATAACCATAGGCGTTTTAACCTTAGGCAAGGCAAACAAAGGCGAATTTTTGATATACAAATCAGGACGTTCCCACAAAGTGGCTCCAATGCGGCTTTGCGACTTTTCGTATTGAAACTGCCTGTTTAATCCGGTACCCCAGCGAATACCTCCGTAGGCGCTTGTCATATTAGCAACAGGAGCACCCGACCATGCCGCCTTAAAAAGGTTGGTCATGGTAACAAGTTGGGCTACCTGTATGCCACCCCAGCTATGGCCCTGTATGCCAAGCTTGGTACTATCTGCAATACCCATTTTTACCACATGGCGCACACCACTTACAATATAATCATAAGCGCCCTGTGCAGGGTAACCGGTTTTGTAATGAATATCTGGTACCAAAACCAGGAATCCCCTGCTGCAATAAACCGGGATATTGAGCGCAGAACGGATAGGCTGAGGTGGTTGATACCGGTATAATCCATCGCTCAGCGTCTCATAAAAATAAGAAATCATCGGGTATTTCTTTTTCGGGTCAAAATCTTCAGGTTTGTACAAAATGCCCTGGGTCATTTTGCCATCATAGGCCTTCCATTCAACCAGTTCAGCAGTCATCCAGTTGTATTGTGCCTGTTGGGGGTTGGGCTTATACAGGGTAATAGCAGCTACCATTTCCTGGGTCAGTTGCATATTGCCCCGGTTAAAGGGTACCACCCTGATATCGGCAGCCTGCACAGGCGTTTCTATTGCATAGGTGATTACATCTGCATTTTTAGCCTTTCGCACACTGCTAAAGGCAAGGGGCTGTGTTTGGCCAGCCAAAGCAAAACTGAACGGTTCACCCAAATCATACACTTTCATTCCGGCCGTTTTATCCTTTTCGTTGAACAAACCAAGTAAAATTTTCTGTCCATCGGCCAGTGACCGTTCTTTTTCAGGATCAAGCAACTGATGTCGGATTTGCATTTTCACTTTCCTGCCCAGTCCATTGGTTATGCAAACAGGTGCCTCTTTGGCGGCAGGGTCTAATTTCCAGATATCATAACGATCATAAACATATAAATATTGATCCCCTTCATGCCAACCCATTAAGCCATAAGGAGAAGGATCATCTGGTACATCATTGTCCTCATCCCAAAGCGCCACTTTTACCGCTTTTGAAATATTTCTTGTTTGCCCCTCGCTCCAGGTAAAATATTGCCGAGCCTTACGATCATACCAGGCGATGTATTTACCCGTAACGCTCAATTGAGCCTGCCCGTCCAAACCTTTTACCACTAAAACCCTTGCACCGGTAACGGGATCTACCGTGTAAACATCGGTTTTGCCACTGCCGGTCCATTGGCTTTCAATGCGATAGGCCCGGTTATCGTATCCCAGGAAAAATGGAAGGTCTCCATCCAGTCCTGTTGAAACGGTTTCAAGGGTTTCATCAGCCAACTGAACAATATTTCCCTGCAGCGGGAAATAAATGGCTGAATAACTCCTTAGCAGGCTCCTGTTCAGGTTGGCAAGCTGTTGTGTCATCAGGTAATCATCTTTGTAATTCCAGATATCAACACTCACCCTTTCAAATTCGGGTTTGGAAGTATCTTTCATTGGTAAAACAGGTGCTACTCCAAAAAATAACCGCTGTCCTGATTTGCTGAACCGAGGAGAAGCATTTTCGCTAATCGCCCAATCCGCCTTTTTCCCCTGGGTTTTACGATCGGCAACCATTTTGGCTGTATCCATTCCCAACTTATAATAATAGAGCTGATAAAACTTTTGCACTGCTTTGGCCGAACTGTCGCGCTCGGCAACAAAAGCAAGTTGGTTACCGGCTTCATCAAAACGCAGGTTACGGGCATCATTTATGCCACGCGCAATGGTATCCACCCTTGCTGCCACTACATCTACTAACCATACCTGCGCTTTGGCAAGACTGTCCCTGCCTATTTTTCCGGTTTCTAATGCTATTCTTTTTCCTCCCAAACTATCAATAACATAATCCTGTATGTTTTTGAAAACTTTCTCTTTGCCCGAAGCAAATTCAAACCAAACCAGTTCCGTTCCCTGATCGGCTGCATTGGTGCCTGTTGGTTCGTCGGCGAAATAATCATCGGCTTCCATCCAGGTTTCATAGCCCGTTTCACCGTCGCCAACGTATTTTTTCCGCACTTTGGCCGGAATCTGGTTCATTTTATTCAGTTCTTCCTGCAAACTGTCAATCACCCTTTTGGCGCTATCCAGTTTGGGATCTGATTTTGGCACAGGTGCCACCCTGTTGAATGTTTCCGGTAAAGGCTTCTCCTTAAGATAAGCAATCCATCCTGCCTGTTCCGGCATCCTGTAATTTTTTACCCTGGCAATTTTCTTTAGGCCGCTTGTTCCCAGTTGCAGCCACCCAAGGCTGTCTTTGGGCATATCATCGGGTCTTTTCTTTTTTATACGGGCCTCGCGGGTTTGGCTAAAGGTTGGTTTTATTAAAAAAACAGCGAACCTTCCGTCATGGGTAAATTTTACATTGTAACCACGCGGCACTTCAATTTTTTCCGAACCATTGGCTTTCATCAGCATCAGCCTGCCATCACCTTCCTGCGGGTTTACCGTAAAGGCAACCCACACCCCGTCGTTGCTTATTACCCGCTCCTGTATAGCTTCCCAACCATCATAAACGGTATGGTCAAGCGGCTTTTTCTGCGCAAATGAACCCATGGTAAACAGCGCTGCTGCCATCACTAAAAAAAATCTCATAATGCAAATGTTTTGGATGTTCATGAGACGCTAAGAAAACGAAAAACTGTATATTTGGGAATAAATTTCAGGAATATGGTGACAATGGTGGAAACTCAAAATGCTTATGAACTTGAAAGAAATAAACCTATGCCCAGTAAAAATCATGGAATAATCCAGGCGAACCTTCTTTTTAGCCTTATGACAAAGTATAGGGGAGAAAAAAGATTCATTTCTGAATTAAGTCTCGAGCTTGAGGATTGGTTAAGCACTCCGGATATTTGCATTTATCCGAAATTACCAATAGATATAAATAATGATGAAATCAGAATGGAAATGCCTCCTTTTGGAATTATTGAAATCCTATCCCCTACCCAAACATTAAATGATCTTACCGATAAAGCAATTTCTTATTTTTCACATGGAGTAAAAAGTTGCTGGCTGGTATTACCTACCCTTAGTACTATTTACGTTTTCAGTGGCCCCAGGCAGTTTGAGGCATTTGTGCAGGACGAAGTAGTGAAAGATAAGGTACTCAATATTGAATTACCGCTTACCGAAGTATTCTCCTGAAGATGGGATTTAACAAGAAAATTCCTTGCATTTAAGGGGTTGGTTGAGCTGGGCTTCGGATAGAGCAATGTACATTCCAGGAGACTTTGGTTGAAAGTTGCCTAAAGCCATGCTTTCCTTGGTTGCCGTGTCAGAAACAAGTATTACGTGTTAATATTAATTGCAATCCGGCCGGGTTGCAATTTTTGTTTTTATTTGCCCGGAAAACAAATTGCCAGCCATATGCAACCAGCTCCCCAATACTATGCCGATTACCTCGACCTCGATCAGATTCTCAACGCCCAGCACCCGGTAAGTTTCCGGGAGCCTTATACCCCGGCACACGATGAAATGCTGTTCATCATCATCCATCAGGCATACGAGTTGTGGTTCAAGCAGATTATGCATGAAGTTGGCTCTGTAATTGACATTATGCAGCAACCTGCCATCAACGATAATTCACCCGAACTGCAAACCGCCGTTCATCGCCTGAACCGGGTGAACACAATCATGCGGGTACTGGTACACCAAATGGACATTATGGAAACCATGACACCAATGGATTTCCTTGATTTCAGGGACCTGCTTCGCCCGGCTTCGGGGTTTCAGAGCTGGCAGTTCAAAGTGTTGGAAGCCCGGTTAGGACTTCGGTTTGAGGAGCGCCATGGAAAGGCCTACTACACCAGCATGCTTAAACCGGAATTTACCGCCATAGTAAAAGAGGCCGAAAATCAACCCAATTTGCTGGAACTGATGAATAGCTGGCTCGAAAGGATGCCCTTTTTTGATGATGACGCACTTTGGCAGGATTTTGAAAAGAGCTATTCCGAACCAAAAAGCAATTTACACAGTTTTTGGCAGGAATACCGTCATCGCCTTGAGGTAAGCCTTGCCGATGCCGAAAGTACCAACCTGCTTTACTTTGATAAAATAATTGGATTTGATACAGCCAAGGAGGAAAGTAAATTAAGTGATAAAGCAAGCCGGGCAGCATTATTCATTATGTTGTACCGCGGTTACCCCATGCTGCAGCAGCCTTTTCAATTAATAAACTGTGTATTGGAACTTGATGAACAACTCAGCACCTGGCGGTACCGCCATATGAATATGGTGCATCGTATGATTGGCCATCGAATAGGTACCGGGGGAAGCACCGGTAAGGATTACCTGAAAGGTGCGGCCGACAAGCATTATATTTTTAAAGATTTTGCCAGGCTTACCAGCTTTTTAATAGAACGCAGACAACTCCCCGTATTGGGCCAAAAAATGGCGGGGCGGCTTGGATTTGCCGGATAGGGTTTTGGGTTTTGGGTTTCGGGTTTCGGTTTTTTTGTTTTTGGTATGTTGTCTTTAGTATGACCTCTTTCTCACTCCTTATTCCACATTCCACATTCCTCATTCCACATTCCACATTCCTCATTCCCCATTCCTCATTCCTCATTCCCCATTCCCCATTCACTTAACCAATTCATTAAGAAAATCACCAATGGAAACTTCGGTTGAAACGCCCAGCTTTTTCCGCAACCTGTACCGGCTTATTTCAACACCGCGAAGGGAAATATTCAGTAGCTGTGAAATTTCTTTTGAGGAAAGGTTCAGTTGCAGGTAGGCACACAGTTTCAGGTCGTTATTGGTAAGTACCGGAAATTTTGACTTCAGTTTTTTAAGAAAATCATTGTTGATTTCATCGAAGGATGAGGAAAATCGTTCCCAATCTGTATTATTACGTTCAACATCATTCATTAAATGTACAGCCCGCTTAAGGTCTGGATTGGAAACATCCTGTTTATATAATTTCTGCAGGGTTTCTTTTACTTTTTGCAGCGCATCGCTTCTCTCTACAAGATGCATGGTGGTATCTGCAAGTTCCCGGTTTTTAAAGGATACTTCGCTTGCGAGCTTTTCATTTTGCAGCCGTATAATTTCTTTTTCGTTCTTTTCGATTTCAAGTTGATGTAAAACCCTCAATTGCTCCTGCTTTTCTTCGTAAACCCTTTTCTGACGTTCCAGTTTTTTACGGTGATAATAAAGTAACATATATACAAGCAAAGACGCCAAAATCAGGTAAACGGTAAAAGCAAAACCCGATTTATACCAGGGAGGGGCCACGCTGAAGGCAAATTCAGCAAAGTCAGTTTCAATTCCAAGATTATTCCGTCCTTTCACCTTAAATACATAATCTCCATTTGGCAAAAAGGTATAATCCTTTTCTGGTTTGGTATGCCATTTACTCCATTCCTTATCATAGCCTTCCAGTAAATAACTGTATTCAATATTCTCCTGAAACCCAAAGGAGGGAGAACTGAATTCAAAATGAAGTGAATTACCCCGATAGGTCAATTCCGCCTTATTTATTTCAATTGCGGGATCTAATCCCGAAAATCCCTTGTAAAAAGTACTGTCCACAGCACCAAAGGACGCCACAGTAGATAGCATAATCTTTGGCTTTTCGGCCTTATTCAGGTACTTTTCCTGGTTGAGCAGTATTACCCCCTTTTCAGAGGAAATAAAAACATTTTGCCTGTTATAAGGATAAACATTCTCGAATCCGGAAAGTATCTGTCCGGTAATTTCAGGAAAATAAGTAACCCTGAAACCGGTTTTGAATTTTTTATCAAACTCCAGAAATCCAAGCCGTTTACCTGAAATAAACCAGATATTTCCTTCCTGATCCTCTTTAAGATACCTTACAGGCGTATTACCCAGCATTGGAGTAAGAAAAGCAGACGGTTTGAATTTTTTACTGGTTTTATCATATTCATAGGGGCCATTACCCGTAGCAAACACAATCCGGTTCCTGAGTTTAAACACATGATTATCCAGCGACGAAGGCAGGCCATCCTTTTCTGTAAATAATTGTGTGGTATAGGAAGTTGAGTCGGGTGATAATTTTATGAGGTAAATACCCCTGTATGGATGGGAAGCCCATATATTCTCTTCATTATCAATGGAAATAAAACGGAAAGATTCGCGAAGACCCTTCAAATTTGGGGTAGCAGTAAATGAATTTCCATCATAATTCAGCCATTTGAGACCAGTATAATTACCCACCAATATCCTGCTTGCAGGCAAAACAGAACCCATTGGCACAAACAGCCAGCATGATTCAATGGAAATTTTTGTTGCATTTGTGCCCGAAATGCTGAGCATTCCATCATTATGGGCAAGCAGAAGGGCTTGATTAACTTCATCAAACCGGTATCCCTGCCCCCAGGTATTCGTCATTAACCCAAAAACCCCTTTTGCAAAACTAAGATCTGCGTATGTCCCCGAAAGAGGAACGCTGTACGTGCCATCATTGGTTGCCACATAAAGTCGCTCCTTAAAAACCCTTGAAGCAAATACCGACAGTTCGCCAGCACGATTAGGTTTTATAAATTTAATGGATGAATTGTATGCCACCATACTGATACCATTATTCATCCCAACCCACAGGTTGCCAAAACGGTCACGAAACACACTTAGTACATTATTATCCTGCAGGCCCTCGCGGTTGGCAATGGTTTGAACCATATTTCCCGACTTGTTTACAATAATACACCCATTATTTGCGGTTCCCAGTACAAACTCATCACTGTTTATTCTTTCAATATGAGAAATATAAGAACCTTCACCGGCCTGCAAATTGCTGTAAGGGGTTAGTTTGTTACCATTTAGCAACCAACGCCTGCTGTTGGCACTTACCAGCAAAATGCTGTCATTTGATAAGGGAATACTGCCATGTACAATTTCCTGTCCGGGCACTTGTCCATTTTCAAGAGGCCGCCAAACGGCATTATCCCATTGAAAAACCCCGTTTTTTCTATCCTGTGCAATTAGTTTACCCGCTGTTTGCTCCATAAAAACCCATTCCTGCGGGGCCCAGTGAACCTGTAATGTTTGGTTTGATAATTCAAAAATCCTGTCCGAAGCCCAGAAAAAAACAGCATCTCCCAACATTTCAATGTTCCAGATGTCAGCAAATGAGCGGCTTTCCTTTGGAATCATGTATACAATGGAATGAAATTTCAGATTACCTCCCTTGTCCGGGGCAAAATATCCTGCCTCACCTTGACCACCTACATAAATCCTGCCATTTGGCGCAACTTTTACAGCCCTTAAAATGGTTTTATTTGGAAGCGAGAAAATATTCCAATAGGTACCGTCATAGGTAACCAAACCTTCGTTATTGGCAAAATACATTCGGCCAATAGCATCCTGATCCATATCCCAGGTTTGGCTTCCACCCCTGAATTCAATCTTGCTGAAATTCTTTACAAGAGGTAATCCAATGGTATTCTGACCATCAGAAGAAACCGCCAATAATTGGCAAAAAACAAAAAATGCAAGCAACCGCATGGCAGCAAAAGTAATTATTTTGATGATGTAGTAATGATGTAGTTTAAAATCATTGATTATCAGCATTATAGTTAAACAAGATGTAGTCAGGATGTATCAATAAGTTATTTTCGGGAACGATTGCATTCTACTTTTGATTTCTGAATTTTTTAACAAATTTTCTCACCAAACAACTTGCCTTGATGAAAACGCTATTACGACTGGCCGGCATGTATGTATGT
>Ga0116158_10000977_pt1 | contig 26502 bp, 25 predicted proteins | sample AD_UKC052_MetaG_FD_89883 | JGI IMG/M metagenome (GOLD analysis project Ga0116158, IMG submission 89883) | Active sludge microbial communities of municipal wastewater-treating anaerobic digesters from USA - AD_UKC052_MetaG | ecosystem: Engineered > Bioreactor > Anaerobic > Digestate | place: USA... | reverse complement strand
CCTTACGGTGTCCGGCTACCAGAAGCAATGCAGGAACACCCAGTGTCACAAGGCAATATACAAACGCGCACACTGTATTAACTGTACTCGCACCACCCTCCCCATTTCGTGGCCGGCCAATAAAGAAGACGATGCAGAAGAGTGTCAGCCAGATCAGTCCAAGACCAAATGCAACCTCGGTATTCATCCGCCTGAACTCATAAAAAAGACTGTATGAATAATACATTACTTCTTCCTTTTAGGGTGCACCGGAGGGGAGGGCGACAATCTCCGCACGAACCAGGGTACGAGGATACTCGTCCTGGCCGCGTAGGCTTCCCATGCGGCCCCGTAGCGGGCCGCTGCCGCCTTTTCAAGGAGGGGAATCCCGCTCACAAACAGGAGCAGGATTGTCAGGAAAAATGGCCCAAGCGCGGCCAAGAGTGCCAGCCCCGGATCAGCCTGCCAGGCGGGAAGCATGGCCAGCCAGATCCCCCACCAAACAAGCATCTCGCCAAAATAATTGGGATGCCGGCTATAGCGCCAGGGTCCTGTTGTGACTGGCTGATTGACGTTTTCGGGCTTGGCCCGAAAGCGGTACTTGACCAGATCGCTCCAGGTCTCAAGCCACAAACCGGCCAGCCAAAGAGCACCGCCCAGCCAGATCCATGGAGTATCCGCCCGGGCCCGGTCGAAACCGAGGGCAAAAGGCAACATCACGATGGCAACCGTCACGGCCTGAAGAATCCAGAAACGGGCAAAGACGAGCGGTTTGTCGCGCATGCGATCAAAACGATGATCAACCCCGGTTGCCAGGATCCGGTAGACCAGATACCCCCCAAGGCGCAAGGCCCAGAGGAGAACCATCAGAACGAGGAGGACCTGCCAGAGCGTCGGTTCTGCCGGAAGCCCGATGAGGGACCAGATGGCAAGTACAAGGAAGGTCAGACTGTATGAGAGATCGGTTACCTTGTCCGTCCGCAAGAGTGCCGCACACGCAAAGAACACGGCGTTGATACCCAGAGACACCAGAAAGAATTCAAGCAGCATACGACACCCTTTCCCGACTTACCTGACCCAGCGGGACCAGACCTGATCGCGCATGGAAGCAACCTGGCTCCTCGCCGAAGTAGAAATCGTCTTCCCGTCCTGATCGACAACGATCAGGGTGGGGATCCCCCGCACAGCATACTTCGACTTGAGATTGTTGGCGATGCTGCCCTTCCAGGGAACGGCATACCAGGGCATTCCGGTTTCGTTCATATAATTGTACATGTCTGCTTCGCTGTTGTCGGAAGAAACGAAGACGATCTCGAAAGGTTTGCCCTGGGATTTGAGGCGCTTGTAGGTATCGATCAGGACCGGAGTGAACTGCCTGCATGGACCACACCAGTGGGCGGAAAAATATATTCCGACGACTTTGCCAGCAAGCAATGAAGAAGAAGCGGAGGAGCCGGACGAGGTCTTGAGCTGGGTTCCAAAGAGATTCCGCATCGAGTCGGAAGTAGCCGTGTTGCGGGTTTCTGAAGTCTGGACGCTGCCCTGCGTTACCGAACCGCAGGCAGAACACACAAGGAGAATCGGCAATGCAAATACCCATGTTTTCATCAAGACACACTCCTGTATTGGTATGATACCACCCATGGTACCACACACTTCCTGTCAAAGTATAGAGTCATTTCAACTTTTTATATATACCAAGCAGGGATGACGTCTCTCGGTATGATCTCTTTTGGGACAACTCTCATTCGTTGTCAAGTGTTGAAAATCGCGTCCAGGGAAATCTCCGGAAACAGTTTTTTGACCCTTGCCAGATTTTTGAAAGTCGGGGGTGTCCTTTTTTCCAACCGCTGATAGGAAAACACGTTTTCAATGCCAAGACGTCTGGCTGTCTCCACCTGGGAGAGGCCGTGTGCAAGACGGGCATTCTTCAGGAGAATACTGAAAGCTATATGGGGTTCAACCCCGACCTCGACCATACCGGCTTTTTTCTTTCCCGGGGCAGGGATGATTTTATTCTCGGGATAGGTATCAAGATACAGGTTGAGGACTTCTGCCATATTTCGGAAGAGTTCGTGCTCGTCATCACCACAGGTGAAACAGTCTTTCAATTCATCACACCAAGCAGTAAAACCCTGCTTTTCCCGGACTACCTTGAAGTGATATTTCATCATTCAGCCCCCGCAGAATTTTAAGAAGATGTTTGCACAATCCTTCCGGCAGTGCGTTATTGTGTACTGGTACGGGAATGGTCCGGTTTCCCTTGCAAACAATAACATGAGAGCCAGTTTGCCTTTTCTTTTCCCAGCCGGCATTCAGGAAGAGCTTGAGCATCTCCTTTCCGGATATGTCCACGCAACCTCCTCGTCCAACCCATACCACAATACTATACCAATACTTTTGGTATATCAAGCCGAAAGCCTTCCATCATCACCCCTGTGATCGGGGCGAAAGGCTGCGGTGTCATACGCGAGTCAGCGTGCAGACCGTCATCAGCCGACCCTCGTCAGCCCGCCCCCGACCCGGACCACCAGCAAACGTTCCTCCAGTTCGGGCAGGGCACCAAGCAGGGCGGCAGAGATCCCCGCCACTTCCTGTTCGAGACAAAAGAGTTTGACCTGGGGCCCGGCATCCATTGTCTCCCAGACCTGGGCCCCCTCCCGCCTGAGACGGGCGACCGTCTGGAGGACGGCAACCGACTGGGGAAGCCAGTAGAGGACCGGGGGATCCGCTCCGAGCATGGAACCGAACATGCGCATGGTACTGGCCCTGATCAGGGGACCGAGCCGTCCCAGGTCACGCTCCTCCAGCGCTTCAAGCGCCCGGGCATGGATCCGGGGACTGTCCTCCAACCATGCCCGGTAATAGGGACTGGTCTCGCGCGTCGCATCCATGGCATCCCGGGAGGAAGCCTCCTTGGGCAGGTCACTGATGCGCACGATGATCACCCGCAGTTCGGGCCACCAGTCGGGACCATGCACCTGTTCCGCCCTGCGGGCCCCGGCCTGCAGAGCGACAAAGCCCGGCCAGATGGCACGCGCTGCCGAAGCCGATCCGATCCGCGCTGCCTCGGAGAGTTGTTCATGATGAACACCCTCGGGCCTGTCACAGAGGCTGGCGGCGGAACAGGCCGCAGCGAGGGCCGCAAACCCGGACGACGAGGAGGCCAGACCGGCTGCGGTGGGAAAATTATTTTCGCTGCGGCACTCCCAGTGGTCTGTCACCCCGAGGATCCTCCGCAGGCCTTCAAAGAATCCCGCATAGCGTCCGGGGTCCATCTCCCGCCCGGCAAGCATGACCCGATCCGCACCATCCGTGCTCAATCTGACACGGGTTTCGCTGTGAAGGCCTTCCAGCCCGACGGCCAGACTGAAACTGGCCGGGATATTGGATTCGAGGACCGAATCTTCCGCCCCCCGGGCGGCCGGAACGGCCTTGCCCCAGTACTTGATCATCGCCAGACTGGGCGCTGCCCGCCAGACATGTTCCGTCATGTTCCAACCTCGTTCCAGTGCGTACTTGGTGCCGGGATCATGGCTCACCCCGGCGCAGGGATTCGATGACCCGGCGCGCGGCGTCCAGACTCACCATGCCCTCCCGGGAGATCATGCCCGCCACCTCGTCGATCAGATCGCCGCGCGCCCCCGCAAGATAGGCGGTGCGCCTGGCATGCAAGCGCATATGCCCGGCCTGGATCCCCTCGGCGACCAGGGCCGCCATGGCCGCAAGGTTCTGCGCCAACCCGAGAGCGGCCGCAATCCGTCCCAGGCGTGCTGCGGACGGCGCACCGAGGATCGCCAGAGAGAGTCTCGCGCCGGGGTGCAGGGCCCCCGTACTGCTGGCCGTCCCCAGCGGAACCGGCAACCTGATCTCCCCGACGAGTGTCTCCCCCTCGATCCGGTACACCGTCAAGGGGAGATAGCGACCGGTCAGAGCGGCATGGGCGTGCACCGCCGCCTCGATCGCCCGGGTATCGTTGCCCGTCGCCAGGGCCAGGGCACTCACCCCGTTCATGACACCCTTGTTGTGTGTCACGGCCCTGGCCCGGTCCGCCGCAGCGACCGCGGAAAACACCGCGATCCGGCGGGCCATCTCGGCCCCGGCAATCCCGGCCCGCCTGAGAAGCCGCACCGGAAGACGGAAGGAGGCCGTCGCCATCCTCCCCTCGCTCTCGTTGGTCAGAATCCGGGCAAGGGCCCGTCCGCCCGAGACCTCCTCAAGGAGTGGGGCGGCGGCCTCAGCCGCTGTATTGGCCAGGTTGGCCCCCATGGCATCGCAGACCCGGAGATGGATCTGGATCCGCACCAGGCCCGCCGGTTCGCGGAAAGCGGCCATGTCCGCACCGTCAAATCCGCCCCCCCTCCGGACGAGCGATGGAAGGGCCGCATCCACAAGCTGTCCGACCCTCGCAAAGAGGTCCGGGGAAAGCGGGGAGCCGGTTTCATACTTTTTGTCATCCACATGGTTCAGGACGTCCGGGGATGCCGGGCCCGCAACCGGAAAAACCGCCTGTGGCTGGCCCGAGGATGTTCCCCCTGAAAGCCGTGCCAGACCGGGAACACCGACCCCTTCGAGCCAGACCTGGGCCGTTACACGATTGCCTTCTGCCCCGGTTGTGAACCCGCCGGCATGTGCAACCAGTCCAGCAGCATGGGAGGCGGCCGCCACCACCGAGGGCTCCTCCGTCGCCATGGGGACATCGACCGCTTCTCCGTCGATCACGAACCCGGTTGCCACGCCCAGAGGGACTCCGAAGAACCCGACGGGACATTCGACCATCAATTCGGCCAAGGACTCGAGAGTGGACGCATCGAGGGCCTCGCGCATCAGTTCTTCGCCACCGGAAACACGCTCCAAAATGGCGGCGCGCCGCCCGGCCATGCTCAGGCGACGCAGGGATGGACCGGCCATGCTACCTCCAACACGCGCGTCAATCTTCGAGTGCGGCAAGTTGCCCGACTGCAGCCAGGAACCCGCCATCGACCATCAGTCTCCGCTGCCGGAGTGCCGCACAATTTTTGGCTCCCGCCAGAAACATGGCGGCCTTGAGACTCTCGGCGGTTTCGAGAATCAGACGCTCCAGGCCAGCCTCTTTCCCCGAGGCATGGGCCAGCACGAAAGGCCGTGCCATGCCGACCAGTCCGGCCCCGAGGGCCAGGGCCCGGGCCACATCCAGCCCGCTTTTGATCCCGCCCGAAGCGATCACTGGCCGGGCCTCCCGCGTTTTGAGCCAGACAGGAAGACCACGCTCCGACATGACGCCACTCCCGGCCGCCAGAGCACCCAGAATCAGGGCGGTCGGCAGCCCCCAGGACACGCAGGTCTCCGCAACCGTTGCCGTCAGGGATTCTTCCGGTCCGAGCCCCTGAGCCCGGCAGGCTTCAACCTGGAGCCAGTCCGTTCCGCCGGCCCCAGCCAGATCAACCCAGGCCACACCCTGTCCCAGAAGCTCCCGGACGCGCCTGGGCCGGATTCCGTGCCCCGTCTCCTTGACAATGACGGGGAGTTCTCCCAGGTCAACCAGCTTTCCGATGGCGTCCATGATCCCGCGGTAATACCGGTCCCCGCCGGGCTGGACGATTTCCTGTCCGGGATTGAGATGGACCACAAGGGCGTCCACCTCAAGGCGACGGGCCATCTCCATGATCCGGCCCACGCCTAACGGAACGAGTTGGGCTGCTCCGATATTGGCCAGGATCGGAACATCCGGCGCGTATCTCCGGATCGAAAAATCCGGGAGGGCACCGTCATCATGGAAAAGAATCCGCATCGAACCGAGCCCGATCGGTATTCCCCAGGACTGGGCCAGCCGGGCCAGGAGCACATTGAAGGGAGAACCGTCGCCCGTCCCTCCGGTCATGCAGGAAATCAGGATGGGCAGGCGACAGGTGTACCCGAGAAATTCGCAACGGGTATCGATCTCATCCGCATCGGACTCCGGGAGACACTCATGGATGAAGCGGATGTTCTCAAAACCGGCCCCCCGGGGGTCCTCGATGGGGAGACCTTGGTCGGCACAGACATCGAGATGCCGCAGCTTGCGCCTGGTGATCCGCGCTCCGTCAGACTCCAATGGCGTATTCACGGTAGCCGTCCTCCCGCACCGCAGCGAGATGGAACGCGCCCTGTGGCGGCCTGCCTTCCTTCTCCCCGGGATAGTGCTGCATCCAGCGCTCATACGTCTCAAGATCGGCCGGAGTATGTTCCTCAAGAAGCGCCCTGGTATTCCATGAACGCATGACCTCCCGCGCCCCGGCCGCAACCTGTCCGCGGAAAACCATCATCGTGTTTCCGGAACCGTAGGAGGCAAAGAGGACCCGCTTCCCGGGAAGATCGTCCCCGGAACGACGGGCTGCGCCTTCCAGGGCAAAGGCCAGTGCCATGTACATCGAACCGGAATAGAGATTCCCGATATGCGCAGCAGGAAGGATCGAATCCTGGTACCCGCGTTCGCGGAGGAAGCTCCCCGCCTCCTGGCGTCCAATCCCGAGCTGGCGGCCGACAAGCCACTCCAGCGAGTCCAGGGGAAGGCTGTAGTAGGGAACGTGCAACACGAAGATGTCGGTCCCCTGGAGGATCGCGGCCGGTTTTTCACCAAGACGGACGGCATGATCCAAAAAGGCTTCCTCGAGAGCCTCCCGGTAGCAACGGATCGAAAAGCGCCCCTTGACAACGGCCACATCGCTTCCAAACGGTCTGAAAAAATCGTCCACATCATGCGAAGCATGCCCGACGCTTGTCAGATCCAGCCCGACCAGCCGGGCCTCGGGTTCAACGAGCATGGCGACAGCGCCGGCACCCTGGGTGATTTCAGCGGTCGAGGAGCGTTTGTAGCGGGCGATATCGGTACAGATGACCATCCCTCGTTCATCGTTCCGCCCGCTCAGCGCGAGCTGGGCAGCAACGCCCAGGAGGGAGATCGTCCCGCCCGCGCAGGCATGCTGGGTCTGCGAGGTGACAATCGAACCCGGCAAACGAAGCCCGTCCTTCTGCAGCATTCCCTGGACCCAGGCGGCGACGGGCTTGGAGTGATCCAGTCCGGTTTCGGTCCCCGTGGCCAGAAAGCGCAGCCCGTCGAGCGCCTCAGGCTGCTGACGGAGGAGCCGCCGGGCAGCTTCGGCCGCCATAGTCGCACTGTCCTCGTACCCGGCGGTAAAACGGATACTCCGCTGTCCGGTATAGTCCAGAGCCCGGGTCAACCGCTCCCCGTTTTCGGGATCTTCCTGCCGCCGTGCCGCAAGAACGGTTGTCGATTCGATGGAAGACGCGGGAAGATACAACGCCATATCACTGATCCCGGGAAGCTGGTTTGCTGTGTTCACGCTGTATCCTTCTGCCTTGTCCGTTTGACAGGAAATCCGGTGATCAGGGGATCTCCGGTTCCATAGGGCTTTTTGCTGTAATATCTGCGGGCGTGTTCGACGAAAAGGGCGTGATACTCATTGTAGAGGATCTCGTCCGCGGGAAGCTCCTTCTCGAACAGAGCCCGGATCGTGTCGTACTCCTCATCCCCCCGGATCACGCCCAGGGCCGCCATGACCCGCCTTGTATAGGCATCGACGACAAAGACCGGCTGGTGATGCGCGTAGAGCAGGATCGAATCCGCCGTTTCCTTCCCGACACCCCGTACCGTCAACAGCTCTTCCCGCGAGGGAATGCGGCCCTTGAGCAGGAGGAAAAAAGAAGCAATCGCTCGCAGGTATCGCGCTTTCTGTCTCAGGTAGCGCGCCGGTCGGACAGCCTCCTCGAGAACCTCGTCCGGCAGGGCCAGGAGCGCCCGGGGTGTCATGGCCCTGAGGGCACGCAATCGGCCCATCGCCTGACAGGCACCCGTCCAGGTACTGTTTTGGGTGAGGATGGCACCGATATACACCTCGAACACCTCCCGCCCGGTCGACGGCTGGTCATACTTGCCCTTGTGGTACCGGACAGCCGGACCGAGGGGCCACCAGCCCTGGGGTCCGTACCAATCCATGAGCGCATCGAAAACCCGTCGCAATCTGCCCATGACCTAGAATGTAACAAATTTGGAGGACCGGCTGTGCAAGCTTTCGATTGTTAAATATGGAAGAAGCCATTCGCGCAGGATAAAAACCGAGGAGGGGGCCCCTCTCCCAGAACCCGTACCTGAATCACCCGCGGGACAAAATTGTAGAATTTGACTTACAACCCCTCTCCTCCGTAGTTTATAGGGATACTCTCTATCCCCGGCACAGGGCACGGGGATGAATCCTATCAAACTCCACAGGGAGGAATAATGCAGACGTACGAAATGATGTGCATCTTCGACCCGAAGCTCAGCGCTGAAGCCGAGACAACCGGTATGGTCGAATCCATTCTCAAAGAGGGCGGAGCCGCCGACGTGACCCGTGAGGATCTCGGTCTCAAGCGACTGGCCTACCTCATCAACAAGAAAACCGAGGGACGCTACTTCCTCTTCCACTTCTCTCTGGATCAACAGGCCGTTGCCGGTATCCGCAAGGAACTCGGCATCAAGGAGGGTCTCCTCCGTCACCTGATCGTCCGGCGCGAGGCCTGATCCGGTATGGCGTTCACGATCAACCACATTGTTCTTGTCGGCGGCAACCTGACACGGGATGCCGAGCTCAAGTATGCCTCGACCGGGAACGCCCGCCTGACTTTCTCTGTTGCCATGAACCGTTCCTACAAGGATCCCAATGGCCAGATGAAAGAGGTCGCCGAATTTTTTGATGTTGTCTACTGGGGAAAGATCGCCGAAGCTGTGGCCCCCCGCCTGAAAAAAGGGCAGAAGGTGGCCATCGAAGGACGACTCTCCCAGCGACGCTACACCGGACAGGATGGGCAGCAACGCAATATCGTCGAGGTTTCGGCGACAAGCGTGATCCTGATCGGAGCCCGGAGTGACGCCGGTCCCCAGCATGATTCCGCCTACGGACCGGGAGAGTATGAACCGGCACCAGGCTACGCCCCGCGTGCGCCTGCCCAACCCCAGACCTACGGTCAGGGCGGACAGCGACAGGGCACCCCGTGGTCCGAATCGCAGGAGATCCCGATTGATGAATTTCCGCCAAGCGGGTTCGATGATTCGCCCATGGACGAAAACGACGTTCCGTTCTGACCGGACGGACAGACACGAACACCTCACAAGGAGATAACCACACTATGGAAGAACGCGATACAGCAGCAAGCACAAATGATTCCGGAGCGCCACAGCAGCGCTATGACCGCGGCGGAGACCGTGGAGAACGCGGTGGAGATCGCGGCGGCCGTGGTGACGGAAAGAAGAAATTCTTCCGCAAGAAGGTCTGCTTCTTCTGCTCCAAGAAGATCAAGGAAATCGATTACAAAAACGTTGAACTCCTGCGCCGATTCATCACCGAGCATGGAAAGATCCTGCCCCGCCGGATCACCGGGACCTGCGCCAAGCACCAGCGCCTGCTCTCGACAGAGATCAACCGCGCACGTGTGGTTGCCCTCCTCCCCTTTACCGACCGCTAATTTCCCACTACCGCGAAGGAGCAATTAAATGGAAGTTATTCTCAAGGCCGATGTCAGTGGACTCGGCGAAGAAGGCGATATCAAGAATGTGGCTCCCGGCTATGCCCGGAACTACCTTCTGCCCAAGGGTTTTGCCCTGCCCAAGACCGCAACCAACCTCAAATGGCTGGACCGTCAGAAGCAGGCCATCCTCAAGCGCAAGGAAGAGAAGGCTCTTGCAGCCCGTGACATGGCACAAAAGATCTCCGATCTCTCTGTCACCGTGACCGGAAAGGTTTCATCCGGAAACCGCCTCTATGGCTCCATTCACGCCCATGAAATCTCGGTCGCTCTCAAAGAGATGGGCGTCGAGATCGATGCACGCAAGATCGAAGTCGGCGAGCCGATCAAGCACCTCGGGGATTTTACAGTCACCATCAAACTCTATGAAGGTGTCCAGTCCAAGCTCAAGGTTCACGTGACCTCGGTGCACGGTGATGCCGAAGAATACACGGCACGCCCCGTTGCTGCCCAGACGTCTGCAGCCGAGCCGGTTGATGAAGCCGGTCCTGATGCAGAAACCCAGGCCGAAGGCTGAGTACAGATTCAATGGAAACACTGGAAGTCGCGAACCGTGTTCTTCCTCATGATACGGGCGCCGAGCAAGCTTTTCTCGGCGCCCTGATTATTGATCCGCCGGCGCTAGATACCGCCATCACCCTCCTCGCAGAATCAGACTTTTTTGACGTCCGGCACCGGACCATCTTCCGCGCCATCCGCCGTCTCTGGGAGGCACGGAGTGCAATCGACACCATCACGATTGCCAATTTCTTCAAAGACCACGGTCTGGTCAAGGATGCCGGCGGTGTCGAGTACCTCAACGAAATCTTGGACGCGACGCCAACTGCGGCCAATGTCACGTATTATGCAAAGATCGTCCGGGACAAGGCCCTTCTGCGGAGCCTGATCAAGGCTGCCGGGGAGATCGCCAATACCGCGATGCGGGCGGATCAGGATGTCTCGAGCATATCCAACTATGCCGAAAACCTCCTCTTCGAGATCACAAACCGCAACCTGACACAGTCCTACGAAGGTATCCAGAATATTGTCCACGCGAGCATCAAGATCATCCAGGATTTCCGCAACCGGAATGGCAAGATCGGCCTGACGACAGGTTTTTCGGATTTTGACCGTCTGACCGGAGGTCTGACCGGAGGACAGCTGATCATCATCGCCGGACGCCCGGGTTCCGGAAAGACGGCCTTCTGCCTGAACATGGCAAGCCGGATTGCCATCGAGTCCAAACGTCCGATCCTGATCTTCTCCCTTGAAATGCAGAAGGAAGAACTCGGTGTGCGCCTTTTGACCTCGGAGGCCAAGGTCGACAACTCGAGGATCAAACAGAGCCTGCTCTCCCAAGCGGACATGAACCAGTTGATCTATGCCGCCGACAGACTCTACGAGACCCAGATCGTGATCGACGACAAGCCGAACATCACGGTCAACGAAATCCGCGCCAAATCCCGCCGGGTCATGAGTGAGCGCGGGGATCTGGCACTGATCATCATCGACTACATGCAGCTCGTGGACGGTCCGGAGGACATCCCGCGCTATGACAGATACAACATCATCTCGGACGTCTCCCGGTCCCTCAAGTACCTGGCCAAGGAATTGAACGTCCCGGTCATCGCCCTCTCCCAGCTCTCCCGCAAAATCGAGGACCGTTCCGACCGCCGGCCGATGCTCTCCGACCTGCGTGAATCCGGAGCCATCGAGCAGGACGCCGACATCGTCGCCTTTATCCACCGGAACTACATCTACACCAAGGATGAATCCGAAAAAAACATCGCCGAACTCCTGATCCGCAAACACCGGAACGGCCCACAGGGCGAGATCCCCCTCCACTTCCGCGGAGAGTGCATGCGCTTTGACGACGGCGTGCGGAGGGCCGAGGAATGATCCGGTTTGTCGGTGCCAAGACTCTCGACTTTGTGACCCAGCTCGGGGAAATCTCCCTGCTCCTGTTCGAAACGGTCCGGAACACCTTCCGCCGTCCTTTTCCACGCCGGAATTTTTTCGAGCAGATCGTCAAGATCGGATGGAATTCCCTCCCGGTCACATTTTTTACCGCCATCTCGACCGGTGCGATTCTGGCCCTCCAGACAGGGTACGCCATGATGGCCAACGTCAAAGGGACGGAACACTTCGTGGGCGGTGTGGTCGCCCTCTCGGTGACCCGTGAACTGGGGCCGATCCTCTGTGCGATCATGATCGCAGGCCGTGCCGGGAGCGGGATCACCGCCGAGATCGGGACAATGAAGGTCACCGAGCAGATCGATGCCTTGGTGACGCTCTCGGCCAATCCGGTCCACTACCTGATCGTCCCCCGCGTCCTCGCCGGTGTGATCGTCCTTCCCCTCCTGACCCTGTTTACCGATCTGGTCGCCATCTTTGGAGGCATGCTGGTGGCCTTCCTCGAAATGGGTCTCAACGAAACGCAGTACATCGAGACAACCCTCCGCATGCTCACCATCAGCGACATCAACAACGGGTTGATCAAGTCCGTGGTCTTTGGCCTTCTGATCACACTGATCGCCAGCTTTGAAGGCTTCCGCACCAAGGGTGGTGCCGAAGGTGTCGGAAAATCGACGACCCGTTCGGTCGTGATGATCTGCATGTCCATCCTCTTTTTTGACTACGTCCTGACCTCTCTTTTGACGACCAGTTTCTAAGGAGAATCGCATGACACCGGAACATAACAATGCCATCGCGGTCCGCCGTCTCAAAAAATCCCTCGGCGGAAAAGAGGTCCTGCGCGGAGTCGATCTGGAGATCAGGCGCGGGGAAACGATGGTGATCATCGGACAATCCGGTTGCGGAAAATCGGTCCTTCTCAAGCATATTGTCGGACTGCATTTTCCCGATCAAGGAGAAGTCTTTATCGATGGCCAACCGTTGAACGGCGTGAGTACGAGCGAGCGGCTGAAACTCCTGTCCGAATTCGGAATGCTCTTCCAGGGCGCCGCCCTCTTTGATTCCCTGACGATCGCGGAGAATGTCGCCTTCAGGCATATCCAGTCGCGGAAGTACTCGCAAAAAGAGATGGACCGGATCGTGGCCGAAAAACTCGAGATGGTCGGCCTCTCCGGAATAGCACACCTCAAACCGGCCGAACTCTCGGGAGGGATGCAAAAACGGGTCGGTCTGGCACGGGCCATTGCCGCTGACCCGAAATTCATCCTCTATGATGAACCGACCACGGGACTGGATCCGATCATGGCAGACCAGATCAATGACCTGATCCTGCACATGCAGGAGGTCCTTAACGTGACCTCGATTGCCGTCACCCATGACATGGTCAGCGCGTACAAGATCGCCGACCGGATCTCCATGCTCTACCAGGGCCAGGTGATCGAAACCGACACACCGGACCGCATCCAGCGTTCCAAAAATCCGTATGTCCGCCAGTTCATCCGCGGAGAGGCGTACGGTCCGATAACAACCGTCCGGCCCTTCGGCTATACAGGACCATCAGGTACAAAGGGAGGGAAGCATGAAGCGCCCCAATGAGTTCAAGACCGGGATTCTGGTCCTGGGTGGATTTGCCATCTTCATCTTTGCCAATATCGTCATCAGGGGAATCAGTTTTTCCCAGGAAGGATTTACGGTCTTTGTCCGTTTTCCGACCATTTCTGGCATCAACGCGGGAAGCGATGTCCGCCTGGCTGACGGAATCAAGATCGGAAAAGTGGTGGCCATCGAGATGAAGGACGGGCAGGCCATCGTCGAGACACGGATCAAGACCGGAACAAAACTGACAACGGGAAGCCGGGGATCGATCACCAGCTCCACCTTTTTGAGTGAACTCTTTGTCTCGATCAGTTCCGGTACCGGGCTGGGGCGGACCCTCAAGGGAGGGGAAACCATCGAGGGGGAGGCACCGATGTCCATGGTCGACGGGATCCGCGAATTCGGCCTCTTGATGAAAAATCTCAACTCGATGATCTCCAGCGGAACCGACGGTTCCATGGTCCGTGACATCGCGGCCATCGTGCGCAATACGGCCAGCCGGATCGAGCAGATGTTGATTGCCAGCGGAACCGATGTCTCGCAATCCTTCCGCAACCTGAATGAGGCGACGCGCAAGCTGAATCTTTTGGCGGATGAATTCACGGGGAGCGGGACAAAACTGCAAACCCTGGCCAACACCGTCCAGGGGGATCTCCCAGCCATTCTGGCCAATCTCAAGCAGTCCACCGCAAGCCTGGTCCGGCTTTCGGAGATGGCGGTCAGCGGTCAGGGAAGCGTCGCGGCCCTCTTCTCAAGCCGGAAGTTTTACGATGATCTCAACCTGATCCTGGAGAACCTCAAGGTCCTGACGGTCAAACTGAAAAACGATCCCTCGATCATTCTTTGGCGTAACGACAATCGCTGACCATGGCCAAATCATCGTCCGTCTTTCTCTGTGCGGCTTGCGGGTTCGAGAGTTCCCGCTGGCTCGGGCGCTGTCCCGAGTGCGGCGAATGGAACAGCTTTTCGGAGGAACACCGTGAGCCCCCTGCCAAACACGCCAAGCAGCCGGCCCGTGGTCCGATCCAGCCTGTCGCTCTTTCAAGCATCCTCCCTGTTGACCACCCGCGGATCACGACCGGCTCACGGGAACTGGACCAGGTCCTGGGTGGTGGTCTCGTCCCCGGGGCGGCCGTCCTGGCCGGCGGGGAACCGGGCATCGGTAAATCGACACTTCTCCTGCAGACCGCCGGGTACCTCGCCGGCCAGGACCAGCTTGTCCTGTACGTGAGTGCCGAGGAATCCTCTTCCCAATTGGCCATGCGGGCCAGACGCCTCGGTCTGGGCTCGGTGGTATCCGGAAGCGGGACCGCGAACGGTCGTAACGAACAACTCACGCAGATGGGAAAGATCCTGATCCTCGAGAGCGGAAGCCTCCCCTCCATCGAGAGCGCGATCAGCACACTCCGTCCGACCTTGGTCATCATCGACTCGATCCAGGCGGTCCACAGCGAGGGATTGTCGTCCACCCCGGGCTCCGTCAGCCAGGTCCGGGAGTGCGCCTGGTTTCTCTCCGAAGAATGCCGGCGTCTCGGATCGGCACTGATTTTGGCGGGCCATGTCACCAAGGAGGGCGCGCTGGCAGGGCCCAAGACACTCGAACACATGGTAGATACCGTGCTGTATTTCGAGGGACAGCGCGATCGGGAACTCCGCCTGATCCGCTGTGTCAAAAACCGGTTCGGAAATGTTAACGAGATCGCTGTCTTCATGATGACCGATCACGGACTCTCGGAGGTGACCGACCCCTCGGGGATTTTTATCGACGGGATCACTCCCAAGGGCCCTGGCTCGATCATGACCGCGACCCTCGAGGGAAATCGTGTCCTCCTGGCCGAAATCCAGGCCCTTGTGACGGATCGTGTGGCCGGCAATCTTGCGCGAACGACGGATGGTGTCGATACCAACCGGGTGATGCGGATCCGCGCCATCCTCGAGAACCGGATAGCCATCGATCTCGCGGACAGTGATATCTTCGTGAACGTGACCGGCGGTCTTGTCATCGACGAGCCTTCAGCCGAACTGGCGATCGCCGCTGCCATTGCCGGGAGTCTCTCCAACCGCATTCCGGATTGTCCGGTCGTCGTGATGGGCGAGATCGGCCTCTTGGGGGATCTCCGTCGGATTCCACACGCGGACAAACGGGTGGCCCAGGCCGCCAAACTCGGGGTGCGGGCCGTGGTCCTGCCCGAAGCCAACCGGCGGGATCTTGAAGCCGTCCGCTCACGGGGGATGGCCTCCGGCCAACCCCAGACGGGACCGGATCTCGTGTTTGCACCCACCCTGGCCACAGCCCTCGACGCGGTCTTCGGGAAATAACATTCGTGATATTCTGATTTTCTACAGTCCCGATGTGCAGATTCATACCTGCCCGTCATGGAAATAACTGTTCAGAGGAGTTCTCTTGGCAGGGGGGGAAAGTCTCTCCCTCGCGAAGAGGTCATCCTGACAGACGAAGAGTGCGAACATCCTTGTTCGCCGTCTGTTCGTCCGCATCCTGCTCCCAGGGATTGCTCCCGACGTCAAATGACGAAATCATGTTTTTATGACGCGTATCCCGGATTGAGATCACGAAAATGGAATACGCCAACCCCGCAACACGCAGGAAGGAACCCATGCCGCCTCAGCGCACCCCCGGTCGGCCTCCGGCCTCGCTGAAGAGCACGTAGCCTCCCTCTTTCCCGTCCTTGATTGTCGAGAGGAGCAGGACCACACGTCCATCCGGCAAGACATGCATATCCCGGACATTATCCGTCAGACCGATTGTAAAGCTCTCGTGCCAGAGCGTGTTTCCCTGCCTGTCCGTCTTTATCACGGTATTTTTATATGTGTATTTTTGTGTACTGTAATTATAGCCATAGCCCGTCACGGCATAGACGTAGTAGCCGCCATCCGGTGCCAGTCGGACAAATTTCCCGATATCGGTTCCATCCACATTGATGGATTTCTGCCAGACCAGGCCGGCACCGGGGCGCCAACGGGCAAGGAGGACATTCCCCGCGTTCCCGCCCGTATGACCGCAGAGGATGAAGGAACCGTCATCCAGGGAAAAAGCGTCCTCGAATTCGGCCGTAGCCACGATTTCCGTGACAGGAGCCGGGATTCCAAGAGTTCCATCAGCCCCGAGCAAAACCATCACGGGAACGGCATTCTCGCTTTTGACCTGGAAGAAAATCTGGCCACCCCGACCGGTCAGTACGGGCCGGGTAAGCGAATCTCCCTTGCCGGGAAAGGTCCGTTGCCAGACGAGATCCCCGTTGGCGGTCACCTTGAGGATCCGGATATTGACGCTGTCCTGGAGCCGGTCATATCCGTAGAGGACAAACCCGCCATCGGAGAGAGTGATGATCTGATCGAACGAGCTGTACGAACTGGCCGGAATCACTTTTTTCCATATCTGGTTCCCGTTTGCATCCGTGCGGACCAGAAGGCTGTTCCAGATGGCCGCGTTTTGCACCGTCGCGCCTGCAATGAGGAACCCGCCATCCGCTGTCTGGACACAATCGATCGGCTTGTAGTCCAGTCCTGCTTCTCCGAAGCTGCGGAACCAGAGTTCCCTGCTCTTGGTGTCGAGTTTGACCAAGGCGATCGTCCCGCGTGCCCGGGCCCCGTCTGTCACAAACACTTCTATTACCGATACGAATTTCCCGTCCGAGGTCCGGAAAAACTTGACGGGGAGATCCGGCGCGTTGCGGGCAGTCCCCTTGGCGATGGTCCCGGACCGTCCCACGCGGTCCCCTTTGAAGGTGAAGAGCGACAACCCGCCCCGTTCACCCGCAGCCAGGCCGATGATGATCCCGCTATTTCCGTGCGCGAGAAAGGCCAGGCTCTGCTTGGCGTGAGGCAAAAGTGTGACGAGCTTGGCCGGATGGACGGCACCGGCCATCAGAATGACCAGCCCCAGCGATAAAACGTACCGCAATTTCATGACAGACCTCCTTCTGACTGATTCAAGTATAGCGCACCCGGGTTGCGTGTCACCAGCGTTTTCAACCTCGGGGAGAAACAAGTATTCAGGGACTCCAAACTGGGTAAAATTGACCCAGTTTGCCTTGCAGAATTTCGGTGGCTTGTTTCAAAACCATCGTACGCCCGGGAATTCTTGCAGATACTTTCTCATTTTTGAGAAAAATGCAGTCCCGGATTACAAAGCGGGTACAATCTCCCCGGTTTTCCACAGGGGCTTCGCTCATGGAGCCAACATGTGTCAAGCCGATGCGCGTATACAGCTCCCGCTGGAGATGTATACAAACGGAATGTGGCATTGCACCTGGATCAGCCTGAAGCGCTTTCGCCTTCCATCCGGGCCAGGGTCGCTTCGACCGATGCCAGGTCCACAGCGACGTCCCCTCGCCTTTTGACGAGTCCCCGAATGGTCGCATCCCCTGCAAACCAGGCCAGGGCAATCCCCCAAGCCTGGACCCGGGCGAGCGACTCGCGCAGACTGACTCCCGCAAACACCTGGGGCTCACGCAGATCCTCAGACAGATCCGCGAGGATGCCCGAGGCATCCCGGGCTTTGGCACCGGCCAGATAGTCCAGTCCGGCGGCCTGCGTCACCAATTGCTGGACCTTGAGTCCGATATGTGCCGCTGCCGCGCCTGCGTCGGCGATCGCCTGGGCAAACCCGCGTTCGGCATCCGAGAGGTCTTCGGGGGCGGTGTTCTTCCGGACCCAGGCATCGTAGGTCGCCATGGGAATCACGAGGCGTTCACGTACCTGCCGGATGGAACGCATGGCCGAGAGCGCCCTGTCCAACAAGTCCCGCTCACCGGCCAACGTATGTTCGGCAAGCAACCTGTCCCGCATCAGAATCGTTATGCAATACGAAAGATTGGAGGTTGCCCGCTCAAAGAGGGCCGTGATATCCACGGCCAGTGTCTGCCGGGCCTGCGACGCAGCCGTGCGGCCAGCCTCGGGTAATACATGCAGGGCTTCGGCATAGAGGCACCAGATCTCGTGCATGCACCGCTCATCCATCAGGTCCGGTTCCAGAATCCCGATCTCGTCAAGCAAAAGGATGGTGCGCGAGAATTCATCTCTCTCGGAACGCCGGGCCTGAATGAAGGCCTGGATCATCTCGAGGGTCTCCGTCGGGCAGACCCAGGTCTCCCGGGAGACCGGTTCGGGTTTGAGCTTTTCCATCAGGGCCGGCAGGGTGAAGAACCGCCGGGAGAGAAGCATCCAGACGGCCAAAACGGCACGCCCGAATGAGACCCCGACCCGCTCTGCATCAAGAATGGCTTCGGCTGCCGAGAGCTGCCGCCGGATCTGTGCACCATCCGCTCCATTGGCCTTGAGGAACTGGGCCAAACCGTCCAGCGCGAGACTGGCCTGTCCCTCGACCCGTGTAATGGAAAACCAGATCCTCGCGAGCGGGCCGAGCTTGAGCCAGACCAGACGCGAGGTGTTTTTGTGCAAGAGTCTGGGGGATTCGGCCAGCCAACCCCGCACCAGTGCCTCAAAACGCACGAGAAGATTGTAGGAATGGATATCAAGCGTGGCCCAACCCCGTTCGACTACCCGTGCCAGAGAGTGCTCGAGGGCGGCTGCATACATCCGCATTTCGTCATTGCACCACGTCAGAAGACTCCCGGCCAGTTCATGCCGCAATGGAAAGAGGCTTGCCTTGAGCAGTCCGGTCCGTCTCCCGTACGCCGAAATCTTCCTGAATTCCCGGGTGGCAAAACGGAAAAAAGACGGTGGTTCAAGCCCCCGCAGAAGTTCCTTCGATTCGACCGAAAGTGCACGATACTCCGGACTTTGGAAAAAATAGGCAGACTTTCTGGCCTTTTCGGTCTGTGCCCGCTGCGCTCCCGCTTTGACCAGGGTGATCCGCTGTTCATACCAGCCAAGGGTATCCACACCCAACCGGTCAAGCCGCTCGACAATATCGATCTTTTTGGTCAAGCTGGGCTCGTACTTGAGAACCTCGAGAAGGCGTTTCTGGATTTCGGGTGGTCTCCGGGCATTGACAAGTTCGGTGAGGTAGCGCTTGTTTTCGGCTTCACGGACCTGATCATAGCGCAGACTGCGACCACCATCCTGGTCATCTTCCCCGGGTTTTTGAATGCTGCGTTTCGAGAACGGCCACATAGCTGTCCTGCTCCCTCCCTTGTCGTCTTCACAGTCTACATGACGACTGCAATTTTCGCCATACAAAAGAAACTGACAAAGGCATATTGCCCGGCCAGAATTGAAAACTGTTGCATTTATAGGGAGACTTCTATTAAGATACATATTGTTGTACGGTGCTCTCCCAACCAATACGCTTTTCACCCAGCCACGGAAGACACCTGCCTGAAATACCGACAATGTTTTAGAGATTTCCGGATCAGTGTGTAGAGACACCATACAAGGAGTGTTCTGTGCCCGAGATGCCCCCCGAAAAGGATCCGCCGGTTGCCCCCTCTTCGAAGGAAGCCATGGATGCCCTGATCTCAAAACGCATCGATGAAGCTTTTACACGGAATGCCCTGGCACCCAATGCAACCCTGGACAATCTCGGGGTCATCAGCGAGCAAAAGAATATCAATCTTGATGCGATGGACCGGCACGAGCGCGCGGATGCCGTCAAGATCCTCAATATGGTCGAACAGACCCGTCTCGAGACGGAACGCATTTTGAACGGCCCGCAACTCGCCAAGGAACCACTTGCCGGACGGATGCAGCAGCGTGCCAGTACGGTTGATACCGTCTACGGGGGCTTATTAAGCGGTCGTCAGGAAGCCGTCAAGATCCTCGAAACAATGGTCTCGGGCTTTATCGATGATACCGGACCGAACCAGGATGCCTCCCTCCTCCTCAAGGACATCATCAGTCAGGAACAGCGCTTTCTGGCCAATCACTGCCTGAATGTCGCAGTCGTCTCCTTGGCAGCAGCGATTGAGCTCAATAAAATGATGACGCGCAAGCTTGATGACCCCGGCATCCAAAAGGACATCAATCTCCTGCGGGCCATCCGACTCAAGACATTTACCCGCGAGGAACTTGTCAAGCTGGGCTTTGCCGCCTTCGTCCACGATATCTACTATAAAAAGGTCTTTCCCCATCTCAAGCACACCGATGTGCTCAATGCCCTCGCTGACCGCAGCAATATCGAGCGCCACGCCTCCGAGAGCTACCACCTTATGCGCCAATTCGAGATGGACTACCATGTCAATAAAGCGGTTCTCCAGCATCATGAACGGATCGATGGAACAGGCACTCCGGACGGGATTTCCGAACGCCTCTTTTCGAAGTACACGGCGATTCTCTCCTTCGCGGACCGCTATATCACACTCACCCAACCCAACCCCTTTTCACCGCTCTTCCATCCGACTGTCGCCCTCAAACGCATCATGACAACCGAAAAATCCGGCTTTGATCTGGACGCCATGGTTGCCTTTGCCCACGCATCGACCATGGTCCCCATCGGCTCCTGGGTTCTTCTCGAAAACGGCCTGATCGGGTATTCCAGCCGGCGGGAAGAGGGCCAAAACCTGCCCATCATCCATCCGGTCATGAAGTCCAGCGGGGATCCAATCGAAAATCCCGAGGACGTCGCCCCCCGCTATGACGGAAACCGGATCCGCCAGCTCCTGACCGCCGGTGATCTGATGGCCATAAACCCCAAGTATGCCAGTCTCTATCTGGCCTGAACCCGTGTCGAGGGCGGATACGCTGTTTTGATGAAACGTATTTCGAATCGGCCAGAACAGAATCTCCATCCTGACCGATCCAGTACGGACGCACCGTACCCTGATCAGCCACCCTGCTCGAAGCCGTTTTCACCAGGGACATCCTTGATGTCGGCATCGTAGTCGTACTCCAGAGTCTGGGTTCCGTGGGGCGCCAGTGTGAGGATCCAGATGAGCGTGTTTTCGGGAGTCGCATCCGGTGGCTTGCGGAAGTGATACACCGACCTGTGCTCATTTCCTGTGATCCGGCTTGAAACAAGGTACACGATCTTTTCTTCATCGGAAGTGTTCTGGATCGTATAGGCAATGTAATGGTTGAAAGGCAGATGCTTGTTGTCGCGATTTTCGGTGATCTTGACCGCGCGGAAGGTCTTGATCGAGTTGTCAGTCCCGGCGTCAAGAGTGAGAGTATCCCCTGGTCGGGCAGCGGTCCCGAGTGACCCGTAATCGATATTGACCTGCCTGTAGTCGACTGTATACCGGGTCTGCGAGAGATTGATCGAAAAGGGGTTTTTGACGAGAAGCTTGATATAGACGGTATCCCCGCCGGCATAGGTATTCCATTCGCGGATGAATCTGTAGTCGACATTGCGGTTTTCGAGGCTGTACATCACGTTTCGATAGGGAAAGAGGTCAAACGAGTCAAGATTGAATGTCTGGCCGGAGAGGCTCTGCAGGCTCATGGCATTGTTGAGCACAAGTTTGAGGCTGCACTTTTCGAAGGCCTGGTTTGCCCCCATGGTGATCGCCGCCTGGACACGGAGGGATACCGTCTTGGTATCCAGGATGGATGCAGTCAACATCGGGGTCCAGGTGATTTCGGGCAGGGCATACTCGAACGAAACCCGGCCCTCACCCGGCAGGGGGAACCCGATCAACTGGTATTTTTCGTCGGCAGGCGCATCGCGCTCATTGGCCCGGGGCGACATCTGCATGGTAAACCACTTGAGGACCTCGTTGTCATGATAGAGCTTGATGTTTTTGGCCGTCGGAGGAAAGCGCAGGCGACCGGAACCGATCGCGGCCGGATCGACATCCCCCGAAACCACGCTCCCTCCCGAGCTGTAAATAAAGATGTTTTTGGCGGCCGGTGTCACGGCGATCTCGCCCTTTTTTTCAACCGAAGAACAACCAGCCAACACACAGACAACAAGCAGTCCCAACACACCGGTCTTTGCCATACCGTCTCTCCCGAACGGCCCTTAACGGATCCGTTCCAAAACCATGATATTAGCCGCACCCGGCCTGCGGTCATAGCCGAAAAAGAACGGAAGCGAACCCCGTGAAGTATAGCACATCTCGTTCCACAAATCCGGCTGCATTCTTTTGACAAATTCCGGGACGGGTTGCGTGTATTTCCCGAAAAACCGGCGATTCCACAGCAGGCGGGAAAAGAAGCGCAGGGGGATCCCCGAGTCATCCTGCAAAACAGTCTCGCTCCGCGAGAGGAGAACATCACGCAGGAAGGAGAAATGGGGGGGGAGATCGGTGCGGACCTCCCGGTGCATGAGATACGAAGCCGCTTTCATCAGGGTTGCGAATCGCCCGCACCGCGCAAGAAGGCGCAAAAAACCGGCACCCCTGCTTTTCAGACTCTGGTCCGAAACATCGACTTTGAAATAGCGCAGCGTTTTGGCCAGCCCCCTGTTCCCCGAAAATCGTATTTCAATCCCATGGATACGTCCAGTATCGCGCCCAGCCGCTCCATCAGTGCCGGATCCATCTACAACCTCTCCATCCTCCGCAAGACCGATCCTTTTGAAATCGAGGACTTTGTATTCAGATGACGCGAGGAAGCAGAGGAAGACTGCGCTGACGCTGGTTGACGGCCCGCCCATGCGCCGCTCCATCTCTCGGGTAAAAAAATGGTTGGCCGCAAAAAACGTGGCAAGAGCTGACCGAAGATCGGCCAGATCTCCTGGCACCAGCGTGGCTGGATCGGGAAGCGAGCCTGGGTCCTCCAGGCCGAAGAGGAGGTACTCCGGAACATCAGGATAGAGTGTCAGTGCATTCACCAGGTCCGGTCCGGCAAAAGGATAGACCAGTGTCCCGAGTTGGGGCAGACGCTGTCGAAGGGCCCAATCCCGAAGCGGCAGGAGTGTTGTCTCGCGGTAGCGTTTCCATGCGGAGGTTGCCAAGCGGGCATGCCGCTGATACCAGGCTGTTGCCGTCATCGTCTCCAGCCCGGAGCCGGCAGGGGCCTCCAGCCCGGCAAGAAAACGCGCCAGATCGTCAGGCGACGGTTTCGAATTCGCCAGCGCGCAGGGAGTAACAAGAATAGCTGTGATCAGGACCACGCAGGTTATCACTCGCATCGGCTGCATACGTCAGCCTATGCTTGAAGAGAAGGTTTGTCAAGGAAAAGACTCCGTGATGAAGGTTGGTCGATCAGATGCACAGTAAAAATATTCTCGCTGATCTCAAGCATGATCTCGCACAGGGCTGGAAAGTTTTTGCAGCAAGTATAAATCTTTTACTTAAATTTTTGAAGATGATAGCCCACAGCTTTCATCTCTCCATTCTTAACACGAATTTTTTTGGTGCCTCGCGATCGCTGAAATCATTCTATTCGATATTGCTTTTTATATTGTATCATGACATCAGAATCAATTTGACCGTATAACCGGAACATGCTATTGTGATCTTGATTGCTTTTTGGAGAATGATAGTGCGTGATCTCACAATTCTGTCGATTCTGCTCCTGCTTGTCCTTTCTGTCCGATGTGGATCCGGAAAAGATCCATACTTTTCAAAAGATTTCGCCACAGGAAATCAAATTTCGCACCGCAGTCCGAACTCCACCGAAAAATCTGACCGGGCTGCCCTGTTATACAAAGCCGAATCACTTCTTAAGGACGGGAAAGCATTCGAAGCAGTAACGGTATTCAAGACAGTTCTTGATGCAGGGACTGACGCCTGGACCTATTTTCGGTACGGTGATGCCCTTGCTAATGCAGGTCGGTACAAAGATGCGATATCGGCCTATGATTGTTCCCTCGTACTGTTGCCGACCAATCGAGCCATCGTCTATTACAACAAAGCCTGTGCCGCCAGTCTGGGGAAAGATAGAGATATCAGTTTCCAAGCACTGAAAGAATCTCTCATCGAAGGATATACCAACTTCGAATGGATGTATCAGGATCCCGATATACAATGGCTCTTTACTCAGTTCACCGGCACTTCATCACTGACCAATGAGATCGAAGCACTCCGTCCATTTCAAACCCTCAAGGATCTTCGTGAGGTCGATCCAAAAATCTTTTGCTATTCCTGGATCCGGACACCTTGGCTCAAACGGATGCAGTCTGGACATGGAGTCATAGCCGGGCATGACAGGGGAGAGTTGATCATTGGACTCCAAAACGCGAATGGGTCCACAAATACGAATGGATCAACGTACGTCGTGATGAAAACTGATGATTATCATCAAATGACTTTTTATGGAAAGCTTAAACGCTGCTTGTTTCAGCAAACAACCGGTCGGTATTTTCTCGATACAGAACAAAAGCCCTTGACAGTCGTTTCATTCAACGGTAATTCATTGATTCTCCGAGATAGAGATCGACTTTTGGATTATACAAAGATGCCCGTATTTCTTGACAAACAGGGAATATCGCGCCCACTCATCTGGAATCTTGTACTTGCAGGGCAATATACGGACAACCATGGTCATACTTGGGATTTCTCACCCGATTCACGAATCAGCATTGACCATGGAGAACGCAAACCTTTCAGAATCCGTCTTGATCCGTACGGATCTCTAAACATTGATATGTTTATTTCTGTTGATACAAACTATCTTATGTATAAGGGTATGAAGATCGATTATTGCGGCTTTCGAAAAATTACCAACGGATTGGACGTCATGTTTTATCACTGGTCAAAAGACAGTCTCCCGGTTTTATCTGAAACTATCCGTTTGACAAAAATCCGCAAATAAAACTCTCATTCTGATCCATCCCGTCCCTATACATAAAAGGATTGGCTTTCTGCTCACTCGTGATCGTTTCAAGCCCGTAGTACCTTTTATTCTCGACTCATACCATATTGAATCAATCATGTGTATGTGCCCCCCTACCCGCCCAGAGCCTCAAACAATTCCTTCAGCTTTCGTTCGTCCAGATGGCCGTCGCTTCGGACACTGCTGCAGAGGTCAATCCCAAAGGGCTGGACGGTTTGCACCGCCTGCCGCACATTGCCGCTGTTGAGGCCACCGGCCAGAAAAACGGGGACGGATACAGCCCTGACAATGTCACGGCTGATCTCCCAGTTATGCGTCCGGCCTGTCCCGCCTAATTCCTTGACAGCGAGTTTGGGATTCCCGCTGTCAAGCAGGATCGCATCAACATGGCAGGAAATATCTTTGGCCTGCTGCACGGAACCTTTATCGATAACATGAATCACCTGAACCAGTTTGACGCCGGGCAAGGCAGCACGGATCAGCGCGTACTGGCTGCTCTCAACTTCATCCACAAGCTGGATGGTTGAGGTATGGGCTTTTTGGTAGTGGGCAATGATGCCTGCTGCCGTCGTCTCGCTCGTCAGCAAAAAGGTGGCGATCGGCGGGGGCACAGCCTGCGCAATGGTACAAATGAGGTCATCGCTGATAATGCCTGGCCCGCTGGGCATCTGGCCGACCAATCCGATCGCAGCAGCCCCAGAGCGGATGGCGGCTTGCGCCTCAACGATACTGCTGATGCAACAGATCTTGACCCGCGGTCGTGTCATTGGCTTCTCCCCAGTCATTGCACAGCAATCCGATGATCTTCAATGCTTCACAGCCCCACGCATCCCTACTCGACCCTGAGCGACCAGGGATGAAGGGCCAGGGCCCGGCCGGAGAAGAAGAGTCCAGGCCAGGACTCGGCATCCAGCAGGCCCTCCATTTGCAGGTTGATCCCGCCTGTTACCAGGCTGGCCAGTCCGGCCACCCGTGAATTCATTTCATACAAGGGGGTCTCGCTCAGGGTCAAACCGGCGCGGGCGCTGATCGAGAGCAATGCCTCGAAGGCGCCGCCCTCATGATCGACAAGCCCCCTTTCGAGGGCATCCGAGCCAGCCCAGACCCGGCCACGGGCATGGGTCTCCACCTGGGCGGGCGTCAGTCCCCGCCCGCGCGCCACCGAGTTCTTGAACTCATCGTACCAATAGTCCAAAACCTTGGTCACAAGCTGCACCTGGGCCGGTGTGAAATCCTCCTCATCCCCGTAGAGATGCACATTGGTGTCCCCGAGTCTGGTCGTCTTCACCCCGAGATTGGCTCGCAAACCGCTCGTCACGAGTTTCCCGGTAATCACACCGATCGAGCCTGTCAGCGTGGCAGCCTTGGCAAAAATCGGAATCCGTGTCCTTCCGTCTCCGCAGGCCAGATAGTATCCGCCCGAAGCCGCCACGTCTCCCATGGAGACCGCAAGCGGTTTGCGGGCCGCGGCCTGCGCCAGGGCGGCCCGCATCCGTTCGCTGGCAAGCACATCCCCGCCCCCGGACTGGACCCGGACGAGAATCCCCCGGATGGCGGGGTCGGCAAGGGCCCGCGAGACCGCCCCGAGGACCGAGTCCGCACCGGCAGCCATCTCCCCGAACGGAAGCTGCGGGAGCCCGCCGGCACCATTCACGATCGTTCCTTCGACCTGGACGATGGCGATCCCCCTGTTTTGGGTAAAGCCCCGCTCCGGTTCGAGCCAGGCCGCCGGCCCGGCCAGATTGAAGCCCTTGCCGGCAATCGTGCGCCGGAGATCGTCCCACGACATGTTCCCGGCGGCCATCCCCCGTGCCACGGCGTCCTTCGCCGTCACAAGTCCGGCAGCTACCCATT
>Ga0116158_10000968_pt1 | contig 26648 bp, 25 predicted proteins | sample AD_UKC052_MetaG_FD_89883 | JGI IMG/M metagenome (GOLD analysis project Ga0116158, IMG submission 89883) | Active sludge microbial communities of municipal wastewater-treating anaerobic digesters from USA - AD_UKC052_MetaG | ecosystem: Engineered > Bioreactor > Anaerobic > Digestate | place: USA... | reverse complement strand
TTTCACGCAAAGAGTCCAAGCGCTTGATGACGGCAAAAAGCATTATCAGCAGATGCTGCCAGGCATCGAAACTCTTTATGTACTTTTCTCCGCCAACATTTTTGCTGAAATCCATCACTTTTTTCTTGTCTATCATATTTATTAGCAGACCATACATCGGCTGTCCGATAAAATGTGTACTTTTGACCATCTTTTTTTATTTTTTTTCGTCAAAACAAATATAAACGAGAAAGGCTGGATTTCGGAAACGAAATCCAGCCCATTTTTTTTCTTTTTCAAAATGTTTACCGGACAGCAATAATAGAATATAGAGTATATGGAAAAAAACTGTTCATGGACTTTTTCCTTGGATCCCTTATTTTGTAGCGAAGATTTGTCTGTAGCCATAAACGAAAAAAGCACGTCTTTTGGACGTGCTTTTTCTATATATAAGAATTGAATTATTCCTGATTCAAAGTGATACGTTTGAAAGCAGTAACTGTCAAACCTTTGCTTGCTTTGTCCAAGTATTGAGCAACATTGATTTTTGCATCTTTGATAAACTCTTGCTCCAATAGAGTGAACTCTTTGAAGTATTTTTTAACTGCACCTTCAGCAATTCTGTCAAGAAGATTCTCAGGTTTTCCAGCCTCACGAGCCTTTTCCTTAGCAATTTCTTTCTCTCTTTCAAGAATGTCTGCAGCAACACCTGTCTCATCGATCGCAACAGGATTCATGGCAGCAATTTGCATAGCAATGTCCTTAGCAACTGTAGCGTCAACGTTAGGTTGGTTGAATGCAACGATAGCAGCCAATTTGTTTCCTGGGTGAATGTAAGCAACTGCAGAAGCACCGCTAACATAGCAGTACATATCGAGTTCCATCTTCTCTCCAGTAACACCTGAACGATCAGTTACTAATTGATCAATTGTAGAACCGTCGATAACAGAAGCGTTCAAAGTAGCCAAGTCAGCTGGTTTGTTCTTGAATGCGTTATCTAGTATTTTTTGAGTCAATGCGATGAAATCTGCATTCTTAGCAACGAAGTCAGTTTCACACTTCAAAGCTATAGTTGCAGCATAAGTACCGTCGCAGTCAGCAAGTATACAACCTTCTGCAGCATCACGGTCGCTTCTCTTAGCAGCGATAGCTTGACCTTTCTTACGGACGATTTCCATTGCTTTTTCGATGTCTCCGTCTGCTTCAGCTAATGCTTTTTTGCAATCCATCATGCCAGCACCGGTCATAGTACGCAATTTCTTGATGTCATCCATTGTAACAGCCATATCTGTATGTTTTTTAGAGTTTTTAAAAAATGAATGGCAAATCAAAGTTTGCCTTAAAAAGCCTTTTCTCCCATAGGGGAGAAAAGGCTTGTAATATTGGAATTAATCCTCTTCTTTCTTGATGAACTTGCTAACAACGTTAGCGTTCAAAGAAGAGATGTCTTCTACCTTAGATTTCTTAGCAGCCTTAGCTTTTCTTTCCTTCTTTTCAGGAGCTTCAGCAGCCTCGTTTTCTTGCTTTTCGATCTTTCTCTCTTCTAGACCCTCTTGGATAGAAGCTGAGATAGCGTTCAAGATAACTTCGATTGATTTTGTTGCGTCATCGTTTGCAGGGATGACGAAATCGATGTTATTAGGATTTGAGTTAGTATCAATAATACCGAATACTGGAATACCAAGACGTTTTGCCTCTCTTACAGCAATCTGCTCTTTCATTACATCGATAACGAACAATGCAGATGGAAGACGAGTCAAATCAGCGATACTTCCTAGGTTCTTCTCTAACTTAGCTCTTTGACGAGAAATCTGCAATTTCTCTCTCTTAGACAAGTTGTCGAATGTGCCATCGTTTGTTAATTTGTCGATGGAAGCCATCTTCTTGACAGCCTTTCTGATTGTTGGGAAGTTGGTCAACATACCACCAGCCCATCTCTCAGTGATGTATGGCATAGCAATAGCGCTAGCTTTGTCGGCAACGACTTGCTTTGCTTGTTTCTTTGTAGCTACAAAAAGAATTTTTTTGCCCGATTTTGCAATTTGTTTCAACGCAGCCGCAGCCTCGTCGATTTTTGCTACTGTTTTGTGAAGATCAATAATATGGATACCGTTACGTTCCATGAAGATATATGGAGCCATTGCTGGATTCCATTTTCTTTTCAAGTGACCGAAATGACAGCCGGCTTCTAGTAATTCATCAAAATTAGTTCTTGACATTTTTTTGTTTTTTTTATCGTTTACTTTCTTTTTAATTAAATCAGCTCCGAAGTAGTCACATATAAAATGAGTCTTCGAAGTTTAGATGCTAAACGCTTTCTTAAAGATAACCAATAATAAATTAAGGTATCTCTCCAAGGACTAACGTTTACTGAACTGGAATTTCCTTCTTGCCTTAGGTTGTCCTGGTTTCTTACGTTCAACAACGCGAGAATCACGAGTAAGGAATCCTTCTGACTTAAGAGCTGGCTTGTTCTCAGCGTCAACTTTTACCAATGCACGAGCGATAGCAAGTCTCAAAGCTTCTGCTTGACCCTTGTAACCACCTCCATTGAGGTTGATCTTTATGTTGAACTTTTCAGCAACTCCAAGTTTGTTCAATGGTTGCTTTACCACATACTGCAATATTCCTGAAGGGAAGTATGTAGCAAGAGCTTTTTTATTTATGGTTATTTCACCGTTTCCTTCGCTAAGATAGACACGAGCAACTGCGGCCTTTCTTCTACCAATGGCATTAACTACTTCCATGCTTATTACTTAATTGAGTTTAAATCGATTACTTTAGGTTGTTGAGCTTCATGTTTGTGCTCAGCTCCGTCATATACATAAAGGTTGTTGATGATGGCGTCAGAAAGACGATTCTTTGGCAACATTCCTTTAACAACTTTGCGGATCAACTTTTCTGGACTCTTTTTTAGCATCTCGCCTGGAGTGGTTGCTCTTTGGCCACCTGGGTATCCAGTGTATCTCAAATAGATACGATCTGTAGCCTTGTTTCCTGTGATGACTAACTTGTTTGCGTTGATGATAATTACATTATCTCCGCAGTCAACGTGAGGAGTGTAATTTGCTTTGTGCTTACCTCTTAAAAGCTTTGCTACCTTAGCACCCATACGTCCTAGAACTTGGTTTGTTGCGTCTACAACAATCCATTCTTTAGTAACGGTTGCTTTGTTAGCAGAAATGGTTTTGTAACTTAAAGTATCCACTGCTTAAATTTTTTTTAATGTTTTTATTTAATCTTTCACTTCACCACTTGCGTTCGGGCAAAACACTCATGGCTTTTTGTAATTATGGATAATAATTGGCTGCAAAATTACTCTTTTTTGTTTAAATAAAAAATAGGTAAGGAAAAATTCTTTCTAAATTTTCAACAATAGGTTATTTTGTTGTTTTTGAGCTGGGTAGACTGGTTTGCTTTTTCGTTTCTTGGAAAATTGTTTTTTGTTTGTTTTCTATGTAATACAAAAGCAAAAAAGGCTGCATCTTTACGATGCAGCCTTTTTCTATATTCTCGGATAGAAGATTAATTGTACTTGTTTACTCTTTGAGTAGCTGTGTAGCTGATCTTAAGAGCGTAAGCATTTCTCAATGCTTGTTTAACGTCAGTTACAATACCCATCTTAGTGTCCTTGTCGATCTTCAGTGAAACAATCATTTGACCTTGATCCTCTTCCTTCATGGAAGCTCTTTCACGCGAAATGTATTGCTCAACTTCAAATGGATCGTTGGCAAAAGCATCGTCCAACTGAATTCTCGAACCTGTACCCATTGCTTTTTGGAATTCTTTCTTTGGTTTTCCAATATAGATGAATTTAACCAAAGATTTCTTTTCCATTTTTGTGAGCTCGGTAGCCTCTGGCATCTTCTGATTCACTTTTAGAGTTACCTCCTTCATGGTTGTTGTTGTCATGAAGAAGAACAATAGCATGAACACGATATCAGGCAATGAAGCCGTACTGATAGCGTTTAGTTTTTTACCTCCTCCTTTTCTGAACTTTGCCATTAGTTGCCTCCTTCCTTTCCGTAATTTTTAGGTTCGGCCTCAGATATCTTCATTGAGTAAACCTTCTTTGTGACTACATCATATTTCTCGGGATCGCTATTAGCTAAATCTGTTAGAGAAATACCGAACTTTTGACGAGAGAACTCGTCACGTAATTCATTATATGCAGCGACAAGTTCGTTTTGCACTGAAAGATATACTTGATATGAGGTTCCTCGGTCGTTCAACAATGAGATAACGTGGTTCTTTGTGATGGCTAGATTACCTACGAACGGTGCATTTATTACTTCCTTCTCTGGCAATTCCTCAGAATTGTTAGGGTTGGCAATAAACTCTTTTGCTTTCTCTTTTAGTCTGCTGACTTCCATTGGCTGACCATTAACCATCAACTCGTCGTTGCTGTTAACTAGGATCTGAAGAACGTTTCTCTCCTTGATTTTGACATCCTCGTCTACGACCTTTTGGTCTTTAGGCATAGGAGCGGGGAGAACCCTCAACAGACCTTTGTCTGTTGCCATGGAAGTAGTTACTAGAAAGAAAATGAGCAACAAGAATGCAATGTCCGCCATTGAACTTGCGTTGATTTCCTGTACTTCTCTTTTTTTACCCATTTCTGTTGCTTATTTAATACGTTTTACTAAGAATCCTAGCAATGTTACCAATGTTACAATTCCAGCCAAAATGAATGATGAAACTACGCACATATTTGTAAGTCTCATAGATAATTCACTATGATCAGTATCTTCAGAGAGGTTTGCGTATGGAGTTACATCAGCTGAAAAGTAAGTGATAAGTAACAATAATATAACGGCTGAGATTCCGCATATTGATATGATTGCTGATCTAAAATCCGATCCTAATCTGATGATGAAACCTGCAATGGCTAATATGATTGTTACAACAGCTGTTAGTACAAATAATATATAGCCCCAATTAAGTAATGAGCCTGTAAAGTTTGGCTCTGGGTACTCAGCATTTGGGTCAACATCCCCACCGAAGAAGAACATTAAGCTAACTACTATTGAAATGGCTAGTAGAATAGCTAATGCTATCGTTGGTATTTTATTTAAGCTTTGCATGTTTTTTTATTTAAACTTTAGTGTTACGAATTTATTTCTGAGCTTGGTATTTAACTACCATATCAGTTAATGAGATTGAAGTGTCTTCCATTTCTGAAGTCAAAGCCTCGATTCTTGTAAGAATGAAGTTCAAGAAGATTTGAAGAACCATAGCAACAATCAATCCGAACACTGTTGTCAACAAAGCGACCTTGATACCTCCTGCAACGATTGTAGCAGAAATATCACCTACTTGTTGGATCTTATCGAATGCCTGGATCATACCGATTACAGTACCCATGAATCCTAACATTGGGGCAAGTGCGATAAACAATGCAATCCAAGTAATGTTCTTTTCCAAAAGACCAGTTTGAACGCCTCCGTAAGAAACAACTGTCTTCTCAACAACGTCAGCACCTTCGTCGATACGAGAGATACCCTGATAGAAGATAGAAGCGATAGGACCACGTGTGTTACGGCAAATCTCTTTTGCTTTCTCTGTGTCTTTCTCATTCAAAGCATCTTCGATATCTTGAAGCATCTTCTTAGAGTTAGTTGAAGCTAAGCTTAAGTAGATAATTCTCTCGATACAAAGTGCAAGACCGAAAATCAAACAAAGAGCAATACTAGCCATGAAACCTGCACCACCCTCGATAAACTTGATCTTCAAAGCTTTGTACATACCTCCATCTTCTTCAGCTACTGGAGCTGCTTCTGCTGGTGCTGCCTCTGCTGGAGCTTGAGCTACCTCTGCAGGTGCTGCTTCCTGTGCTGGAGCTTCGTTTTGAACTGTCTCTTCTTGAGCAACTTCACCCTCTTGAGCTAAAACATTCGAAGAAATGCCGAATGTAAAAAGTCCTAAAATTGCTAAAACTGCAAATACCTTTTTCATTTTCTTTTTTTGATATTAGTTACTAATTAAAATAATTTGTTTTTTGTTTTGCGGAGAGAGCGAGATTCGAACTCGCGATACACTTTTGATGTATACACGCTTTCCAGGCGTGCCTCTTCAGCCACTCGAGCATCTCTCCGTGCTGAACGAATCTCACGTTTCTACACATTGTTTCCTTTAGGGCAACAAATTTCTATAATTTTTTATTTCTAATCAAATATTTCGAACTAATTTTTAAAATTTTCATGGAGAAAAAACTTCTTCTGCATTTGCTTTTGTTATGTTGCCAATCATTTCTAAACTTAATCCTTTTAGCTCTGCAATTTTTTGGGCTGTATACAGGATGAATGAACTTTCATTTCTTTTCCCTCTGAATGGCACGGGTGTAAGGTATGGAGAATCAGTCTCTAAGACTATTTTATTGTTAGGAATGTCTTTGACAACATTTCCTAAAGTGGAATTTTTGAAAGTGATGATCCCGTTAATTCCTAGTTTGAAATCACCTAGACTGAAGATGACGTCAGCCTCCTCTTTGGTACCTCCGAAACTATGAAATATACCTCTGAGGCTTCCTTTCGGAAATTTCCTAATAGAGGTCACTATCTCTTCAAAAGCATTTCTTGAATGGATTATAATAGGTAGATTTTTCTCTATTGACATCTGCATTTGGGTCTCGAAAACCTCAATTTGTTCCTTCTTGAATTTATCGTCCCAATAGAGGTCTATTCCTATTTCTCCTATGCCAACATATTGCCGTTTGTCTAACCATTGAGCTACAATGTCTAGCTCCTCTTTGTAATTTTCTGCCACACTGGTTGGGTGCAGACCCATCATGCACCTGAACAGATCCGGTTCCATTGCCTCCATCTTATGCATGTCTTCGATGCTGGTGCTATCTATGTTTGGGAAATAGACTCTCGTCACGTGATTGGCTTTTAGTCTCTCGATGACTTCAGCTCTATCTTCGGCAAATTCTTCTCCGTAAATATGTGAGTGGGTGTCTACTAAGTTCATTTTATTTCTGACAAAAAATTAAGAAACCAATCCCTTGTATGAAAGGAAAAAGATCAATGGCAAAAATATCTTTTTTTTGATAGAGAGTCGTATCATTTGACTTTATTTTGCATTTCTGTGGCCAATGTTTATTTTTCATTAATTCATTTTTTTTGATTCTTACACTGATTTTCGTTTTCTTTGTATCTAGATTATTAATCAGATATAAAATGAACCCTTTTGATATTTTAAACAAATATTATGATGTCAACAGCGATCTCTATAAGATTTTGGTGGAGCATTCGCATGACGTTGCCAATAAGGCTTTGATGTTGGCTAAAAACAGATTGGACCTTCATCCGGATCTTGTTTTTATAGAAGAGGCTGCGATGCTTCACGACATCGGTGTTTTCCAAACTTTTGCTCCGGATATCTTTTGCGATGGTACAAATGCATATATCTGTCACGGCTATTTAGGCTCAGCCATCCTGATGAGGGAGGGCTATCCTTTACATGCCATGGTGTGCGAACGCCATACAGGTACAGGTTTGTCATTGGCTTATATAGAGAAGGTAGAATTGCCGCTTCCTTATAGAGATATGTTACCTATCTCAATTGAGGAGCAGATTATCTGTTTTGCGGATAAATTTTTCTCAAAAACTCATTTGGGTGAGGAGAGAAGCCTTAAGACGGCTCGTTTCAAACTTGAAAAATATGGACCGGAGACGGTAGCTCGTTTTGATAACTGGTGTAAAATGTTTTTATAGTATAATTTAAGAATATAGAATATGGAAAACGAAAGAAGAAAATCGGAGACCTATTTTCATGCAGAACCCGAAAAATTAAATTGTGCGCAGTCTATTTTGAAAGGTTTTCAGAAAGATTTCTCGATCTCTGATGAAACGATAGCTGAATTCCGTGCTTGGGGTGGCGGACGTGCAAAAGACGGTAAGTGTGGAGCCTTATTTGCTGCTAATTATTTGATGGATAAAATCGGCAAAGATCATCTGGATGATGCCTTCAAGGCTCATGTTTCATATGTAAAATGTGCAGACATTAAAGGAAATAAGGCTAGTTCATGTGCTAACTGCGTACGTATTGCAGACGAATTGATTACAAAAGAGTTGGAAAAATAGAATTTGAGATTGAATGTAGAAAACAAAGGGGTTGTGTCAATGCTTGGCACAACCCCTTTGTGTTTGATTCAACCCTCTTTTAATAGGGTGATTGATGTAAATCGTGATTGAAAGATATTCGTTTTTATTCGTAGCCTTTAATGCTTAGCACACCTTTACTTTATGGCCTTGCGCAGTAAGCATATCGGCCAGTTTTTTTCGAAGATCTCCTTGGATAAGAATCTCTCCGTCTCTAGTTGAACCGCCTACGCCGCATACTTTTTTCAATTCGGCTGCAAATTTTTTCAATTCCTCTTCTTCGCCTTCAAATCCGGTAATCAGGGTGGCTTGTTTGCCTTTCCTTCCTGATTTATCCAACTCCAGGCGAAGGTGCTGTTTCGCCATTTTGGGCTCTTGAAGTTTCTCTTCTGTTCTTATTTTCTCTATCTCTTCTTTCATCTCTGAAGATGAGTTGGCTAATGAATTCAGCCTGTCTTTCCAGTCTGTTGTTTGCATCTTATGTATGTTTGATGTTACATCGGTGCAAAAATACAAAAATTATTTACCTTTGTATTGTTTTATGTATTACCTGTGAAAATGTGTTTTTGATTCATTGTGATAGAGCATGTTTTCATGTCAATTTGGATATTAAGAGATGAAAATAATAGCAGTAGGATGGAATTATGCTGAGCATAATAAAGAGCTTTCATATAAGGAACTTCCAAAAGAACCAGTCATTTTCATGAAGCCCGATACGGCTTTGTTACGTGAAAACAAATCGTTTTATTTGCCTGATTTCTCGGAAGATGTGCAGTATGAAACAGAGGTGGTTTTCCATATCTGTAAGATGGGAAAAAACATTTCTGAAAAGTTTGCTTCGCGCTATTATGATACGGTTGGAATGGGTATCGATTTTACAGCCAGAGATTTACAACGTAAATTTAAGGAGACAGGCAATCCTTGGGAACTTTGTAAAGGCTTTGATAATTCAGCGCCTATCAGTGAGTTTATACCCAAAGAGGAACTTGGTGATTTGAATTCTCTTCCTTTCTCTTTGGATTTGAATGGAAAAACGGTTCAGCAGGGAACTACGGCTGATATGATTTTCAATATAGATACGATAATAGCTTATGTTAGCCGCTTCTTTACCTTAAAGATGGGCGATTTGATCTTCACAGGAACGCCTGTTGGTGTGGGTACCGTTAAAATTGGAGACCGTTTGGAAGGCTATTTGAAAGGACGTAAAATGTTGGATTTTAAGGTGGAATAAATCTTTTTTATGTTTAATTTTGAAATTGTTGACGGATATCAATTTTAATTAGATATAGACAATAAGACGGAAATTATGACGTTATTTGTATGTTGGAAGAAAAGGGTATGGTTATAGTATTTGATTCTAACAGTAATGATATTCTTCCTGTACAACATGAATTAAATGTTTAGCAAAATGAGACTCAAATTTATATTATTCTTTTGGCTGTTAGGTGTGCTGTCTTCAATGGCATCAATCCATTCGTATTCGGATAATTCTGTTTTGTCTAAAGGCAGTTGGACAAAGATAAGGGTATCCTCTACGGGTGTGTGTAAAATCACATATACTGAATTGTATGATATGGGATTTTCTAATCCCTCAAAAGTACGTGTGTTTGGATATGGTGGTGCTATTTTGAATGAAGACTTTTCTAAACCAAAGGTCGACGACCTTCCTGAACTTTCCATTTATGATGGAGGAAGTTTCATTTTATTTTATGCTCAAGGTCCAATTAAATGGAATTATAATGAGAATGCTTTGAATTGTCGTTTCGGATTCGAAGCAAACCCATACTCAAATTATGGATATTATTTCTTGACAGATAATGTTGGTGTTGGAAAGCGTATCGCAAAAGAGGAGGTGGAGACATCTGATGCTGCTGAACGTGTGACTGATTATGTCTACTATGATTTAAAGAGAAAGGAGGAGATGAATTTCGTTAATTCGGGCCGTCAGTGGTATGGTGATATGATTTATAACGGACAGTCTAAAACCTATTCTTTTTTTGTTCCTAATATAAATATGACTAAGAATGCATCTGTAGATGTGACTTATGCCGGTTCTTCTAATAAGTCTACTAAAATGGATGTTTCATGTGGAGGGGAAACGGCAAACATAGGTTTCTCATATAAGTCGCTTCATTTAAAGGCAACAGAGGGTACTGCATCAATTTCTTTTACTCCAACTTCTACAGTAGTTCCTGTTTCTGTAAAATACTATGGAGATAAGGGAACTGATATAGCCGCATTGAATAGAATCGTGTTGAATGCATATTGTAATTTGGCGATGGTGAGTGGTGTAGGTTTTCTTCCTTTTAGAAATCCTGATTGTATAGGAACAGATAAATATTCAACTTTTGTCGTTGGAAATGCAACAAGTTCGGCGATGATTTGGAATGTTACAGATCCTTTGAATGTGACACAGGTTCCAACTGAAAAGTCTGAAAACGGGCTTGAATTTACTAAGAAAACAGAACAGTTACAGGAGTTTGTGGCAGTGAATCCGACAGGCAGTGGCTTTGTCACAGCAGAATATGTGGGTAAAGTGGTTAATCAGAATTTACATACAATGAAGGATGCTGATTATGTTATTATTACATATCCTGCATTTGCATCTCAGGCAAATGTGTTGGCACTTAAACATATGCAAGTTGATGGAGTGAAGGCTGTGGTTGTTACTCCGGAACAAGTTTATAATGAGTTTTCTTCAGGAACTCCCGATGCAACAGCATATCGTTGGTTTATGAAAATGATTTATGATCAGGATAACTCCACTTCAAAATATTTGCTTTTGTTCGGAGATGGAAGTTTTGATAACAAAGGATTGTTGGGTACTAAGCTCTCTCCTTCTCATAATTATATTCTTACCTTTCAATCTTATTCTTCATTGGATGAAACTGCCAGTTATACCACTGATGATTATTTCGGATTCTTGGAAGATAACGAAGGCGGTCCTGGTACTTACGGTAAGGCAACTGTAGATATTGGTGTCGGAAGATTGCCGGTCGCTTCTGCTGAACAAGCAACGGGAGTGGTTAATAAGATTTTGAATTATATGGACGAATTTCGATTCGGAACATGGAAAAATAGAGTGGTGCTTTTGGGTGACGATAATGAATCGTCTACTTCTCAGAATAAGTTTTATACACTTTCGGATGGTATAGCAAGAATCATTGCATCAAAAAATCCTGCAATGGAGATAAAGAAAATTTATTTGGATGCATATACAAGAGAGGTCGGTTCTAATGGCGCTCATTATCCCGAAGTGGAAAGCTTACTTCAAAACGAGATTAATAAAGGTATCATGTATTTAAATTATATAGGTCATAGTTCAAAAGTAGGATGGTCTGGAGAACATATTTTTACTCAGTCTCAAGCATCTACACTATATAATGAGAATATGGGATTATGGTTTACGGCAAGCTGCCAGTTTTCTCAATTCGACGATTTGACATCTTCGGGTGGTGAAGATCTTATCCTTAATCCAAATGGAGGCCCCGTTGCTTTATATAGCTCATCAAGAGTTGTGTATGATGATAAAAATGATGATTTGAATAGAGCTTTGGTCAAAGTCCTATTTGATCGAGATGATGACGGACGTCCAATTTGTGTTGGCGATATTTATAAGAAATCGAAGCAACATTTGCCGACTGATACAAATAAATTGGCCTTTTCGTTGTTAGCTGATCCTATGTTGCGATTGTCATATCCTGACTTATTCGTCGTAACAGATTCCATGTCAACATTGTCTGGCGAACCAATAGATACTATGAAAGCATTATCTAAAGTGAGAGTTTTTGCTTCTATTAAGGATAATGAGGATAATAAAATTACAACATTTAATGGAAAGGTTTCTGTTGTGGTATATGATAAGGTTCAGACTTTATATACAAAGGCAAATCTTTATAATGAGGAAATTGACATCATCTCACATCGTTATTCTTATGAAGATAGACCAAATATGCTTTTCTCGGGTAATGCTGATGTCGTGAACGGAGAACTTTCTTTTGTTATTCCGCTTCCTAAGGATATCAATTACAGTTATGGAAATGGACGAATCTCTTATTATGCGTATGATCAGACAAATAAGTTTGAAGCACAAGGGGCATATGAGGATTTTATAATCGGAGGAAGTGATACTTTGTCTTTCTATGAGACAGATGGACCAAATGTTTCTATTTATTTGAATTCGACAGATTTTAAATCGGGTGATGATGTAAATGAAAAACCAATGTTCTTGGCTTCGGTAAGCGATGTTAGTGGCATTAATGCTTCAGGTTGCGGAATAGGTCATGATATTACTTTGTCTATCGATGGTTCTCCTGAAGTGACCGTACTGAATTCTTATTTTTCTTACGAAAGCGGAAGCTATATGGTAGGAAGTTTGGCGTATCAGATGCCTGAATTGGAAGAGGGACATCATGTTTTGACTTTCAAAATTTGGGATTTGTTGAATAATTCAACCACAAGTCGACTTGAATTCAATGTGGTGAAGGGATTGAAGGTGAATGTAAATGATATGATCTTATATCCTAATCCTGCAAGGGACCATGTTTCTGTAAGAGTAACTCATGATAGACCTGACACAAAGATTTCCTATCGAATGACTGTTTATGATTTGAGTGGACGTTTAGTTTACGTTTCAAAAACGCAGTCTCAAGTAAGTTCTGGAGATGTAACGTTCGAATGGGATTTGCGTACGAATGGCGGTTCTCGTGTAGATGGCGGCACCTATCTCTGCAAGGTGGAAATAGCTTCTGAAGATGGTGATTTTGATTCTAATGTTCAAAACTTAATCGTTTTACCACAATAATAAAAAAGAAATAGAGTTATATATTTAAATTGTTAAGTAAATTTGTGGCCAAATTTTACTTGATATTTTAAGATAAGTGCAAGTGTGGATGGAATATTCACCGTTATAATTTGATAATAAAATTGTAAAATAGAAAGATGAAAAAGAAGAGTTTAAAGTTTATATCTTTATTTATTTTGAGCTTAATGTCTGGTTCTGTGTTGGCGGGAGAAAAGGAGGCAATATTTAATCCGTTGCAGACAGCGGTTCCTTCCTTGTCAATTGCACCTGATGCAAGAGGAGGTAGTATGGGAGACGTTGGTGCTGCTACAACTCCAGATTTGAACTCTCAGTATTGGAACCCTTCGAAGTATGCTCAAATGGAAAGCCGTGCAGGTTTTGCCATTTCATATACTCCATGGTTGCGTAAAATAGTAAACGATATTGACTTGGTTTATTTGGCAGGTTATTATAAGTTGGACGACCGTCAGGCGCTGAGTGCATCTTTCCGTTATTTCTCAATGGGAGAAATTAACTTGACTGAGGCTCCTGGTCCAACAGGCGAAATAGTTTCTAATGGAACATGTAATCCGTATGAATTTGCTATTGATTTAGGTTATTCAAGAAATTTGTCAGAACATTGGTCTGCAGCTGTAGCATTGCGTTATATTCATTCAGATTTGACAAACGGTATTACCGATGATGCTTCTGTAACTGCAGGAAATGCAGTGGCAGCCGATGTGGCAGCGTATTATCGTACACCAATTAGTCTTGGTACAGAGACAGAGGCTCATGCATCTTTTGGTTTGAATATTTCTAATATCGGATCAAAAATCTCTTATGATGATGGTGAAACTCAGCAGTTCCTACCTACTAATTTAAAATTAGGAGGTGCGTTCGAATATCCTTTTGATAAGTTCAATACGTTGACTTTTGCGGCAGATATTAATAAATTGTTGATTCCAACACCTCCGGTTGCCGATGAGGGTGTTAGTGCAACGGATCCTGAATATGCCAAGGAATGGGATGATTACTACAATACTTCTGTTATTTCCGGTATTTTCAAATCATTTGGTGATGCTCCTGGTGGAATGAGCGAGGAGTTGGATGAGATCATGTGGTCAGCAGGTTTGGAGTATGCCTATAACAAACAGTTTATGGTTCGCGCTGGTTATTTTTATGAGGCAGAATCAAAAGGTAACCGTAAATACTGGTCGTTCGGAGCTGGTTTCAATTTGAGTATTTTCCAATTGAGCGCAGCTTATTTGATGTCAACAGCTCAAACAAGTCCGTTGGATCAAACTTTGAGGTTCTCTCTTGGATTTGACCTTGCTGGTTTGAAGGGCATCATGAATAACGACAAGTCTGAAACTGAGTGATAATAAAAACCAAAAGATAGATTAATTTAAATTCGTGGGGCAGATTCTTTTAACAGTTTCTGCCCTTTTTAGTTAATGTAAAAGCTAAAGAAATGAAGATAAAAGTAGGACAGGGTTACGATGTGCATCGTTTTGTTGAAGGTCGTGATTTGTGGTTGGGCGGAATAAAGATTCCTTGTGACAAAGGCCTTCTCGGCCATTCGGATGCCGATGTGTTGATTCACGCTATCTGTGACGCGCTACTGGGTGCAGCCAACATGCGTGATATAGGTTATCATTTTCCTGATAACAGCGCAAATTACGAGAATATAGACAGCAAAATCCTGTTACGCAAAACAATTGAACTCATTAAAAGTAAAGGTTATTCTGTAGGTAATGTGGATTCTGTTATCTGTGCCCAACGTCCAAAAATCAATCCTCATATCGAAGAGATGCAACGAGTGCTTGCCGATGTGATGGGCGTGGATGTGGATGATGTTTCCATTAAGGCAACCACAACAGAAAAACTTGGCTTTGTAGGACGAGAAGATGGTATGGCTGCATACGCTACCGTGCTTATTGTCAAAGAATGATGTGCCGTCATCTTTCGTTTACAATAAATATGTGAAATAAAAAAAAATAGTTACTTTTGTAGCAAATTTAAATGAATTTTGAATTATGAAATTATTGGAAGGTAAGACAGCCCTTATTACAGGAGCTGCACGTGGTATAGGAAAGGCTATTGCCCTAAAATATGCAAGAGAAGGTGCTAATGTTGCATTTACTGATTTGGTAATTGATGAGAACGGAAAAGCTACTGAGGCAGAAATCGCTGCTCTTGGTGTAAAGGCAAAAGGTTATGCTTCTAATGCAGCTAACTTCGAAGAGACTCACAAAGTTATTGATCAAGTTGTTGCTGATTTCGGACGTATCGATATCCTTGTAAATAACGCAGGTATCACAAAAGACGGTTTGATGATGCGTATGAGCGAGTCTCAGTGGGATGCAGTCATTACTGTAAACTTGAAATCTGCATTCAACTTCATCCACGCTTGTACTCCCGTTATGATGAAACAAAAGAGCGGAAGTATCATCAATATGAGCTCTGTTGTTGGTGTATCTGGAAACGCTGGTCAATGTAACTACTCAGCTTCTAAGGCTGGTATGATTGGTCTTACCAAGTCTATTGCTAAGGAGATCGGTTCTCGCGGTATCCGTGCCAATGCAATTGCTCCTGGTTTCATTATTACAGATATGACAGCTCAGTTGACTGAAGACGTACGTAAAGATTGGGAATCTAAAATTCCTTTGCGTCGTGGAGGTACTCCTGATGATGTTGCTAACGTTGCTACATTCCTTGCTTCTGATCTTTCTTCATACGTATCAGGACAAGTGATCCACTGCTGCGGTGGTATGAATATGTAATTTAAAGGAATGGAACTGAATGCCATTAATTATTTTCGATTATAAGGTTGGCTTTAGAGCCATTTGTGATTCCATAATAATGGGAGTGGAGGAGTGTCCTCTACTCCCTTTTGTTATTTAAAGAAGGAAACCCTTTGTGCTTCGCATAGAGGAATAAGTGAATCCTCTTTGACTATCCCCGAATAACCGAATGTCATTATATGGGTTTTGCTTTTGTGAAGATTCGATTTGGTAGATAATGAAATGTTTTTTTGCTTTTAAATTGTATATAAAACAGACAAAAGTTATGATATTTTTTATTATTTGTGTCAAAGTGATTAATTGAATTGCCTGAAATTTTGACAATGATATTTATATATTGTAATATTTTATGTTTGTTTTGTTTGAAAATGAAATATAAATAAAATATTTAGTTTCATTTTGTATGATATTAAAAATATTATCCCATAACATTGCAAAAAATGAGAATAAAAGCTTTTTGCTTTTTTATTTTTGTGTCAGAAAAATGATGAACGCATACATCTTGAGCCGGCGAGTAGGAGTGCGAAATTAGATGAATTAAATAATAATATAAAAATAAGGTGTTATGTCAACATTAAGATTTAAGGTCGTTGGAGAATCTTTTAAGAAAAAAGCAATGGCCGTGACAAAGCCTACAGAACTGACTTCCGAATATTACGGAAAGTTTGTTTTCAATAGGGAAAAGATGGCTAAATATCTTTCAAAGGAGACCATGAAAGTTATTACCAATGTGATAGACAAAGGCATGCCGTTGGACCGTGAATTGGCCAACCATGTTGCTGCTGGTATGAAAATGTGGGCCATGGAAATGGGTGCTACTCATTATACTCACTGGTTTCAGCCATTGACAGAAGGTACTGCAGAAAAGCACGATTCATTCATTGAATATACAACTGCTCCTGGAAGTTCTGTCATTGAAGAATTTTCTGGAAAACTTTTGGCTCAGCAGGAGCCCGATGCTTCCAGCTTCCCTAACGGAGGCCTTCGTAACACTTTCGAAGCACGTGGATATTCAGCTTGGGATCCTTCATCTCCAGCATTTATCGTAGACGATACACTTTGTATTCCTACCGTTTTCATCTCTTATACAGGTGAGGCATTGGATTACAAGACTCCTTTGTTGAAGGCTTTGAATTCAATCAACAAAGCGGCAACGGATGTTTGCCACTATTTCGATCCTTCTGTAAAGAAAGTATTTTCTTTCCTTGGTTGGGAACAGGAGTACTTCTTGGTTGATGAGGGTCTTTATTCGGCTCGTCCAGACTTGTTGTTGACAGACAGAACCTTGATGGGTCACGAATCTGCAAAAAACCAGCAGTTGGAAGACCACTATTTCGGTGCTATTCCTGAGAGAGTTCAGGCTTACATGCAGGAAATAGAGTTCGAGGCTTATAAATATGGTATTCCTTGCAAAACTCGTCATAATGAGGTTGCTCCCAACCAGTTCGAGTTGGCTCCAATCTATAGCGAGACTAACTTGGCTGTAGACCAGAACTTGATCATGATGTCAATCATGAAGAGAATAGCCCGTAAACATGGATTCCGTGTGTTGCTTCACGAGAAGCCATTTGCAGGTGTCAATGGTTCAGGTAAACACTGTAACTGGTCTCTTGGAACAGATACAGGTGTTGGATTGCTTACTCCAGGTAAGACTCCGGAAGAGAACTTACAGTTCATTACCTTCTTGGTCAATATCATGATGGCCGTTTATAAGAATGATGCTCTTTTGAAGGCTTCTGTCATGACGGCTCAGAATGCTCACCGTTTGGGAGCAAACGAGGCACCTCCAGCAATTATCTCCGCATTCTTGGGCTCTCAGATTTCTAACGTTCTGGATAAGATTGAGAACAGCACAAGCGAAGAGGCAATCGTAATGGATAGCAAGAAGAAGATGAAATTGGGTGTGACTCATATTCCTGAGGTTCTTTTGGATAATACAGACCGTAACCGTACATCTCCATTCGCATTCACAGGAAACCGTTTTGAGTTCCGTGCTGTTGGTTCTTCTGCAAACTGCTCTGCAGCAATGATTGCTTTGAACTCTGTAGTTGCTGCTCAGTTATTGGAATTCAAGGCTGATGTTGATGCTAAGATCGCTTCTGGTCTTACGAAAGACAAGGCTATCTTTGATGTAATCAAGGAGTATATCAAAATTACAAAACCTATCCGCTTCGACGGAAATGGATATAGCGAGGCATGGAAGGTAGAGGCTAAGAAACGTGGATTGGATTGCGAAACGAGTGTTCCAGTTGTCTACGATGCTTACTTGAAACCTTCAGCCATTGAGATGTTCAAGAAGGTTGGCGTCTTCACAGAGAAAGAGTTACAGGCTCGTAACGAAGTGAAATGGGATACTTATACTAAAAAGATACAGATTGAGGCTCGTGTATTGGGCGATTTGGTTATGAACCACATCATCCCAGTTGCTACTCGTTATCAGTCACTGCTTTTGGATAATGTATACAAGATGACTCAGGTTTACGACAAGGCAAAGGCAGAGAAACTTTCTGCTCATGATACTGCTCTTATCGAGAAATTGTCTGAAGGCATCTCTCTTATCAAGAGTAAGACAGAGGAGATGATCGCTGCTCGCAAGATTGCTAATAAGATTACAAACGAGCGTGAAAAGGCAGTTGCTTATCACGATATAATCCTTCCATTCTTCGATGTTATTCGTAAGACTGTAGATGAGTTGGAGATGATCGTTGATGATGAGATGTGGACATTGCCTAAGTATCGTGAACTTCTATTCATTCGATAGTTAGATTTTCCTAATATATAAAAGAGGTTGGAACCGAGTTTCAACCTCTTTTTTTATTTTAATCCCCAAAGAAACAGAGTACATCTCGGACGGTCACCCAGCGAATTTATTCCACTAAGAAATTCGTTTGTAATTTGAAACGAGCTGTTGTTGAAAATAACGAGCTGGTGTATTAAAATAAAAAATAATTAGTGATAATTCGTGTTAGATTGTTTGTTTGAGGTTCCCGAAACAAATACTAATTTTGTGGAAAGGGTTCGAATTCCGAATCCTGACAAATAGATTTATAATTATGAAAATATTCAAAACTTCTCAAATCAAAGAGCTGGATGCTTACACCATTGCTCATGAGCCAATTACTTCGTTTTGTTTGATGCAAAGGGCTTCCTCTGAATTGTGTGATGCCTTGTTGTATATGTTAAAAAGAGACTGTCGTGTCTGTATTATTGCCGGTTCTGGAAATAATGGAGGTGATGCGTTAGTCATAGCTAATTATTTGTCGCTTGTAGGATGCTATAACCTATCTGTTTATTTGGTTTCTTCAAGTAAAAAGTTCTCGGACGATTGCAAACAGGCTCGCGCGGAGTTAGAAAAACGTCCTGTCAAAATCATTGAGATAGACGATTCGAATCTGAATACACTGGTCATAGGTGAGAATGACTATGTGCTTGACGGCTTGTTTGGCTCAGGTCTTAACCGAAAGTTGGAGGGTTTTTATAAAGAGGTGGTGAAACGTATCAATGCAAGTGGCGCTACGGTGATCTCCATCGATATTCCTTCTGGTTTGTTTGGCGAGGATAATCGTCAGAATGATGCAGAGGCAATTGTCTGTGCAGACTATACCTTCTCGTTCCAATTTCCGAAGGTGGCTTTCTTTTTGCCTGAAAATGAGAAATATTTGGGTCAAGTCCGCTGGTTGGACATTCGGCTTCATCCTCAGGGCATGAAGGAGATTCCTTCCGACTATTATTATTTGGACAAGTCTTTGTTAAAGCCGATGTTGCATCATCGTACTAAGTTTTCGCACAAAGGAACTTATGGTCATGCGTTGCTGATTGCCGGTTCGTACGGAATGGTAGGCGCTGCTGTTTTAGCTTCCAAGTCTTGTTTGCGAACGGGTTGCGGACTGTTATCTGTTCATCTGCCCAGCCGTTGTTGTGACGTGTTGCAGATCGCCGTGCCTGAGGCCATGTTAAATTTGGATGCGAACGACAACTGTTTCTCTGGAATAGATGATTTGGCCCGTTTCAATGCGATAGGTATTGGTCCGGCATTGGGAAAGAAAGATGAAACGAAAGCGGCTCTCGTCTCTTTATTGAAACGCGCTTCTGTTCCTCTGGTTTTGGATGCCGATGCTTTGAATATCATAGCTGAGGAGGATTGTCTTGCACTTTTGCCGGAAAATACTATCATAACGCCGCATCCGAAGGAGTTTGACCGTTTGGCAGGTGCCTCTTTCTCGGGTTACGACCGATTGGAAAAACAGATGGATCTTTCTTCGAAATATAAAATCATCATCGTTTTGAAGGGTGCCCATACGAGCATCTCTTTGCCAGACGGTAGATGCTTCTTTAACTCAACTGGAAATCCGGGAATGGCTACGGCTGGCAGTGGCGACACGCTGACGGGAATCATTCTTTCGTTGTTGGCTCAGAAATATGAACCGGAGAAGGCCGCGTTGTTAGGTGTCTATCTTCACGGCTTGGCTGGCGATTTGGCTGCCGAAGCCTCTTCTGAAGAGAGCTTGATCGCAAGCGATATCTCTGCTTATCTGGGGATGGCTTTCGCGAAGCTTAGGGAAGAATAAGATTTTAAGATATAAGTATCTGATATGTTTCTGTTTTTCTGCATTTTGCAGAGAGGCAGAAACATTTTCTTATGATTCAATATCTAAACTGTTTTCCCTTTTGTTTACAGCTCGATTCTTAACTCTGAAATTTATCTCATAAATATGCATTTTTGTTTTTGCTGTGAAGTAATGAATTGAAATGAAATGTATCTTTTTTTGTTTCTGTTTTATAATTAAATAAACATTCATATTTTAAATTGTAATGTTTTTAGCCTATTTTCAAATAGAAATGGCAATATGTTAGAATTTTAAAGCTCTCTTCTTTAGTTTTGTAATTGAAATTGAAGTTTAAAGGATTGAATGATATGCAATTACGAAAGATAAAATTTACGAAAATGCAAGGAATCTCGAACGATTATATATACATAAATTGTTTCGAGGAGAGTGTTGAGAATCCTTCTGATTTGGCCATAAAGATGAGTAACCGTCACACGGGAGTCGGATCGGATGGATTGGTCTTGATTATGCCTTCCGAAAGTTGTGATTTCCGTATGCGTATGTTTAACTCCGACGGCTCAGAAGCCGAGATGTGCGGAAATGCTTCTCGTTGCGTAGGTAAGTTCTTATATGACAAAGGATTGACGAAGAAAAAACTCATCTCTTTGGAGACGCTTGCGGGCAGAAAAATGCTTGAACTTCATACCGTCAACGAAAGGGTAGATACTGTCACCGTTGATATGGGTGAGCCGATTTTCGAGGCGAGCCTTATTCTAACTACACTCAACAGCAGCAGTGTGATGAAGTTTCCGTTGCAGGTCAACAGTCAGACTTACTCCGCAAATTGTCTTTCGATGGGTAATCCTCATTGCGTCCTTTTTATGGATGAGATTGACGATCTGAATCTGGAAAAGATTGGTCCGCTGTTCGAGTCTCATCCTATTTTTCCTAAAAAAACAAATACCGAATTTATCAAGGTCCTTTCCGAGCATTCTTTGAGAATGCGTGTTTGGGAGCGTGGTGCCGGGGAGACAATGGCTTGCGGTACAGGGGCTTGTGCCTCTGTGGTTACGGCTGTGCTCAACGGATATTGCGATGGCAAGGTGATTGTCTCTCTTCGCGGTGGCGATTTGGAGATAGAGTGGAACCGTCACGACAAACATGTCTACATGACGGGCGCTGCCGTGACTGTTTTCGAAGGAACTTACGAGTTGTAACAAGAAATCTTATTATCAGAAATAAAATATCAGATATAATGGCAAAAATTAACGATAATTTTCAGAAACTTCCGGGAAGTTACCTTTTCTCGAAGATTGCCCACAGGGTGGCAGATTATAAACAGCTGAACCCTCAATCAAAAATTATTAGAATGGGAATCGGTGATGTGACTCTTCCTCTTTGCGATGCGGTTGTTAAGGCAATGGAGCATGCCACAGAAGAGATGGCGCACCGTGAGACTTTTCGCGGTTATGGTCCGGAGCAAGGCTACGCCTTCTTGGCTCAGACAATTCTTGACAATGAGTACGCAACGCGTGGCGTTTCTTTAGAGACAGATGAGATTTTCATCAGCGACGGAGCTAAAAGTGATACGGGAAATATCGGCGATATTCTTGGTCTTGACAACATCGTTGCCGTGACAGACCCTGTTTATCCCGTTTATGTCGATACAAATGTGATGGCCGGACGTGCAGGAAATCTTTTGGAAAACGGACATTGGAGCAACATCGTCTACATGCCGGTTACAAAGGATAACGGTTTTGTGCCTGAGTTGCCACAGAAGAGGGTAGACGTCATCTATCTCTGCTTCCCAAACAACCCTACAGGAACGACATTGACCAAAGCTCAGTTGAAGAAATTTGTGGATTATGCGCGAGAGAATGAGGCGCTCATCCTTTTTGATGCAGCTTACGAGGCTTTCATTCGTGAGAAGGATGTTCCGCATTCAATTTATGAGATAGAGGGAGCCAAAGAGGTTGCCATTGAATTCAGAAGTTTCTCAAAGACAGCTGGATTTACAGGTACAAGATGTGGCTATATAATCATTCCGAAAACAGTCATTGCCTACAATGAGAAGGGAGAAAAGGTTGCCCTTAACCGTTTGTGGAACCGTAGGCAATGCACCAAATTCAACGGAACACCATATATTGTTCAGCGTGCAGCAGAGGCTGTCTATTCACAGGCAGGCAAGGAGCAGGTTCGTGCGCAAGTGGATTATTATATGGGTAATGCAAAGATCATTTGTGAGAGTCTTCAAGCCGCAGGTTACGAAGTCTTTGGAGGCGTTAACGGACCATACGTATGGACAAAAACTCCAGAGAATATGAACTCTTGGGAATTCTTCGATTATCTGTTGAAAGAGAAAAATATAGTTGCAACACCAGGCGTAGGCTTTGGCCCAAGCGGAGAAGGTTACATCCGTTTCTCAGCCCTTGGTGATCGCGACAACACAATAGAGGCCATGAAGCGTTTAGACTAAAAAATAAAGATGTTTCTTTTATCGAGTTTTTGTAATTAGTGTTAGAAGAGATGTGTGGTTCCCGCATCTCTCTTTTTTCGTTTTTAAGAGTTTCCTTATGTTGGTTACACAGAGATTCACAGAGTAGACACAGAGGATCACAGAGAATCGTTTTCAACGAAGGCCGTCGTCAGACGGTACTCGTTCCCCGTCATCAGTCAAAACCAATAGGACCAAATAGACTAATAATTCCCAAATAGACTAATTAAAAACAAAATTAAGTGCTTAAAAATGTAGTCTTAAAGATAAATCATGTGCTAAAAAATGTACTTTATTTATGAAATGGCTTGTATGTCAGAAATTTATAGAGTAAAAGATAGAAAGAATAGAAAACTCTTATTCTTAATGGTGAAAAACCTGGTTGTTGTAAAACAACTGCATGTTTCTTGCAAAACAACTACAATTTGTTTATTTTTATCTAGTATAGAGGTTGACAATGAATTAGGAATATCAAACATAAAGGTCTACATTAACAAAGGACACAAAAAATAGTCAGCCTGTTTTAGAAAATAAGTTTTTTTTATCAGGCTACAATTAGTCTTAAAAATATCTGTAATTTTGTGAGTGAAAAAATAAGATTATGAAGCGCATCACCATTAAAAATTTTGGTCCCATTTCTTTTGCAGAAGTAGAATTGCAAAGGGTTAATGTGATAATTGGTCCTCAAAGTTCAGGGAAAAGCTGTTTGTTAAAGGTTGCAAGTTGCTGCTCATGGATTGAAAAACGCATACAAAGACTTCAATCTTATAAGATTTTTGAATCTGATGGTTACTTTGAGGAATGTCTGATAGAGTTTCACAAGTTGGATGGATACAAATCTAAAGATAGCATCATAGAGTATGAGAGCGATTATATGAGATTTTCTTATAACTTTGGGAAAAAATCTTTCTCGTTCGATTGGAAAAAAGCAAGATGGAAATATCATAGCTCAAAAATTTCGTATATACCAGCGGAACGAAATATGGTTTCCGTTATTCCGAATTGGTTTGATGTTGCTCTTTCTGGAAACAACATTCAACGTTTCATGTCTGATTGGAATAATGCGAGGACTTCATTAAAAAGTGGTTTAGACATTCTGAATCTGGATGTCAATTATCATTATGATTCTATTTCGCATCAGGATATCATAAAAATGCCAAATGATAAGGAGTTGTTGCTCACGAACACTTCAAGTGGACTACAATCTCTGGTTCCACTCTATGTTCATCTAAATTACATGTATGCTGTTAGATTTAGGCAAAAAGGTAAGAATAGTACATGGAGTAAAGAACAAGAAGATAGAAAACTGCAAGAACATTTGATGAATGAGTTTCAATCATTAGATGGTGGTAAAAAAACAAAGGTTCTAAAAATAGTTAATAATTTCACCCAAAATTTTGGTAACGATATTTTTTTAGAAGAACCAGAGCAAAATTTATTTCCTCCAACGCAATCGGTTTTAATGACTTATCTTGTTGATAAAAATAAAGGAACGCATGGTGGATACCTGTTTATAGCGACTCATAGTCCTTATGTTATGACTGATTTATTAGAAAAAGTGGGAGAAAAAGAATTAGGTTTGTTTCTATCTCAAAAAACACAATCTGGAGAGTATAAAGTCAAACAAGCGTCACGAGATGAGATTGAAGAAATATACAAATATGGAGTTGACGTCTTTTTTAATATAGAAACTTATAAGTAATGGCAAGTAAGGATTTATACATAATCCCGGAATGTTATGTTGATACTAATATGGTAGAAACATTATTGAATTCATTTGGGTCTATTACTGCAGGTGTAAACCATCAAAAGGGTTGTAACAATGTAACAAAAATTTTAAGAGAAAAGTTTAAGGGGCAATTTGGAATAGGAATAGTAGATAATGATAAGGAAAAGACAGGCATTATAGTTGATTGTAAGAAGATTTGGGAATCTAAACATATTGCAGTGCTGAAACATCCTGATGAGAATCATTATGTTTTTGCTATAAAACCAGCAATGGATATGTTTATTCTTGATTCTGCAGCAGAACAAGGTGTTAACTTAAATGAAATAGGTTTTCCCGATAATCTTAAAAAGTTTACAGATATAACAAAACGTATAACTTCAAAAGATGACGCTAAAATCAAGAATCTAATAAAAGCAATAAGAAACAACGCCGAAATAAAAGCGTTTGCGAATGCTTTGGTGTACTTAAAGACTAATCAAGGTTCATCTGATGAAAATATTGTTAAAGATTTCTTTTTAAGTGTGGCAGTCGATTAAAAATCATTCTTAAAATGAACTTTCACTATCTTTAGTCTTTTTGCTTTTCTTAAGTCAACACTTATAGAAGTTTTGTGTGTAGTGATATATTTTATAAGTATCACAAAAAATGCAACCATCTTTATAAATTCAGCTATAGCCTTATTGAAATCTTTTTTTGTTTTAAATAAGAATAACTTTTTTTATTCTTCTACCATATTTTTATATGATTAAGAATATCATTTTTGAATATCTTCTTCTGTCAATGTCAGAATCACTTGTAGTTTTTATTGTTAGAAGTCATCTGAATAATCCCTAATTTATTTTTTCTTAGCTTTTCCCCATAAAAAAGCGGAACGAAACTCACGTTCCGAACCGCTCACAAGAAGAAACAAATAACGCAACAAGTAGTTGCTGTATTGATCATTATGATTGAATGATTACTAAAAATAATTTTAAAGTATTATTTTTTATAAGCACCACTATGAACGCTTACGACTGAACGACCCGATGGGTCGAGCGATTTCGTAAAGCTTTCATCCCAAGCTATGGCTATCGGTGTGCTGCAAGCAACTGATGGTACTGAAGGTACCGTTTTTGCAGCAGAGTCTGAAGGGTAAATCTCATGATAGATGGTACGGTAGTAATACTCCTCCTTCGTCATTGGAGGGTTGATTGGGAATTTCTCCGCAGCCTTGACCATCTCCTTATCGCTGATGCTCTGAGCGGTTAATTCCTTCAATGTATCAATCCAGTTGTATCCTACACCGTCTGAGAATTGCTCCTTCTGTCTCCAAACTACGCTTGCTGGCAAATAATCTTCGAAAGCCTTACGCAGAATCCATTTCTCGATTCGTCCGCGGGTACCGCTCAACTTATCTTCTGGATTAAATCTCATGGCTACATCCAAAAACTCTTTGTCAAGGAATGGAACACGTCCTTCAACGCCCCATGCTGCCAATGACTTGTTGGCACGTAGGCAGTCGTAAAGGTGAAGCTTGTCCAATTTGCGGACAGTCTCGTTGTGCAGCTCCTCTGCGTTTGGTGCTTTGTGGAAGTATAGATAACCTCCGAATATCTCGTCGGCTCCCTCTCCTGATAGAACCATCTTTATACCCATAGATTTTATGACTCTTGCCAAAAGATACATTGGAGTAGAGGCCCTGATAGTAGTGACGTCGTAAGTCTCGATATGAGATATCACGTCACGGATGGCATCCAAACCTTCTTGTACCGTGAAGTGTATCTCATGATGCACAGTGCCGATGTATTCGGCTACCTCTTTAGCTGCAGCCAAGTCTGGAGAACCTTCCAATCCGATAGCGAAAGAGTGCAATTGTGGCCACCAAGCACGTTTGGTGCTGTCGGTCTCGATACGGTTGCTTGCATAACGTTTGGCGATAGCAGAAATGATCGACGAATCCAAGCCTCCAGAAAGCAATACGCCGTAAGGAACGTCTGTCATAAGCTGTCTCTTAACGGCAGCCTCCAATGCCTCTCTCAGCTCTTTTATGTCAGATTTGTTGTCTTTTACGTTTTTGTACTCCATCCAGTCGCGTTTGTACCAACGGATGAGTTTATTCTCTTTACTAGAGAAATAGTGACCTGGAGGGAAAATTTCGATGCGGTCACAGAAGCCATCCAAGGCTTTCAGCTCAGATGCAACGTAGAATGTTCCCTTTTTATCCCAACCCA
>Ga0116158_10000962_pt1 | contig 26729 bp, 20 predicted proteins | sample AD_UKC052_MetaG_FD_89883 | JGI IMG/M metagenome (GOLD analysis project Ga0116158, IMG submission 89883) | Active sludge microbial communities of municipal wastewater-treating anaerobic digesters from USA - AD_UKC052_MetaG | ecosystem: Engineered > Bioreactor > Anaerobic > Digestate | place: USA... | reverse complement strand
TCTTCCTGAATAGTTCCAATATGTTATATCTTGTTCTATAAAAAACCACTTGATGCATTCTAGCAAGATTTTTGAATCAATTCCGGTAGTAAAAGGAAAGTCATCTTTAATAGGAGGTTGGCATGAATAAATGTTATCTATTTGTTTTTTAAATACTCCAAATAGTTTAGGATTTTCCATTTTTTTAGCAACTAAATCATCTATAATGTTTTGGTGACTTGGTTTAGTTGATGCTTTTCCTGCAGAATTATAAAAAACAATACCTTTAACATTAACTGTAAAATCAAATCCTTTGTTAAGATGCGCAGGTCTTTCAAGATAAACCACAAAGCCATCTATTCTTTTAACAATATAATAGTATTTGGATGTTTTGTCACCATTTCCCGTACCGGGTTCTTCTTTTAAAAAGATTTTAACTATTTCGTTTCTTAATTCAGAACGTTCATTCTGAAATTCATATTCTGTAAGTTCAACTACATTAACCATGTCTAGTCCAAATTCAGTAATTCAAATAGCTCAAGATGAAAGGCTTCTGCAAAAATATTAATATTAATCAACGATGGATTACGCTCACCCCTTTCTATCATTCCAATATAGGTTCTGTGAAAACCTGTCTCTTCAGCAAGCTTTTCTTGCGACCAATTTCTTTGTTTTCTAAGGACTCTAATACGCTTCCCAAACTTCATCAATATTTCTTCTTTCATAAATTCAAAATTATTTTAATTATTTAAGCGTCACAACACACAATAAGTATCATTTTGTGATATATGTGCGGAAAACTACAATAATAAAAAGACAGATGAATTTCGAATATCGAAACAAAGATATTTTTAAGAGAATTCGGAGAAATCATAATTATATATACTTAAATATTAAATTGCTTATGTGGCTTTATTGGATTAACTTGGGGTGACTTTTGAGATAGTTCCAACAGTAGATGGCAAGAACAATGCTAGGTAAGCATAAATGGTATGATGTTTATAAAAGGTTTTAATGATAAATTATTTTTACTAACTTAGTAGTATTGTTAAATGAATTCCAGTTAATTAAATGATTAGACCATATTTCAAATCCTCAGACAAAAAATTCTATCTTCTTCACGGAGATGCGTCCGAGCTTTTGTCACAGTTTGACTTTAAGTTCGACATGATATTTGCAGATCCTCCATATTTTTTGTCAAATGGTGGCATTTCTGTGCAAAGTGGCAAAATGGTAAGTGTCAACAAAGGTGATTGGGACAAATCGCAAGGTTTTGAAAAAGATAATGAGTTTAATAGAAGGTGGTTAAAAGCTTGCAGGGAGCATCTAACTGATAACGGAACTATTTGGGTAAGTGGAACATTTCACAATATCTTTTCTGTTGCTCAAATGCTTACTGAATTGGAATACAAAATATTAAATTGCATTACTTGGGCAAAAACAAATCCTCCACCAAATCTTTCTTGCCGGTACTTTACTCATTCTACCGAATTTATTATTTGGGCAAGAAAAAGTAAAAAGTCATCTCATTTTTTTAATTATGAGTTAATGAAAACCATTAATGGCGGTACTCAAATGAAAGATGTTTGGCATTTACCTGCAATTGCACGATGGGAAAAATCATGTGGTAAACATCCTACACAAAAACCATTGGCTTTATTAACAAGAATTATACTGGCCTCCACTAAAAAAAATGATTGGATTTTAGACCCATTTGCAGGTAGTTCAACAACGGGAATTGCTGCAAATCTTTCTAATAGAAAATTTCTTGGTATTGATAAGGAGGAGGAATTTCTAATTATTTCTAAAAAACGAAAACTTGAAATCGAGAATCCTCAAATATTTGTTACTTATAGAAAAAAACTTAGAGGATTTGAAGATAAAAACCAATTAGAATTGTTTTTAGTGAAAGAACCTGAAATTGAATATGAAAGAAATTTGCATTTTGATAAATAGCGATAAATCCAAACCAAGGTGTATGAAAAAATTAGTAATCTGTGGTTTGTAAGCTTGTGGCTCTTATCGAAAGTAGTTATAAGTTAATAAGCAATCACCCTGAAATGCTAAATATGTCATGTACACAACTGTTAATGATAATTTATGAAAACAAAGTAACATTGATATATGGATAAGAAATGGGACGTATTTATTTCACATGCTTCGGAGGACAAAGATACTATTGTTCGACAGCTTGCTGATGCATTAGAAAAACTGAAGGTGAAAATTTGGTTTGATGAGTTTTCTTTGAAGGTAGGAGACAGTTTATCAAAATCAATTGACGATGGACTTCAAAAATCAAAATTTGGGATAGTTGTTATTTCAAAGCATTTCTTAGAAAAACGTTGGACAGACTATGAGTATCGTTCTTTACTATCAAAAGAAGAAAACGGCAAAAAAATAATTCTCCCAATTTGGCATAACATCAGTAAGGATGAAGTGAAACAATTCTCTCTGTACCTTTCCGACAAAGTAGCATTAGACACATCAAAAACCTCAATAAATACAATCGCATTACTACTTACTGAAACGATACGACCTGACATTTACCAAAATATCAAACAATACTTTTATTCAAAAACCTATTCAAAAACAGTAAAACGGAAACTGTCAAGATTAGCAATTTAAATAAGCAGAAAAAGCCACTAAGTAAACTATCAAAATCACTTGAAGTTAGAGCAAGAAACATTTATTATGGCATTGGTCAGGTATTGAACTTTACCATTGACGAAAGTATTCACAATTACGAACTTGACTTAAGACCAGACCGTGAAATTCAGACATGGGAAATAATGAACCTTTGCTACTTGGAGTTTACAAACAAACATAAAATATCTGACAGCAAGACAAGAAGATCAGTCGCAGCTTTACTTATTGGTTTTTCTATTGGACAACATATTAAAGCAGATATAGCAGAAGACAAACAGTCTGAACTTTATGAACTTTGGGAAAAGTATTATTACGAATATTGATGAGAAAAACTATACGTCAATAACCCTTTTCGTGGTAAAAATATGCCGAGCCGGAATTTTTTGCCAATTACACTACTTTTTAAAAGCCCCGCACCCCGCACCCTGTACCCCGCATCTTGCACACTCCTTACTACACACTTTTCACTACAGACTACAGACTACCCACTACAGACTCCTCACTACTCCCCATATTCCCAATAGAGCATTAACAAATGGGCGGCGCTCCAGCTGAAGTGGGGTGCTTTGAGTTGTTGGCCGGTGAGGGCGTCGTAGTTTTCGTGGATGGCGCCGCCTTCCCGGAGTTTCTCCAATCTGTCGAAGACCTGTCCGGTGTATTCGTCTGCTTCAGCACTTTTTCCATATTTGCGGATGCCGCTGATGGCAAAATAGGTTTGGTCCAGCCAGATGGGGCCGCGCCAGTAGCCGTTAGGAGTAAATTCAGGTTCGTCGGCACTAACGGTGGGGAAGGGGATGTATGTGGAAAACTTCTTTTCGTCTTTTAAAATGGGGAACATTTGGTCAAATTGCTCCTTTGTGGCCACCTCAGTCCAAAGTTGGATATAAGCTTCGCTGCCTTTCACTTTTATGAAAGAGCCGTCCTGAATGCGTCTGTCATAGAAAAATCCATCTTCGGTATCGAAGAAATAATCTTCCGGATTGCCGGCCTTTTCTTTAAGTTCTAGAGGCACGCCCAAGATTTCTGCAAACTTCTTAAGCAACCTATTTTCCAAAGCGAGGAAACAATTCAAATCCACGCTTTCCTGATCGAAGCTCCAGGCATCGGGATGATTTTGTAACATTTGCGCCTCGTCAAAACGGATAGCGTTGTCCATACCGCTTTCCCATGCTGCTGCTACCGTTGTCCCATCAGTAGAGCCAAACTCGCAGTAACCATTTTGGTCGTGATCTCGTTTCCAATACCACCACTCATGATATTTTACCAATTTTGGATAGATTTCACGCAAGAATTCCAAATCACCGGTTTGAGAATAGATCGCATCCACCGCCCAGGCAGCCAAAGGAGGTTTGCTGTCGCGGGCATTATTTTCCGAGCTATCGGGAAAAATACAGTCGATCACCATTCCATCTTCCAGCTGATAATCAAACATGGCTCTGACCTGATTTTTAGCTAGTTCCGGCGCAAAGCGCGAAAGAGCAACGGCATGTTTCCAGGAATCCCACGCCCAAAAGCCCACAAAATAGTAGGCTGCGTGACTCGGTACAACACCCTCATTATACAATGCCTCTCTTGGCGAACGCCAGTTGGAAATAAGAGTTACGACCGATTTAGCCGCAATCCTATCAAATTCGGGCGGCATATTTTCTCTCAGCGCAGCTGAAAGATAACCCTCCCATCTCTCTTTATTCTCCTTAACATACTGTTGAGGCTGCGCTAAAATAGAGTTTGCCCTCTCAATCAACGCCGTTCTCTCAGCCGCTCCGCCTTCTTTAAAAAACTGCAAAACAGCTACGTATATCCCCTCAGGCGATACATCATTACAGATAGCATTACCCTCTTTAAATGTCGTATTTTCAGGGAAACAGAGGATATATTCCTCTTTTTCCGAGGAGAAAAAATGGATTCTATTATCCTCCTGAATGCGCTCAATGGAGTGCTGTCGCTGCCCAAAATCCTGCTCAATCAGAAGAGTCGAAGTGCTATTTGGACGAATATGGAGCAGTGCTATGGAAGCATCGATAAATATAAGTTCCTGTTCTATCTTTTTGTCCGCCACCGAAGCGGAAATAAAGATTCCGCCAGGATAATAGTTAATGGAGTCTGGAGTAAAGAGTTCGGAGCTGTTTTCTTGAAAAGAAACTTTGGCAATGGAAACTGCCTTCCAGCCATATTGGTAGAAGCTGAAGGGGCCGCAAAAGCCATTTATCCATTTATCTTTTTGAGGGATAGTGAACCCCATCCAAGAGCCCATATTCGTAAAACAACCTGGCGTATAGCGATAGAGCGAATCCGGAGTGTAGGCAATATCTAGAATGTTGTCAAATAGCGGATTTTCCACCTTGTGCCTCTCCGAGCTGCATCCCGCAGCAAAAAGCAAGGACAGGCAAACTATAAGTAGACTATATTTTTTAATTCGCATGATCGTTATTGAGTTTTGGGTTTAAAATCAAGTTAATGCGTTTGTCGTTATTCTCTTATGTGTATCAAATCAAGTTAATCATAAGAGCGGCTATCAAGATTTTTCTGTCGTTGTTTTTGCCTAAAATACGGTTGCGGCCAAAAACACAGCTGTAAGGCTATATTTTTTCTTGTAGCGCATCGTAAGAATTATTTAAATTGAGCAAAAGAGATTTATAAGGAAGGGAACGCTCAGGCAAAGCAAGAACGATATGCATCTTTTCTTGTAGTTCATCATAAGAAACAATTAAATCGAACAAAATAGAGTCACCAAAAACGGCACGCTGAGGTCTGTCACAAATCCATGAAAGACGGACAAAACCATATACTCTTTTCCGGAAAATTTCATAATGATAGGTAATGTCGTATCCATTGTGGTGGCGCCGCCGGCGGCAATGGGGGCCAGCTTTCCAAAGTATTTGACAAAAACCGGAGCCAGCAGCAAAGCGAGGATTTCGCGGGAAATATTGGAAAGCAGGGCAATGGTGCCCAATTCCGCTCCTTTAAATTCGGTAATGAAAATACTGGACAAAGAATAATATCCTAATCCGCTCCCGACAGCCATACTGTCTACAACCGAGCGGTTCGGTAATAACATACCAATTATCGCTGCCCCAACCAATGTGCCTACAATCGTCAATAATGGCAAAAGGAGGAGTCGGGGGTTGATCTTTTTAAAGCTTTTTAGTGTTTCAGGGTCGCTTCCAAGGCTGACGCCGACACAAAACATTAATGCACCAAGAGCATAGAAACTGATATCACCTTCGAGAATTGAGGTCGGCACTACTTCAAAATATCCCAGCAATGAGCCGACTATGAAAAATCCAACTATGATAAGACTGCTTCTCATTCCACCTTTGATTTATTGACGAATTTCCAAAGCAGTGCAGCCAGGATTATACTTCCCAGAAGAGCCCCCAGTGTGATAATGAGAGCATCAAGCCCCAATTTCCCCAAATTGGAAACGATTTGCGGATTACTGCCTACTTCCAATCCAAGAACAAATAAGAGTACCCAAATAAGAACAGTAATCAATCGGGAAATAAAGGAGAGATTTCGCTTACGAAATAGATATCCCACTCCAATCCCAAGGATCATCAATGCTAATACTTTAAACATCTGTCGATAAAATTAGAAAAGATAGAACCACGCTGCGCTAGATTTAGGCTGACTGTAGCCTTCCCTAAAACACAGTTCTGAATTAGACAAAAAGATTGATTTTCATGAAACATCATATTAATCAATTTTTTCTCAATTCTGTAATTATCTTACGAATATCTCCATTTAATTTAATATAAAGAGGAATTTTCTCTAATTCTTCCTCTAATTCTTGTAATCTCTTTGTCTTGTTTAAAAGAGAATTTTGTGAATTATTGATGGATGAGGCGTTTATTTCATCTACTTGATCTTTAATTTTCAACATTTTCTTTAATAAAGTAGTTGCTTTGGAGAAAGTCAGATACTCTTCCTTCCTTTCAAATAAATTGTTATTTAGTTGTAATGACTCGTAGCCATTGTATTTATATAGTTCCCAAAAATCTCGAATTTCTTGAATATTGTCTATTTGGTTCTTATTTTCGTCATACAGGTATCTATCTACTTCATTCGGGTCTTCATTAAAAATTGGTTTCCACAAGCGAGCTGTAAATTCACTATAAGTCGGGGATGTTAAAATAACTGCAATAAACAAAGTGAGATACCCATTAGCATCAATATCTACAAGTTCTCTCATTTTTTTTGAAGCCTCTCCATTCCATCTAGACATTCTGGTTCTTGGTTCTAAGTCTGCACTCAGAAGGAATAAAGTCAAACAACTTTCATCTACTTTTTCCTTTTCAGCATATTTATAGAAAAGCGATCGTTGGATATCTTTAATAACTGAAGCGTCAAGTGTAGAATCTTCAAAAAGAACTTTTTGATCAGGATCTGCATAGGGATCAAGTAATTGTGACATCAGAACAGGATTCGAGGTTGAGCGAAGGAATTTTTCTGTTTTTTCTTTATCTTCATCTGTTAGAATTTCACGTCTAAGTTTTTCGCGTAAGTTTGCTTTACTCATAAAACCTAACATAATATCTCTATTATCATAAGACACAACGGAATCAAAACCTAAAATTTTATCCCAAAATTTGAGTATTTCAAGGTAATGGTCCAAATCTTTATATGTCGTTTGTCTGAATAGAAAATAAGTACTGTTCGACACATCTTTTATTAATTCGTTATTCTTACCTTCCAATAATGAAAACATTAATCTTAAAACATTTTTGTAATAATAAGGTGATTCAGAATCCGAAATACATTCTTTGCTTTTTGATTTTGATATGATAGAAGTCAACATATAATATACTTCCATGTTATTTTTGCTAGAATAGTAATTTTCTACTATTCTTAATTGTTCTTCTTTATTGTCTAATACAAGAAGTTTAACAACTTCTCCCGCAGAAATGTTTTTTTCATCATATCTATAACAAAAATATTGATCAAAACTTCTAATCATAGAAATAGAATTAATATCATTAACTGTTCTTTCAGGGAAAAGATTACTCATACATATGTCTAAAACATCTTCTTGTCTAATAAATTTATTTTGATTAGTTACACTAGTATCTTCTTTAAGAATGCTGGTTTCATCAATATCATAAATAGACTGGGTACAAGTGTTAGTACTTATATCGTTTTTTTCATTTTTGTCCTGGTTGTATTTATATCGATCATTGTCTACTATCACTAATTTAGATAAGGGGTCTTTAGCTAATTGGTCGTAAAAGCTTGGATCGGCATATTTTATCAACTCTATTTTAATTAGATCTAAAATACTTATTTCATCTAATGTGTTAGATTTTAATGACTTTGAAATTGCTTCAGTGCTTATAATTAATGAGTTTGTAAAACGAATTACATCTCTTTTCGTTTTAATTAGGTGTTCTACAGGAAACTGGTTAACCTCGTATGTAGGTTTAAGCAAAAAATCAGCAATAATATCTTTCTGTTTATCGTTAAAATTTTCTAGTTTACTTATATGCTTATTTAAGGATTCTCGAATAACATTTCTATCAAATACAGGAAGAGATATTTCCAAATTAAATATTTTCTGCAAATATTTGTCGTGGTTTGGCACATCTATTGTTTTTATAACATATTCTCGATCGTATGTTATAAAAAATTGCAAATATGGGAAATCAGCTGTATTTCTAACTAACCTAAATACCTCAAGAATTTCCTCTTTTGAAAGTCTGTCTATATCATCAATAAAAACAAGAATCTTTAATTTAGATTCTTTTAGTATTTCGTAAATTTTTTCATATCTAACACTTGATGACTTTGAAGTGTGTATTTTTAATATCTTCAATACGCTTTTAAGAATAGGATCAACATTCATATCGGAAAGAGATTCAGCATATTCTGCTAATTTGTTATGGAAATGAGGAATGTAATCCGATAATTGTTTCGATAATAAAGAGAAAAAATCAGTAATAATATTGGATGGAGAAGAAGACTTCCAAGGGTTAAAATCAAATCTTATTATATCTGCGTCTGTATCTTTTTCTGCGTCTGTATCTGTATCTGTATCCTCTAATTGTGATTTGACTAAATTTAGGAAACTCGTTTTTCCAGCGCCCCAATCTCCCCAGATACCAATTACAAATGTCCCCTCTTCGTGAAAATTATTTCGCACCTTTTGAGCAACTATTTTGCAATAGCCTTTCCTGTTATATGAATCACTATATTCTTCCTTTACAGGGGTCTCGTAAAATAATGAAAGATCTTTGTTTGGTTCTTCCTCGTTTTTTTGTTTGTAATAAAGGAGTATTTCTCCTATCAGAGGAACAAGAAAAATCAAGGTTGAATAATAGGTTAAGAAGCACTCTGATCCATTAATTGAAGCATAATGCCAGCCCTGCCCAGCCTTAGAACTATATATTAAGCTTAAACAATATATAATAAAAATAACAATAATTATCCATCTTCGTTTTTTAGATTTATATTTTTCTATTTTATATGACGCCACATAATAAAAGCTGAGTACTAAAACTGAAACAACAAAAAATAACAGTGCGTATTCATATATATTAGACATTATAGGTTCAACCCACAATCTGTTCAAAACCTTATATATAGTATCTCTCAATGCAAATATTAATAATAAAGAAAAGAATGTTAACAAAACACATCTTCTTCTTTTTGCAACTTTTTTGCAAATATCTTTAGTAATCAATCTCATTTTCTTATGAATTGTTTTCAACATACTAATTAATTAAAACTTAAATATGTGTACCTTGATGTCTATTGATAAAAAACGCGTTTATGTTTATTCCAATATTTATTGCCCGAACGCCATTTCTTTGCGATAGAATTAAGTCTTATCATAGCTGATTCAACGTCTTCCTTTTTAGCTTTAAGATTCCACAAACAGTCTATATCTGAGAAATATGGTTGATAAACTTCAAGTATTTTCAAGATGAACGGTTTAAAGATGTCCTTTTCGATATCTTTGAAATTATCATACATTGCCCACGAAAAGTGATTGATACAACTATTTAATCCAGCTTCTGCTTTTGTAACAATTCTATTCGCAATAATAAGGTATTCAGATGTATATTCTTTTATTCCAAAAGTGTCTACATCAAACAATAAATTTTGAATACCACTTCTAACTTTTGATGTATCATCTGAAATCAATGCATCAATAATAGATTTTGCGCCATATTCTTTCAAATATAGTCTTTCTACTTCTTGAGAAATATGCAGATAATCAGACTCTCCTTGTAACTCAGCCTTATTCTCTCTCAAAAACAGATGCATCTGAAGTAATAGTTGCTCCCAATCAAAAAACCTTATTGGACTCTTTTGATTTTGAATAGCCTTTAAAATCTCGGAAAGAGAAAATTTTAATTTATTGTAAATTTCAATAATACTTCCCTTTTTAAAAAAAATATTCTCTTGAATTCTTCTCAAATTAATGAAATTCATAGGATGAGAAACTTGCACTCCACTTTCATCAGTGAATTTAATACCGTTATTCCATAATAACTTACTGTTTTTTATACCAGCTTCTATCTTTTGAGATAAATCAGGTATGTTTTTTGCAAACCTTGACGCAGCCTCAAACATTACAGGTTCGTTGCAGTTCGGAAAATCAAATTTCAGTATTCTCTCAATCAATTTTTTTTGTTGTTTATCAGAAAGGGTGTCGTAAAGATTGAAAAGTACAAAAAAATGACTTGTTTTTTGTGCTTGCGTTAATAGTTTTTCAATTAATACGTCGTAATCTGGCGGTGCAAAGCTATTATTAATATTTTTCTTAGCAGAGATAATCATGAGATTATCAATGTTGTCAATATCTATACCTTTTGATAACACCTCAGTTAATACTTTGTATTTGAATTTGTTGCTATTTGAAAACTCTACACCTGTAATAACAAAGTTGTAGAAAGGATTGATCCTGGATCTATTAATATCACGATCAGAAAAATCGAAACTAAAATAAATTTTTTCAAATTCCATTTGCCAGATAGAATTCGGAATAAATTTAAAGAATTGCGGTGATAATGATAAAATACCATTCTTAATATTCATCGGTGTTTTAGGCATTGAATAAGCTCTTAACATTCGTATTAGAATATCAGAACAAATTGGCTTTAATTTATTCGAATAGGCATAATCCTGGGCTATTCTTTCCATAAAACCTTCATCGCTTCCATATTGTAAGGAGTAAAATAAGCAAGGATAGGGATAACGAGTATAAATGTTTTGGAAAACTCTATACCAATCTTCTTTATTATAAAAAGAAACAAATAATGTATGCAAAGGAAGACCAATTTCAATAAAAATTTGAAGTAATTGAACTGAATGAATTAAAGATGAATTAGTACTATCAAAAAATATTGTATTTATTATTTTGCCGTATGGCGTAATGTCTTTTTTTTGTTTTGACAGTTTATCTGTTAGATACTTAATATTATCGTACAAATTAGTCAGTACTGGATTTTGAATTTTTCTTATCTCGTCTTGTATATATTCTTCATTCTTCTCATCGGGCGACTTTCCAAGCAGTACTTTTTGCATGGTTTGGAGAAATAAGAGATATTTTTGGCTATTATCGTTGTGAGAAATACTTAAAAGTTTAATTACATCGTCGGTACTGTGCATTTTAAATAATTTTCCGAAAGCAAATTTTACACTAACCCAATGATTGTCTGTAGGTTGCCATTCACTCAAATGTTTGTACAACGACGTAAAATCGAGCGCAAATGCTTTACTTAAAATTGATTCATATATGCTTGCATCAGAATTGTTGTTAACAATAGTCGATATATCTTTACCAAACAGATTAAAACTTCTAATATAAAGAAGTTCAATTATAGTATAAATATCTTCATCGGTTTTTACTTGTTTCATCAATATACTTAGGTTGTCTTCATCAATAATGACATCTAATGGCAGGAATTCACCCTTCAATGCCATTATAAAAAGCTTCTCTATATCAGTATCCATGTTGTCCTTGGATATAATATTCGTTATTTGATAAAGTATCCTATGCTTGCTATCATAGTAATCTGATTCCAGTTTAGGTAAACGATTATATTCCATCACTTCCCAAACATCTCTAACATCTTCTCTTTTGAGACCCAAAACTAAATTATCGTTATTTACATCGTTGTTAAAGTCAAAATCTTGCCATAATTGATTGTATTTCTTTATAGACATAACCGCTTTATCCTTTTCGGGCTTTAAAGCCATTAGAAACTTGTCAATTGTTTCTTTAATAAGTTCCCGACTAACATTTTCATTTGCATCGAATAATGGAATATGTTTGATGTAATGATTTCTAAAAAATGTTTTCTTCGCATTACTTAAAGGTTGAGCACTTACATCAATGAAAAATATTTTCTCTTCCTTGTTTTTTTCTGCGCGACGATCTAATAAATCCTTTACCCAACTTAACCAATCTAAAAAGTTAGGATCATCGCCTGAGAACCCTATTAAACAAAAAGAATCTTGCAACAAGGCTATTCTCATAAGATTTACAAAAGCTTCGTGTTTAACATGATAATTGTCATAATCATCAGTTGAAATAATGTAATTACAATGAGAGTCATTGTCAAAACCATACATATCTGATTCTGGGCACCTTATGGTTCCATGAAGCTTAATAATGTTTTTTTCTTTTCGCAAAGATATTTTAGAGGAATCATCAACAAGATGATACATGTTTTTTTGTTTTTCAGATATTCTTAAAAGCTGTTTCTCTATGTTGTTCTGCTGAATATTTATTTCTTGAATATCTTTGTCGAGTTTTATAATTTCATCTTCAATTTCATCAAAACTTCTTATGTCGTTTTGATTACTTACAAAAGCAATAGTGTCTTTTTCGTTGTGGTTATTGCTTATATCCTTTTCCCTTAATAGCTCTTTAAGTTTTGCTAACAGTTCTTCTTTTTCATTAATTTTTTTCCTTTTTTTTTCGTTTTCGGTGACTTTAACGCTAAGTAATTTCTTTTTATCAATTTCTAATTTTTCATGTTCATCTGTTTGTCCTGCAATATCTAATAAATTGTCATAATTAAAAGTGTAAACATTATTCCATTCTAATTCAAGTAAAAGTTTATGTGTTGATAAATCTACTTTGCTTTTTTTCTTGTTATTAGTAAAAGCGTAATAAGTTTCATCTACTTTTTTCACAAAAGGTGTTCTTGCATCAATATAATCATCTAAAACTTCTCTATAACCAGCTCTCCGTTCATATTCAGAAGCAATTGATAAATACCCTTTTTCAGAAACTATTTCGTCAATAAATTCTTTCCAAAAATCCTCTTCGCGTATTGTAATACCTATTTTTTGATATTTTGGGGTCTGCTTCCCAAAATAGCCATACATTTCCACTATCATATCTTTTAATAGTTCTTTCCAATTTAGGAATAGAGAACTTGCGTTTTTGCTGAAGCCCGCACCAATGATTACAGAAAGTTTTTTTTCAAGCAATAATTTTTTCAGCTCTTTTATTACTTTTTCATTATCGTATTTCATACAACATATTTTTATGTGCAATTTTAAAACTATAGGTTAAGTCCACTGCTTTAGTTTCTTGTGTTTTTAATTAGGTATAACATATACTTTCCAAAACAAAGCTACAACATTCGTAAGCAAAAATTTATAATGTTCGTATATTGTTTTTTGCGAAACAAATATCCCACTCCAATCCCAAGGATCATCAATGCCAATACTTTAAACATCTGTCGATAAAATTAGAATAGTTAGCAAAATAGGTAAAGTCTCTGAAAAGTATCGCTTTCCAACAGCAGCTTAAGAGTCTTAAAAGCCACTTTGGGTCCGCTGTTGACAGCAACAAATATAGCACAAAAATTGATGAAAGAGTATCAATAAAAAACCTTTCCGGCAAAAGTACTCGATTCGAGATGGTCTTATCAGATAGTTTGCTATAAGAAGCCTATAATACTACACAATCCTATCAGAACTAATCGCAGATCCATAAAAACAACAACAGCGGCCCTAAAAAAGCCGCTGTCGTTGATATATGTGTTTGTAGTTTGTGGTTATTTTACTTCTTCAAAATCCACATCAGTCACTTCGCTGTCGGGGCTGCTGCTGCCGCCCTGGCCGCTTGAACCAGTGTCAGTGGAGCCGCCACCACCGCCCTGAGCTTGTGCTGCCTTAGCCATATCTTCGCTGGCAGCATGCCATGCCTGATTGAGGGCCTCGCTTGCGCGGTCGATATCGGCGATGTTTTGAGATTTGTGAGCCTCCTTGAGCTGTCCGAGAGCATTCTCGATGGCGCCCTTCTTGTCAGAGGGGATCTTGTCACCATATTCCTTGAGATTCTTCTCACTCTGGAAGATCATCGTGTATGCAGCGTTGATCTTGTCGATGCGCTCCTTCTCTGCCTTGTCGGCAGCCTCGTTGGCCTTAGCCTCGTCACGCATTCTCTTGATCTCCTCCTCAGTGAGCCCTGTTGAGGCCTCGATGCGGATCTTCTGCTCCTTACCGGTAGCCTTGTCCTTTGCAGTTACGTTGAGGATACCGTTGGCGTCGATGTCAAAGGTAACTTCGATCTGAGGAACGCCGCGGGGTGCGGGAGCGATACCGTCGAGATGGAACATTCCGATCTGCTTGTTGTCGCGTGCCATTGAACGCTCACCCTGGAGTACGTTGATCTGCACTGAAGGCTGGTTGTCGCTTGCAGTGGAGAAGGTCTCCGATTTCCTGGTAGGAATGGTGGTGTTAGCATCGATGAGCCTGGTCATCACACCGCCGAGGGTTTCGATACCTAGGGAGAGGGGAGTCACGTCAAGCAGTAGTACGTCGGTCACGTCGCCTGAGAGTACACCACCCTGGATAGCTGCTCCAACTGCTACTACCTCATCGGGGTTTACGCCCTTGTGGGGAGCTCTGCCGAAGAATTTCTCCACAAGCTCCTGGATGGCAGGGATACGGGTGGATCCGCCCACGAGGAGTACCTCGTCAATGTCCGATGCCTTGAATCCTGCATCTGATAGTGCCTTGCGGCAGGGCTCGAGAGTGGCCTGGATAAGGTCATCACAAAGCTGCTCAAATTTAGCGCGTGTCAAGGTCTTCACAAGGTGCTTGGGAATACCATCCACAGGCATGATGTAGGGGAGGTTGATCTCCGTTGAGGTCTGGCTGGAGAGCTCGATTTTGGCCTTCTCTGCGGCCTCTTTCAGTCTCTGGAGAGCCATAGGGTCCTTCCTGAGGTCAATACCTGAATTATCAGCCATAAACTCTTCAGCGAGCCAGTTGATAATTTTGTAGTCAAAGTCATCACCTCCAAGGTGTGTGTCACCATTGGTGGACTTCACTTCAAATACACCGTCACCCAGTTCGAGAATGGAGATATCGAAAGTACCGCCACCGAGGTCGAATACTGCAACCTTCATATCCTTGTGCTGTTTATCAAGGCCGTATGCGAGTGCTGCAGCCGTAGGTTCGTTGATGATCCTTCTTACCTTAAATCCTGCGATCTCACCGGCCTCTTTCGTGGCCTGACGCTGAGAGTCGCTGAAGTATGCAGGCACGGTGATGACTGCCTCGGACACTGTCTGTCCCAGATAGTCTTCGGCTGTCTTTTTCATTTTCTGGAGCACCATAGCCGAGATCTCCTGAGGAGAATAGAGACGTCCGTCAATATCCACGCGAGGAGTATTGTTGTCGCCTTTGACCACCTTGTATGATACTCTCTTACTCTCTTTTGAAACCCTGTCATAAGTTTCACCCATAAATCTCTTGATGGAGAAAATGGTCCTTTCAGGGTTGGTGATGGCCTGTCTTTTGGCTGGATCACCTATTTTTCTTTCGCCGTTGTCAGCAAATGCCACAATCGAAGGAGTGGTCCTTTTACCTTCGCTGTTTATGATGACAACGGGTTCTTTACCTTCCATAACGGCTACGCACGAGTTCGTGGTGCCAAGGTCAATACCGATAATTTTTCCCATAATTACTTCTATTATTCTTTATTATTGTTTACAATTTCTTGAACGGATTTTCCGTTACGACAATCAATAACGCCAAGATTGTGCCAAGCCCATAAATGAGATTACGGACTGACAATGTGGCAGTCTGACCTTATTTTATACCTGAAAAAAAGAATGAAACGACAATGTAAACTGTCATAGTTTACTGTCCGGATCGAGGTCTAATCCCGACTCAAATGCGCCCTCTTTCTGTTTGTAGAAATGATATTCCCAGTAGGTGCCTTTGGCCATACGATCCACGGTAGGCATATCCAGTTGCATCATTGCAGAAGTTATCACGTTGAAGAGTCGCTGTGATCCGGCTGAGATACCGAATTCGTCCGGATTCACACCGATAAGGAGCAATGCCTCCTCATAGTGGCGCGGTATGCGCTCCCACTTAAATATTTTGAATGCCTCCACAAAATACTCCAGACTCCCCTGAAGCATCAGATAGCAGAGAAATCGTTCCTGTGCAATACGGGAATTGATGCCGGCAAGTGAGAGCTGTATAAGATCGTGCGGTGGATTATTGGTGGTGGTATGTGCGCTGCTGCTCAAATGACCGGCAGGAGGAAGGGAATCCTGCGCTCCCTCAAATCTCTTCAGGAGTTTGCGTGCCGAACTGGAATATCTGGGGCTGCGGCTAAGTATCTGTGCATATTTTCGCACCATCGTATAGTTGCCCAGCGAGTTGTTGTACCTGATCAGCTGTGAGAGCGAGAAATGGGTCATCCCGTGCGGGAAATGGCAGGAGTACTGGAAAATATGGTGGATTGCCTCATTATGGTTGCCCATATAGTAGTTGAGCAGGGAGTTAAAATAGTTGCCCTCTACGGTATGTAGTCCCTCCATATCAAATTCTTCTATGTTTTTGATGGGATAGGTAAAGAGACGATCTCCGAGTTCACCTGTAAAACCCATGGCCAGGAATGCATAGGGCATCATCTCCGGCCGATCTATGGAACTCTGCGGAGTGACGTTGTCCAGCACCTTGTTCCAGTCCCCTTTATAAGTAGCGTATCGCACTTTTGCGGTGGTTTCGTCGCTGCGTATATCTTTGCTTATGGAGATAAATAAAGCCGATCCTGTTACAAACAGGGCAATAACTGCAATTTTCCATATTTTGAGCTTTGCAGCCTCTTTTTTCTTTGCAAAAAGTGCAACAATAGCAAGTCCTAAGGAGATCAGAAGTATCTTAAAGAGAATAAGAGGTGTCTCTGCCATTGACGCGTATATCCAGCTGAAGCAAGATAACGCAACAGCATCTACTATCTGAAAAACTTCCACAATTGGGAAAGGGGAGCTTATGCGTTGTGAGAAAAAATTATATAGCAGAAATATCAAAGTAACAATCAGCGCAGTAAGCAGCGGCCCTACCATTGGTATTTCATAAAACTGCACAAAAAATGACTCTAAAAGATGGGATAGGGGCCAGGATGTGGCGAAAGTCTCTCTGAAATAATCTCCTGTAAACAGGAAGAGGCTGTTTTGTCCCTGAATGATGGCCGTATAGCGCTGGAACAGAGCTCCGATGCAGAATACGACTGCAAACAGCAGCGCGGCTATGATATATTTTCCTCTGTTTTTCATCATTTGAAGAGTTTTGAAACTGCTTTTTCGTAATCTTTTACCTCACCCTTTATAAATTCGGGGATATTGTAGGATTTCAGGCGCAGCGTGTTGTGTTTGAAATTTTTCTGCGGCAGCAGGAAGGGCTTGTCAAACTCTCCGTTGCCTTTGTAATGTGCTATGTAAACTCGGGTGTATCGTCCATCCAGACGGCGACTTCCGAAGATCACCCATTTACCGTTGGACGACCAGCTATGGTAGCTTTCGGCCTTCTCGCTATTGAGAATTTCCGCAGGAAATGCCTCTTTGGATTCAACATCATACATCCATAGATCTGCCTCGCCATGCCAGATGGGGAAGGTGCCGAATGCAGTGTGGGTAAAAAGCACATATCCGTCATTGTAACGGGGAAATGAGACCGAGCAACTGTCGTCACCGAAGAGTTCTTCAGGTTCTCCTACAAATTGACCATCCTCAAATCTGGCAGACATCAATCTGTAATGTACTTTTCCACGATTGTTGGCCACATTTTCGATGGCCTCGGCAGAGCAGAAATAGAGTGTGGATCCATCTTCCGACCAGGCTGGGAAGGTCTCCAGACGTGACTCCAGGGAGAGTTGGGGTACAAGCATGACTGAGTCGGTCTGAAGGTCCATCAGTATGATATCCGAAGCGGTATCATAGACCTCTATAGGTTGGAATTCGTTTACGGTAAAGCACTGGAAGGTACTGTTGGAAGAGAATACCACATAACGGCCTGAGGGGTGCCAGGCCGGATAGGTGCCTTGTCTTTGTGCACCTACCTGTGCCAGATTGATAATCCGTACCTGATCTTCGTCAATGAAGACGGTGCCGCCCCCTTTCCCTCTGGCGTGGAACAACATTCTTTGAGGGTTTCCTGAGTCAAATGTGTGGCAGTTGACACACCCCATATCATTGGCCCTGTTGGATACGATGCGGCTCTCTTTGTAGGATGCGAGTTCCCTCTGAGCTATGACTATGTTGTGCCAGCTCTCGTACCCCGGTTCTATGAGCCTGTAGGCAATGTAGGGGTCTATCGGGTCTGCGGAGATATATACGGGGAAGGGTTTGTGGAGAGTTGCCATTTTGTCTCCTTTGCGCCACGATGTGACGGTGTACCACAGAGTGTCACCATCTCTCTCCATTTCGTAGCGGCAATTGCTGCCGTCAGTCATTTCGAAGGTGAGTTTTGCAATCTTTTCGGGTATGGTTACTCCGATATAATCGGGAATGATATCGGGATAAGAGTCGTTCGGGATCCTTTCCGAAGGTGCTCCCGAGCATGAATGGAGCAGTATAGCAATCAGGGTAATGCCCGTTATATGTTTTATGAGTCTCATTTTATGTAATATTTATCTCTTCAGTATCGGTGACCAATCCACGGGTGCTTCGACTGTAAGAGGCTCTTTGGTTACAGGATGAATCAGGGATAGGCGTCTTGCATGCAGCGAGATTCCGCCGTCAGGGTTGGAGCGGCGAGCGCCATATTTGAGGTCCCCTTTGATGGGGCAACCTATGGCGGAGAGTTGGCAGCGGATCTGATGATGGCGTCCGGTCAGCAGTTCGACCTCTATCAGCCAATAGCGTTCGGTCTGTTCCAGGGTTTTGTAGCGTAGCCGCGCCTCTTTTGCTCCCTCGGGGACTCTGGCTCCTGCAGCCACCGGATAGGCGTAGCTGCGATTTTGATTTTCATTCTTTTTCAGGAAATGGACCAGTTCGCCTTCAAGGGGCTCAGGACTTACGGCCGTCAGGGCCCAATAATATTTTTGGACGCTCCCCTCGCGGAACATGGTATTTAGTCTTTCGAGTGACTTGGATCTTTTGGCGAAAATGGTGATTCCGCTTACCGGTCTGTCGAGACGATGTGGCACTCCCATAAAGACATTCCCGGGTTTTGAATCGCGTTGGGCCACAAATGCCTTCAAGGTCTCACTAAGAGGCTCGTCTCCGGTCTTGTCACCCTGCACAATCTCTCCGCCACGCTTGTTGAATATCAGCATGTGATTGTCTTCGTAGAGTATTCTCGAAGCAATATCTTCAAACTCATTTTCCGAAAGTTTCCTGTATATCATAATAAATGCGACAACTTTTTGATCCGGTACGCTTACGTTTTCAATTTCTCACAAAGATAACAAAACTCATTGAGATTATTTTTCTCTCTGCAAATGATCTAAGGGAATATTATGGTGAATCCCCATTCATAATTTTCTCCTGCCGGAATCATCGCATAATCGTCAGGCAGTGAGCCCCAGCTGTCATATCCACCCACGCCCATCTGACGCCAATCGAGACAAACCTCCACATAATCCCTTATATTGGAGGTGATGTCGTTGACATGTTTCTGTTTCCCCAAATCGAAATCCTCCACAGAATTGCGCAGGGCATTGAATTCCATATATTCATCCGCCAGAATCGTCATATCGGCAAATTCTATCCGGCGTACATCGCAATGGTGACCACACTCCTGAGGTCTGACATAGCGGACATACTCCTCTCTTGCGCTGCTCTTATAAAGTCCGATAAGCGAACCCTCCTTGCGGTCGATGTAGTTTTCCGCCGGTCCCCGGCCAAAATAGCTGAAACCGTCATTGTATGAATCAAGCCTGAACCGCACTCCTATTCTGGGTACAAATAGGGGAGAAGTATCGTCAGGGTTTGATTCTACTGCGTTGAAACGCGTTGAAACGTGTATTACAGCATTACGATTTATGCGGTATTCCATTTCGAAACTATTTCCGGCAGGAAGGGAATAGATGATTTTTAGAATAGCATCTTCTCCCTCCATAGAGGCGTTGGACGAGGCTTTAAAGTCACTAGAGGCCTCTTTCCAAATAGCATTTTTCCTAAACATGCCGTTGCCATAATCATTGTCGGTAGGGGCCCGCCAGAAATTGGGCCTTATTCCCCAGCCATCGGCAAAACGCTCTTTACCGTCCACTTTCAGAGAAACGAGGATGCAAAGAGATTTGTCATAAACCATTTCCAAACGTTTATTACGGATAACAATAGAACCGGAATTTTCCTCAATCGCCAATTCATTGCCCTTTTTCATTTTCGGAAGAGTCACATTCTCGCGAAGCGAAATGGGGAATTGAGCTGAAGCCACCTCGTGGCCGGCAGGAATAAGCCGCTCCGCCTCCCTGGTAACCGCCGAAAAGCGGATATAATAATCCACATCCTCTTTGAATTTCAATCTCCTGTATGAAATATCAAATGACTCTACGCATTGGGCCGCAGTGGAGAAATTGAGCTTGCCCTTTCTCACCACCTTGCCGTCGCCCTCTATGAACCAGTGAATGTCATAGCCCTCCAGAGAGGTGAAATAGTGGAGGTTGGTAATATTAAATCCTTTGCCGGAGGCGGGATCATCAGCCTCAAACAGAATATTGGTATATGCGTGGCGTACTTCCTCCATGGAGGGGTGCGGGGTACGGTCGGGGGCTATGATACCATTGCAGCAGAAATTGCCGTCGCTGGGCATATCCACTCCATAATCACCACCATAGGTCCAGTACTCATATCCCTTTTCATCTTTCTCCAGGAACCCCTGGTCCACCCAATCCCAGATAAAAGCCCCCTGCAGTTGGGGATAGAGGCGGATTTGTTTCCATTGTGCACTCAGACCTCCGTTGGAATTGCCCATTGCATGAGAATACTCGCTTGGGATGACCGGACGGTCGCAGCCCTCTTGGCCCATCTTCGCGAACCAGTCGGCGGAGGGGTATTGAGGCACATACATATCGGTGTTCCACTCGAGCAACGCCCTTTCATAGACAATCGGACGGTTCATTCCGGGGTTGGCTTTTTCGCGCTCCTCAATCCATTCGTAGGCCTTATACATATTGTATCCGTTGCCGGCTTCATTGCCGAGGGAGAGAATTGTGACACAGGCGTAGTTTTTACACCTCTCATACATATTTATAATACGATCCTGGTGCAGCGCATAAAAGTCGCGGTTGTTTGCCAGAGTGCCGCCCTCGCGCAAATTGTACCCCATCCCATGCGACTCAATATTGGCTTCGTGATAGACATAAAATCCCAACTCATCGCACAACTCATAAAACAACCTCGGCTGGGGATAGTGTGCTGTACGGATAGCATTGATATTGTGTTTACGCATCAGCTCCAGGTCCTTCAGCAGAAGTTCCCTGCTTATATAGTGACCCGTATTCTGGTCGTGCTCGTGGATATTTACTCCCTTGAATTTAATCGGCTGTCCATTGACAAAGAAAAGGCCGTCCTTGATCTCAAATCTGCGGAATCCCACTTTGAATGGGATATATTCATTTTCAACCCTCATCACCAGATCATAGAGGTTCGGATGCTCAGCCGACCAGGGCTTAACGTTCTCTATTTGTGCACTAAAACTTACGTTTATATCGCTTGTGGTGCTGTTTCCTGAAGCCACTATAATTCCATTTTTGTCGAGAAGCTCGAAACCTGTCTCCACTTGACGGGAATCGGGGTTGAAGAGTTCCATACGGATCGTCAGCCGGCCCTCACCGGATTCACTTAGAATAGGAATTACGGTGAAGTCGCGAAGTGAAGTTTGCTCCTGGGCAGAGAGATAAACGTCTCTTTCGATACCGCTGATCCTCCAGAAATCCTGGCACTCCAGCCAGGTGCCGGTGCTCCATCTCATAATTTTTATTACAAGATGGTTGGAGCCCGATTTGAGGAAATCGGTAATGCGCCATTGCGCCCTGTCTTTGGAGTTTTCGCTATAGCCCGCTTCGACACCATTTAGATAGACATAGACGCCCGATTTGGCACCGTCGAGGTTGAGGTATATCTCCTTGCCCTGCCACTCCTGAGGTACGGTGAAGGTGCGCTGATAGACTCCTGCAGGGATTGGCTCCGGCAATGTGGGTTTTACGCTGCGGGTATAGGGAAATTCGTAAGGATGGTTGACATAAATCGGGATGCCGAACCCCTGTCTCTCCCAGTTGCCCGGAACCTTGATATCGCTCCACTGAGCGGTGGAAAAGTCCGGTTTTTCGATACCTGCGGGAAGATCCCTGTAATCATCGGTGTAGAGGAATTTCCAGGTGCCGTTGAGGGAGAAATAGAATGGAGAGGATTCGTATGTCCCTTTCAAGGCCGCCTCGCGGCTGCCGAAAACGGAAAACTCCGTCCTCGGATACTCTTTCCCGACTCCGGTGGTCTGAAGGTCGTTCCAATAGGGAATATCAGCCGCTGCATTTACACACAACAGCGATGCAATTATAAATAAGTATAAACGTTTCATCATAGGAATATAAGAGTTGTATTTGCAAATATACATAAATGTTGCAAGTTGCGGATGTAGTGTTGCGTGTTGTGGGGTGTGGGTGTAGTATGTAGTGTGTAGTGTGGAGAGTTTTGAGTTATTTCTGGCCAACTTAGCTTAGCACGATTCAAATAACATGAGCATAGAAAATTGGTTTTTTCGGAGCCATATTATTTGAAGTTATACGAGTTATGGGAAGTTTTAAGTTTGTAGATTGATGCATCTAATACAATTCAAATAACACGTGCCTAGAAAAATTTTGTGTTTTCAGGGCACGTGTTATTTGGATATTATGTATGGGTGCGCGAAGCTATTTCACAAAGTGAAAATGCGGTCCGAAACGCTCAAATGCGGCTCTGTCGAGTTCTTCTCTGGCGTCCGGATGTGCAATGCCGATGATAAGCTTTGCACGCTCCTGGAGAGACTTTCCGTAGAGGTTGATTGCACCGTACTCCGTTACCAACCAATGAATGTGGTTGCGTGAAGTGACAACTCCGGCTCCGGGGGTCAGGATCGCAGAGATTTTGCTGATACCCTTGTTTGTAGCTGAAGGCATTGCAATAATGGCTTTACCACCTTCGGATCGGGAAGCACCATATGTGAAGTCCATTTGACCGCCTACGCCCGAATAGAATTTTGTACCGAGTGAATCGGCACACACCTGACCTGTGATATCCACCTGTAGTGCGGAGTTGATGGCAGTTACCTTGGGGTTTTGCGCAATGATGAAAGGGTCGTTGGTATAGGCTACATCCTTCATAAGCACCATAGGGTTGTCATCTATAAAGTCGTAACAAGTCTGCGAACCCATAAGGAAAGTGGCTACCATTTTCCCTTTGTCTATAGCTTTGTTTGCTCCATTGATCACACCCTTTTCCACCAGAGGGAGTACTCCGTCCGCAAACATCTCCGTATGAATCCCCAGGTTTTTATGATTACCGAGTTGGGCGAGCACTGCATTTGGAATGGCTCCGATTCCCATCTGGAGAGTGGCGCCATCCTCGATTAAGTTGGCACAGTGGATACCGATGGCTTTCTCTATCTCGTTGGGCTCCGAGAAGTGAGCAGGCTCGAGGGGAGTATTGTCTTCTACAAACAAATCAATCATCGAAACCGGAATCATCGCATCCCCCCAGGAACGGGGTACATTTTTATTGACTACTGCAATAACATGTTCGGCGCACTCGATTGCAGCCAGAGTAGCGTCCACGGAGGTACCAAGGGAGACAAAGCCGTGCTCGTCGACCGGAGATACCTGTATCATCGCTACATTACAAGGGAGATAGCCGGCCCTGTAGAGTTTCTGTGTCTCGCCAAGTAAAATGGGAATATAGTCGGCATAACCTGCCTGAACACTCTTGCGGACATTGCTTCCTACGAAAAATGCCTGGTGAAAAAAGATACCTTCATATTTGGGATCGGCATAGGGGGCTTCACCCTCGGTATGGAGGTGGTGTATGCGAACATCTTTGAGCTCGCCAGCATCACCGCGGCGACAGAGTGCCCGGATCAGGATTTGGGGAGCACTGGCCACGCTGCTCAAATGGATGTGGTCGCCCGATTTTACCACTTTAACTGCCTCGTCGGCGCTGATAAACTGAATATTTTGCATTGTTGTTGTTTTTAATCCATTTAGTTGTTTTGTCAGAATGGCAAATTAATGAAAAAATATCCGATTTGGGAAACTTTTGGTAATTTTGTCACTGTTTAACACCAACCGACCATGAAGAGAGATATCAGATTAGAGGCATTTGAACGGCTGCTCGACATTATGGATGAGCTTCGTGCCAAATGTCCCTGGGACAGGGAGCAGACGATGGAGTCCATAAGACCGCTTACCATTGAGGAGACTTATGAATTGAGCGAAGCCATTCTTGCAGGAGATTCACGCAACATAGCGAAGGAACTGGGAGACATTCTGCTTCACATAGTCTTTTACGCCAAAATAGGAAGTGAAGAGGGCAAATTTGACATTACCGATGTCATAAATATGCTTAACGATAAGCTTGTTTACCGCCATCCGCATGTCTTCGCGGCCGGTAACGTGGAAGATTCCGCCCAGGTGATACGCAATTGGGAGTCCCTGAAGCAGACGGAGAAGGGAGGCAACAAGACCGTACTCTCAGGAGTCCCCGAATCCCTGCCTTCGTTGCTCAAGGCTTACCGGATGCAGGACAAGGCGCGGGCGGTGGGATTTGATTGGGAGGAGAAATCGCAGGTATGGGATAAAGTAGCTGAAGAGATAGGGGAATTCCGTACGGAACTTGACTCGATGGATGCTTCCGATCCCGCCTCGGTAGAAAGGGCGGAAAGTGAGCTGGGAGATCTGCTCTTTGCGGTGGTCAATGCGGCGCGTCTATATGATCTCAATCCGGACACTGCTCTGGAGATGACCTGCCGCAGGTTTAAGGAGAGGTTTACCTATCTTGAGCTTAAGAGCAAAGAGCTCGGGCGCAATCTCAAGGATATGACCCTCGACGAGATGGATGCCATCTGGGACGAGGCTAAGAGCAAGGGACTCTGATATGTGGCAGGAGAGGACAGAGCTGCTCCTTAATCCGGAGCAAATGCGGCGGCTACGCGATGCCCGTGTAGCGGTTATCGGCCTTGGAGGTGTAGGCGCCTACGCCGCCGAAATGATTGCACGTGCCGGCGTGGGATCACTGCTGATACTTGATTTGGACAATCTCTCGCTCTCCAACCGCAACCGCCAGTTGTTGGCACTGGAGTCCACTACGGGCAGACCCAAGACCGAAGTGATGGCTGAACGTCTGCGGGACATTAATCCCGATATTTCCCTTACCATCATCCGTGATTATCTCACTCCGGAAAACGTGGACCAGCTCCTTGCCGGTCACCAAATTGATTTTCTGGTAGATGCCATTGACACTCTCTCCCCGAAGATAGCTCTCATCCGCTATTGCGTCACACACCACATACCCCTCGTCTCCTCGATGGGGGCGGGAGCCAAATTTGATATTACAAAGGTGAAGATAGCCGATATTTCAAAATCATTCAACTGCCCTCTTGCCTATATAATGCGCAAAAAACTGCGCAAAGAGGGGATTACAAAGGGTTTCAAGGTGGTCTTTTCCGAGGAACTGCCCGACCGCGAAGCCATCATCCCTGTAGAGGAAACCAATAAAAAATCACAGGTGGGTACCATTTCTTACCTGCCGGCAGCTTTCGGACTTGCCTGTGCCCAAACGGCAGTTGCTTTTTTCATTTAATGATACTATATTTGTCGCCTGACAAACAAAACAACAGTCCCTATTAATATATTTATTTATGAAACTAAAAGAGATAGTCGCCCTTGTTGAAGGAAAGGTGGTTTGCGGTGAGCAACATCTTGACGAATCCGTAGAGTATGCCTTTTCTTCCGATCTGATGAGTGATGTGCTAACGCTGAGAATCACTGATTTTCTGCTTGTGACAGGACTTAGCAACATTCAGTCCATAAGGACGGCCGAAATGTCCGACCTTAAATATATTCTTATCGTGCGCGACAAGAAAGTCACTCAGGATATGATTGAACTTGCGGAGGACAATGATATGACCATCATCACCACCGAGTTCTCTATGTTTAAGACTTCCGGTCTGCTCTTTAATGCAGGTCTTAAACCTGTTTATTGATTATGGAACTTGTTTATAAAGTTGAAGGAGGTGACTTTAACAAAGCCGGCCATGCTTCATCGCAGATTAAGAGGGTACTAAAACAACTTGGAGTGCCACCTGCAATAATTAAGCGTGTGGTAGTTGCCATGTATGAGGCTGAAGTCAACATTGTGGCTCATGCCTGGCGTGGTGTAATCACCGCAGGAGTTAATGAGTCCGGCATCCGGGTGGTCCTCGATGACGAAGGTCCCGGCATACCAAACATAGCACAGGCTATGGAAAAGGGTTATTCTACCGCTTCTGCGGAGGTACGTGATATGGGCTTTGGCGCAGGTATGGGCCTTCCCAACATACGCGCCAATGTAGATGAATTCAATATAACATCTGAGGTTAACAAAGGTACGGTTTTAGATTTTTTCATTAAATTCTGATAATTTATGGCAGACGGTGCACATTGCAGATACTACCGTGGATTGGAGATCATGCCTGATCTTTGTATCGGTTGTTCACACTGTATGAAGGTGTGTCCGACCGAGGCGTTGAGGGTCAAAGGAGGCAAGGCTGTAATCCATACCGACCTCTGCATCGATTGCGGCCGCTGCTATCGTGAATGTCCCACCAATGCGATAAGGGTGGTAGATGATGATTTCGATCATATTTTCGATTACAAACACCGACTG
>Ga0116158_10000960_pt1 | contig 26762 bp, 19 predicted proteins | sample AD_UKC052_MetaG_FD_89883 | JGI IMG/M metagenome (GOLD analysis project Ga0116158, IMG submission 89883) | Active sludge microbial communities of municipal wastewater-treating anaerobic digesters from USA - AD_UKC052_MetaG | ecosystem: Engineered > Bioreactor > Anaerobic > Digestate | place: USA... | reverse complement strand
TCCAGTTTGCCACGACGCCCCAGGATGCCGTGATCGTTGACGAAAACGGCGCGCCCCTGAAATCCGGCGACACGAGCTGCCGCTACTTCGAGGGCCCCTGGATGCACAAGTACAAGGATACCTATTATTTCTCGTACTCCACCGGCGACACCCACCTGCTCTGCTACGCGACCGGCAAGAGCCCGATGGGCCCCTTCACCTTCCGCGGTTCCTTCCTGCCGCCCGTGCTCGGCTGGACCACGCACCACTCCATCGTCGAGTTCAAGGGCCGCTGGTTCCTCTACTACCACGACTCCACGCTCTCCGGCGGCGTCAGCCACCGTCGCTGCGTGAAGGTCCAGGAACTCTTCTACGAGGCCGATGGCTCCATCCGCCCGATGACGCCCTGACCGGCGCCTTCGCCTCTTTCGAGCGACAGAAAAAAGCCCCCGATGCACTCGGGGGCTTTTTCATGCACGGGTAACGCGGTTACCAGAAAATGACGTAGAGCACGAGGGTCAGCGCAACGACGACCCAGCCGAAGAGCTTGGCCGCCGGGGAGCTTTCCAGCGCAATCTCGTGATTGACGGGGAGCTTCACGGGCTCCTTGAGCGGATTGATCAACGTGAGCACGGCGAGCACCGCAAGCACGACGCCGAAGCAGATGGCCATGCGGTCGAGGAACGCGACGCTTGGCAGCGCGACCTTGAGCGTGCCGTAAAGCGCCGCGTTGATCACAATGCCGAGCCAGCCGAGATAGCGCGGGGCCTTGCTCACCAGGAAGCCGAAGAGGAAGACCGCCAGCACGCCCGGACTGATGAAGCCCTGGAACTCCTGGATGAAGGTGAAAATGCCACCAAACTCGGGCCGTCCCAGGAACGGTGCGATGCCGCACGCGATGCCCACAAACACGAGCATGCTGATGCGGCCCACCCGGACCAGCGTCGCATCCGGCGTGCCCTTCTTCAGCTTCGCGAAAATATCCATCGTGAAGATGGTCGAGGCCGAGTTGAGCATCGAGGCGAGCGAGCTCACGACCGCGCCAAAAAGCGCTGCGAGCACGAACCACGTGACGCCCGGCTTGAGCAGGCGGCGCAGCAGCGTCGGGAACGCCGCGTCGTAATCGTAGCCGATCAAGCGCTGGCCGACCGCCACGCCCTTGGCCGGAGCCGCGGCGACGGCGGCATCGTTGGCCTTGAAAAGGGCCTCGGCTGTCGGCGCGGCGCCCAGCTCGGCAGTGAGTCCAACCTGCGCCGAATTGTGCGCGACGAGCTTGCTGCAAAGCTCGGGATTGAGCGCCGCAAAGTTCTGCGTGAACGGGAACACCTTGGCCGCCCCGGAGGAAAACTCGGCGATCACCACCTCGTTTTTCTTCGCGCCCTCATTGCGCAGGTCATTGCTGTAAAGGTTGAAGGCCAGGATGCCGGGGATCACCACGACAAACGGAATGAGCAGCTTGAGAAACGCGGCAAACACGATGCCGAGCTGGCCCTCGGCCAGCGATTTTGAGGCGAGCGTGCGCTGCATGATGTACTGGTTGAGACCCCAGTAGAAAAAGTTGGGAATCCAAAGGCCGACGATCAGCGCCGACCACGGAATCGCGGAATCGGAAAGCGGGCGCACCATGTGGAGCTTGCCTCCGACGCCATTGGCGCCTTCGACCGCGGGACCCGCATTGAGCAGACTGAACCGCTCCCACGCTCCCGCACTCGAGATCTGATCGACCGTCGCATTTGAGGTCGCGACTTTCGTCCCGATGAGGTCGATCGCCGGCACTTGGCCAAGTTCCTTCATCGCGAGATAGAGCACCACGCCACCACCGACGATCAGTGCGGCGCCCCAGATCAGATCCGTCCAGGCGCAGGCTTTCAAACCGCCGACGTACACATAAACCGCAGCGCACAGACCGATGATCCACGACGCCACCGTGATGTTGCCCAGATCAAGCCCCAGGACCGTCGTTCCTTGGAAGAACACGGTGATGACCTTGGCGCCGGAGTAGATCACGGACGCCGTCGGTACACCGACCAGAATCACCATCGTGGCCACCGCCATGATCGTGCGCGAAAATGGACCGAAACGATGCTCCAAAAATTCGGGGACCGTATAGATGCCGCAGCGCAGCAGTTTCGGCAGAAAGACAAACGCCACGACCACGAGTGTGATCGCCGCCATCCATTCATAGGAGGCGATAGCCATGCCGAGCCAGTCCGCGGCTTGTCCCGACATGCCGACGAATTGCTCCGTCGAGATGTTGGCAGCGATCAGCGAAAAGCCGACCAGCCACCAGGTTAAGCCTCGGCCAGCGAGAAAGTAGCCACTCGCGCCGGAGCCTTGGCTCGTGCCCGAGGTGCCTTTCCAGATGCCAAAGGCGATCACGGCCACGACTGCGGCCGTAAATAGAATAATGTCCAGAGTGCTCATGTGTAGGGTGTGGGGATTGAGCGCGCCCCGTGTGCCACGGCCTGCGCGCGCGCCGAAACTGAGCCAAATCGTCGGCCGTTGAAAAGGACGAAAGTGCCCGCGCGGGCCGCCCGTGCATGCGCCAGATGCTGCGGATCGACGCCATCTCGGCACAGGGCAATAAAAAGCGCGGAGTCGGGAAGACTCCGCGCTGAAAGGCGAAACGGTGCCGTGCGATTACAACGCCCGGAAGGCGATCGCGGCGTTCTGGCCGCCGAAGCCGAGGTTGTTGTTGAGCACCACGCGGACCTTGGCCTGACGCGCCACGTTGGGCACGTAGTCGAGATCGCACTCCGGATCGGGCTTCTCCAGATTGATCGTCGGAGGAATCATGCCGGTCTGAATGGTCTTAACGCAGGCGATCGACTCGATGCCGCCGGCGGCGCCGAGCAGGTGACCCGTCATCGACTTCGTCGAGCTGATCGCGAGCTTGCAAGCGTGGTCGCCAAAGACCTTCTTGATCGCGGCCGTCTCAAACTTGTCGTTATACGGCGTGCTCGTGCCGTGGGCGTTGATGTAGTCCACCTCTTCCGGCTTGATGCCGCCGAAATCAAGCGCGCGACGCATGGCGAGCATGAGGCCGCGACCTTCGGGATCGGGCTGGGTGATGTGAAACGCGTCGCAGCTGGCACCATAACCTGAGATCTCGCAATAGATGCGGGCTCCGCGTGCCTGGGCGTGTTCAAGGGTTTCCAGCACGAGGATGCCGGCGCCCTCACCCATGATGAAGCCGTCGCGATCGACGTCGAACGGGCGGCAGGCGTGCTGCGGGTCGTCGTTGCGCGTGCTCATCGCCTTCATCGAGCAGAAGCTGGCAAAGGCAAATGGGGTGACCGGAGCCTCCGTGCCGCCGGCGATCATGACGTCGGCTTCGCCGCGGCGGATGGCGTGGTAGGCATCGCCGAGGGCATGCGTGGCCGTCGCGCAGGCGGAAACCACACAGTAGTTCGGGCCACGGGCCCCCAGCTCGATGCCGATCATGCCGGAGCAGATGTTGCCGATCAGCGAGGTAATGGTGAACGGGGAAACCTTGCGGGGGCCGCGTTCGCGCAGGGTCGCGTACTGCGTTTCAAAGGTGCTCATGCCGCCGATACCCGAACCGACGATCACGCCCACGCGGTCGGCATCCTCCTTCGTCATGTCGAGGCCGGCGTCTTTCACGGCCTGCTTGGCGGCGCAGAAACCCAGATGCGTATAGCGGTCGTTGCGGCGCGCCTCCTTGGGATCCATGTGCTGGGCGGCATCCCACCCACGCACCTCGGCGCCGATCTGCGTGGCGAAATCGGTGGGGTCAAACAGGGTCACACGATCGATGCCGCACTTGCCGGCCATCAGGCCGGCCCAAAAATCGTCCACCGTGTGGCCGATCGGGGTGATGGCACCCAGGCCGGTGACAACGACGCGGCGGGGAGAGGAAGCGTATTGATCCATAAAAGAAGGGGGGAAGTTTTCGAAAAAGAGAGTCCGTCCAAACGATCAGTCGGCGCAGGCCGGCATCGACCGAGGACAACAAAAAGGGCGTTCCACCCGTGAATTCGCAGAGGAACTCGGCAGAACGCCCAAAGCGGAAAGGTCGGAGATTAGCTCTGACCGGACTTGCCCTTGATGTAATCGACCACCTGGCCGACCGTCGTGAGCTTCTCGGCATCGGCCTCGGGAATCTCACCCTTGATCTCGTCCTTGAACTCTTCTTCGAAGGCCATGATCAACTCGACGGTGTCGAGGGAATCTGCGCCGAGATCGTCGAGGAACGAAGCCGTCGGGGTGATCTGCTCTTCATTTACGTTGAGCTGATTGACGATGATTTCCTTGACGCGTTGTTCGATGGTTTTCTGTTCAGCCATGATAGATAGAAAATAGGGTGAGTGTTGGAGGCTTCACATTGCCATGCCGCCGTCAACGGCAAAAACCTGACCGGTGATGTAACCCGCTTCCTCAGAGCAGAGGAACGCGACCATCGCCGCAATTTCCGTGGCCTCGCCAAAGCGTTTCAGCGGCACCGCATCGAGCACTTTGCCGGCCACCTCGGGGTTGTTGACGAAGTCCGTCGTCATATCGGTCTTGATGAAACCGGGGGCGACGGCGTTGACGGTGATGCTGCGCGAGGCGAACTCCTTCGCCAGCGCCTTCGTCAGGCCGATCATGCCGGCCTTGGCTGCCGAGTAGTTGGCCTGTCCGGCGTTGCCCATGATGCCGCTGACCGAGGCGATGTTGACGATGCGGCCCCAGCGCGAGCGAGTCATCGGGCGGGCGAGGTTCTTCGTCCAGTGGAAGCAGCTGGAGAGATTGGTTTCGATCACGGAGCTCCAGTCGTCCTCGCTCATGCGGAAGACGAGGCCGTCGCGAGTGATGCCGGCGTTGTTGACGAGGATGTCCACCGTCGGATGCTCGGCGAGGATCTGCTCGCACGCCTTGGCCACCGCCGCGCCATCGGCCACATCGACCGCGAGGGCCTTGGCCTTACCGCCCGCGGCAACGATCGCCGCCGCCGTCGCACCGCAAGAATCGGCCGACTTGGAAACACAAATGACGGTGACACCCTGGCGAGCCAGCGCCTCGGCGATGGCCTTGCCGATGCCCCGGCCGGCGCCGGTGACGAGAGCAGTACGATTGGTAAACGTGAGCATGCGATTGAATGTTAAGTGCGCATGGAAAGAAACCTCCGCACCCACATGGCAACCGCAAAACTTCGACAAATTTTTGAACCCGCCCCACGCCCCCGAGCCCACCGCCCCGCAAACTCCACGCGATCCGTGAGAGCGGGCGCTTGCTTCGCCGTGGGATTTACCTCCATCGTCTTTTCATGTCCGACGAACCCATTCGCCTGCAAAAATTCCTCGCCGACGCCGGAGTCTGCTCCCGCCGCGCCGCCGAAGCCGCCATCACCAATGGCGAAGTCTGGGTCAACGGACAGGTCGCCACCCTCGGCCAGAAGATCGTACCCGGAGCCGACAAGGTCACCGTCAACGGCACGCCCATCCGGTCCGCCGAGCAACCCCGCATCACCCTCGTCGCCCATAAACCCCGCGGCCTGATCTGCTCTAACGACGACCCCCACAACCCTGAAACCGTCTTCCAACTACTCCCGCGCATCTGGGCCAAGTACCGCTTCTTCTGTGCGGGTCGCCTCGACAAGGACAGCGAGGGCCTCGTGATTCTCACCACCGATGGCGACCTCGCGCACCGGTTGATGCACCCCTCCAGCATCGTGGTGAAACGCTACTACGTGCTCCTAGAACAGCCCTTCCCGGCCGGCCGCCTCAATGCCCTCACCAACGGCATCCTCTCCGAAGGCGACCGCCTCAAGGTCGAGTACGCCGCCCTCGTCAACCCCAAGTCCGACAAGACCTCCAAGTCCCTCGACGTCCACCTCCACCACGGCAAAAAACGCGAGATCCGCCAGCTCTTCCTGGCCCTCGGCTACGAGGTCAAACGCCTCCGCCGTTACCAGATCGGCGCCCTCCGCCTGAAGGGAATCCCGTTGCGCGGCGCGAAACAACTTTCTAGCAAAGAAATCGAATCACTCTTCCAAGCACCGCCCACGCACTACCGCGCGGCCGACTACTCTACCGATACTCATGAAGACTAAGTTTATCCTCTTCCTCGCATGGCTCGCCTCGCTGGCCAGCCTCTCCGCCGCCTCCGTCCCGGCCACCACTGCGGTCCACGCACGCCCCTCGGACAACGCCCCCGTCATCTCCTACCTCAAAGCCGGCAGCTCCCCCGTGTTCGCCACCGCCACCCCCGCCCCCGCTGGCTGGGCCGCCGTCGAGCTCGAAGGCCCCTTTGAGTCCTACATCATGCGCAAGGATCTCAACAAGAGCCTTGATCCGCGCCCAGGCGCCGAGATCCACCTCCTCCCCGATCCCGCCTCGCCCGTCCTCACCGTCGCCGAAAAAGGCGACAAAGCCGACATCACCGGCCAATTCCGCGGCAAGTGGACCCAGATCAACCTGACCAAAAAAATCGTCGGCTACATCCACGTCGGCAACTCCGCCGTGCTCGCCCCCGTCCTCACCGACACACCTGCCGCAGGCCCCGCCGCCCCCCTCGATCCGTCCCCCGTTTCCACCTCCGCCCACGGCTTCGCCGGCCCCGGTAAACCCGCCCCCATGGTCAACCTCGGCGACGGCGGCTCTGCCTCCCTCCCCCGTGCCATCCAAGGCCGCTTCGTCTCCAGCAAGCGCCCCTTCGCCCCGCGCCGCCCCTTTGACTACCAGATCAACGACGATGCCGGCGTCCGCTACGCCTACCTCGACCTCAGCAAACTCCTCCTGACCGAAGCGCCCGAAAAGTACATCGACCGCCTCGTCATCGTCTACGGCACCGCACGCACGCTCCCAGGCACCAAGGACGTCGTCATCGAGGTTGAAACCCTCCAGCTCCGCTAAAACCGCCCCCGCCTTTTTCTCCATGGAACTCATCGACGGAAACAAAACCGCCGCCGACATCGTCGCGGAACTCAAAGCCGAAGTCGCCGCCCTGCCCGGCCGCAAGCCCTGCATCGCCCTCGTGCGCGTCGGCGACGACCCCGCCTCCGTTTCCTATGTGAAGAAAAAGGAGAAGACCGCCGCGGAGATCGGCATCGAAAGCCGCATCATCCTTCCCCCGATCTCCATCACCCAGGACGAGCTCTTCAATATCCTCGACGATCTCAATGCCGATCCCACCGTGGACGGCATCCTCGTCCAGGCCCCCCTGCCCAAGCATATCGACGAAGTCGCCGTCTTCCGCCGCGTCTCCGCCGCCAAGGACGTCGATGGCTTCAACACCATCAACCTCGGCAAAGTCGCCCAGGAAGACGACACCGGCTTCGTCGCCTGCACCCCCGCCGGCATCATGGAGCTCCTCGCCCGCAGCGGCACTGACCTCAAGGGCAAACACGTCGTCGTCCTCGGTCGCAGCCTCATCGTCGGCAAGCCCGTCGCCCTCCTCGCCCTCCAGAAAAAAACCGGCGCCAACGGCACCGTCACCATCTGCCACTCCGGCACCTCCAATCTGCCCGCGATCACCCGCCAGGCCGACGTGCTCATCGCCGCCATCGGGCGCCCCGAGTTCGTCACCGCCGACATGGTCAAGCCCGGCGCCGTCGTCATCGACGTCGGCATCAACCGCGTGCCCGATGCCTCGAAGAAAACCGGCTACCGCCTCACCGGCGACGTCCATTTCCCGAGCGTTTCCCCCCTCTGTTCAAAAATCACCCCGGTCCCCGGCGGCGTCGGCCCCATGACCGTCGCCATGCTTATGAAAAACACGGTCAAGGCCCACCGCCTCGCCACCACCTCCTGAGCCTCCTGAGATTCCTCCCAGTTACCCCTTATCCCCCATGGATGCCCCCAAACTCCTGGTCGTTGACGACCAACCCATCAACGTCCAGCTCCTCAAACGCAAACTTGAGCGCGAGGGCATCCACGTGCTCGAAGCCTACAGCGGCATTGAGGCCATCGACGTCACCCTCCGGGAAAAACCCGACCTGATCCTCCTCGACGTCATGATGCCAGACATGGACGGCATCGAGGTCTGCCAGCGCCTCCAGGCCAACGAAGACACCCGCACCATCCCGGTCATCTTCATCACCGCGCGCACCTCCAAGGAGGGCAAACTTGAGGGCCTCGGCGCCGGCGCCGTCGACTACATCACCAAGCCCATCGACCTCGACGAAACCCTCGCACGCGTCCAGACGCACCTGCGCTTCGTCTCCATCAACCGCGAACTCGCCGACCTCCAGAGCCGCCTCGCCGAGTCCCGCCGCATCGCCACCATCGGCGCCGTCACCCAGGGCATCGCCCACAATCTCAACAACCTCCTCGGCATCGTCATCGGCTACCTCGACCTCGTAAAAGCCTTCTACGACAAGCCCGAACAGGTCAAAAAGAACGCCCAGCACGTCGAAGACGCCGTCCACCGCATCGTCGGCATCATCCGCCAGCTCAGCACCCTCATGGTCCGCTCGCGCCCGCCCGTCGTCCGCATGCCCCTGCAGCGCGTCCTCGAGCTTGGCGTCGCGCGCTACCAGGCCGACTACGGGATCCCCTACTCCGTCAAAATCGACAACCCCCTCGGCGATCTGCAGATCGAGACCAACGTCGAAGTCATCGAAGAGGTCATCTCCAAAGTCCTCATCAACGCGTGGGAATCCTACGACGAGCTCCCACCCACGCAGCGCCCCATCTCCATCTCCACCCAGGCCATCGAGAAAAAGGACGGCATCAAGTACGTCGAGATCCGCGTCATCGATCAGGGCCACGGCCTCGACCCCGAAATCCGCGACCAGATTTTCGAACCCTTCGTGAGCTCCAAGCACACCGTCGGTATCGGCATGGGCCTGACCGTCGCCCGCCATGCGCTCCGCAATCTCGGCGGCGAAGTCACCATGACCGACAACGGATCCTCCGGTGCCATCGCGATCCTGATGCACCCCATCGACCGCCCGCCGCGCACCGAGCCCGGCGAAGACGAAGCCTGACCGCCTCGCCGGCCTAGCGACCGAGCCAGCTCAACCGCTCGCGCAACCGTGCCCGGGCGCGATACAGCCGCATCTCCACGGTCTTGACCGTCGTGCCGAGCGCCGCCGCCGCGTCCACCTGCGACTGCCCCTCGTAAACGCAAAGCACCAACGCCTCGCGCAACTCCAGCGGCAGCTCCGCCACCGCCGCGCGCACCGCCTCGGCACGCTCGGCCGTCTCGGCCTGGCCCGATGCGTCCGCCCCGCTCGCCGCGGCGAAACCACCCGCCTCCGTCCAGGCCTCCAGCGAGATGGCCGGCCTGCGCCGCCACCACCGCAGCCGGTTGCGGGCAAGGTTCGCCGCGATCGCATACAACCACGGCGAAAACCGCGCCCCCGGCCGGAACCGCGCGCGATGTTGAAACACCCGCGCGAAACACTCCTGCGCCAGATCCTCGGCCTCGTGCGCGTTTTGCACGATGCGCCCGAGGTAGCGTTTGATCGGCACCTCCCAACGCACCATCAGCTCGTTCAACGCCGCCTCGTCGCCGGCTTGCAACCGGCCCATCAGCACCTCGTCGGCGATTGGCTCCGGCGGCGGGTTCATTGGTTGAGCCGCACCGTGGGCGCCCCCTCATGCCGGTACGCGGCGACCCGCGGCAGAAATTCGCCCAGATACCTGGCGCCATCCTCCGGCGACATTTGCGACGCGACCTCCCGCAAGTGCAGCTCGATCGCCTCGCGACAGACGCGCTCGCGCGCGGCCACCCGGTCTCTCGCCGCCGCGAGCTCGCTCGCTGGACGGCCCTCGCGCTCGGCCTGCGCCACCGCGCCGCGCGCCTCCCCGATGGCCATACAATGCTCCGCGCAACGCAACGCGTACGCCGCGTGCAGCCGGCCAATCGCCGCGGCCTGCTCCGGCCTCAGATGATACTCCGCCGTCAGCCACGCGAGCGCGTCACGCTGGCGGGCCGCCGCATGCAGCGGCTCGTCGCAATGCCAGCGATAGCAGGCCAGCGCGACCGCGAGCCCGACCGCCACCAAAGCGCCCAGCGTGACCCAAAAGTTTTTCATGGCGTACCGTCCGTCGCGACCAGCCGCGAATCGATTTCGCTCAGGTAAACCTGCACCAACAGCGCACGGTCCCGGTCGGCGCGCGCATGTGCCTGCCGCATGCCGACCCAACCGCCCACCGCGACCACGGCCAGCAGCGCCAGCCCGCTGGTCAACGCGTGCCGGCGCACGTACGCCGCCCACGGCTCACGGCGCAGCGCCTCGACGCGTGCCCAGACGCCAGCCCGAAAAGAAGGATCGCGCGGCGGGTTCACCCGCCAGTCGGCAAGCGCCTCGGAAAAGGGATCATTCGTGTGATTCATCATCGTGATACCGGTCTATAACCCACCGGCCGGAAAATCCCTCAAAAAGGTGCCAGCGCAAACGCGTCCGCGATCCGTTCGCCTGATCGTGGAGCCGGGGCGCCCAAAAAAAACCCGAGGGGTAAACGCCCCGCCGGGTTAACAAAAAGCACGTATGAAAGCATTATTCACCGCGCTCCTCATCGCCGCCGCTCCCGTCTTTGCCGAGTCCGACACCCCGACGTCAGCGACACCGCCCGAGCCCTACCCGCTGCAAACCTGCCTCGTCTCCGGCGAACACCTCGGCGGCATGGGCACGCCCGTCAACTACGTCTACAAACGCGAGGGGAAGCCCGACCAACTCATCCGACTCTGCTGCCGGCACTGCCTGAGTGTCTTCCTGGGCAACCCGGAAAAATACCTCGCCAAGCTCGAAGCCGCCAAACGCCCGACGGCGCCCGCCCCTGGCGACGAGAAACAACCCGAAGGACACGCGCACTGATCGCATGCACCGCATCGCCGCATTACTGCTCGCGTTGACCGCGCCGTTGGTGGCCGGGACTCTCACTCTCGACCGCTACCTGGCCGATGTCCGCGCCGCCAATCCCGAGCTGCGCGCCGCCACCGAGCGGACCGCGGCGGCGGAGGCACGCATCGCCCAGGCCCGAGCCTGGGCCGACCCCGTCGCCTCGCTGGAGCTCATGCGCAAAGACACCGAGATCTTCGGCTACGACGAGGTGCAGGTGGGCGTCACGCAGATGCTCCCGCTCTCCCGCCAGCGCAGCGCGCGCACCGCCACGGCACGCGCGGCCTCCGATCTCGCCAAAGCCGAATCTCGCGCGCTGGCCTCCGACCTGACCATCCGCGCCAGCCGCGCCTATTTCACACTCGCCACCGCACGCACCGAGCTGGAGCTCACGCGCAGTTTCCGCCCGATCCTCGCCCACGCCGCCGATGCCGCACGCGCACGGCTCGCCGACGGCTCAGGCGATGTGGCGTCCGTGTTACTCGCCGAGACGGAGAGCGCCAAACTCCAGCAGCAGGAGATCGAAAACCTCCGCGCCATCGCCGACGCCGAGTCGGCCTTCAACGCACTCCGGCACCAACCACCCGCCGCGCCGGTCGACGCGCTCGACGAAAATCCGCCGGCGACACCCGCCATGCCCGCATCGCTCGAAGCCGCCCTGGAGCAGGCGCTGGCGCATCGCCCGGAGTTGCAGGCAGCCGAAGCGCAAATCGCCCTCGCCTCGCGCCAGGCCGAGCAATCGCGCGCCTGGGCGCCCGACCCGGAGCTCATGATCAAGCTCAGGCACATGAACGGCATGAACCGCGCCGTCACGAGTTTCGACACCGGCATCGCATTACCGCTACCGTGGGCCAACCGGGGAAAATACCGCGCCGCCGAACGCGAGGCCGCCGCACTCCGCCGCGCGGCGGAGGCCGACGCCGCCGTCCTCCGATCGCGCACCGCCGAGGAGGTCCGCATGGCGTGGAACCGGCTGGAGGCGGCCAGAAATCTGGTGGTCTTGCACCAAGGCACGCTCCTCCCGCTGGCCGAGCGCGCGCAGTCCGCCGCGCTCGCCGGCGTGGCCGATGGCCGTACCGGCATCGTCGAACTGCTGATAGCACAGAAAAACCTCCGCGAAGCGCACACCGCCGCCACCGCCGCCCGGCTCGACCAGATCCAGGCGCTCGCAGATCTGGCCGCGCTCACCGGGCAAAACACATTTTAACATGTCCTCCCGCTCGCTCCTTATCGTTTGCCTCATCGCCGCCTTGGCCGCCTCCGCCGGCTGGTGGGTCGGTCACCGCGCCCACACGCAAGCGCCCGCCGCCGCCACCGCGCGCAAGGTGCTCTACTACCAGAGCCCGATGCACCCGTGGATCAAATCCGACCAGCCGGGGCAATGCACCATCTGCGGCATGACGCTCGTGCCGGTTTACGAGGGCGAAACCGGATTTTCGGCACAAGCCGGCCTCGTGGAGCTCTCGCCCTCGGCCCTGAGCGTCATCGGCGTGCAAACCACCGAAGTGCGCCGCCAGCCGCTCGCACGCACCCTGACCGTCTCAGGCACCATCGACGACGACGACACCCGCCATCGCCTCCTCGTCGCGCGAGCTCCCGGCCGCGTGGAAAAGCTCTTCGTCAACCACCTCGGCGCCGAGGTCCGCGCCGGCCAGCCGCTCCTCACGTTGTACAGCCCCACGCTGCTCACCGCGCAGCGCGAGTTTCTGGAGATCGTGCGCGGCGGCACCTACACGGCGGATGCGCTGCCGGCCGCGCGAGCGCGCCTGGTACAGGCCGGCCTCGATGAAAAAGCCATCGACGCCCTCGTCTCCAGAGGCGAACCCGAACCGCTCACCACGCTGGTCGCGCCGTACGAAGGCACGGTCGTCACGCGCGACGTGTACGAGGGCCAACAAGTCGAGCTCGGCGCCCGGCTCTTCGAGATCGCGGACTTCTCCACGATGTGGTTCCAGTTCGAGGCCTACGAACAGGATCTGCCCTGGCTGCGCATCGGACAGACGGTGACCGTCACCACCAAGGCCGCCCCAGGCAAAACGTTCACCGCGCCGATCCGCTTCATCGACCCGAATCTCGACGCAGCCAACCGTTTCGCCCGCGTGCGTGTGGAGTTGCCCAATCCGCCGGCGGGACCCGACGCGCGGCGCGAGCTGCCTCACCGCGTCTATGCCGAAGGCCGCGTGCAACTCGACGCGCCCGAGGCGCTGGCCGTGCCCCGCAGCGCCGTGCTGCGCTCGGGCGCGGGCGACACCGTTTACGTCGAACGCGCCACCGGCACCTACGAAGCCCGGCCCGTGCGCCTCGGTCGTGCGGGCGACAGCGTGCTCGAAGTGCTCGACGGCCTGCGCGCCGGAGAAAAAGTCGTCACGCAGGGCGCCCTGCTGATCGACGCCCAGGCAGCCCTGAGCTACTCCGCCACCTCGGATGCGCCCCAAACCACCGAGCCGAAACCGGCTGCCGACAACGACGTCGCGCTGTCCACGCTCGCCGGGCAGGCCGCGTCGGCAGCCACGGCGCTGGCTGCCGACGAACTGACTGCATTCCAAACGCTGCTCCCGCAACTGCGCGCCGCGGCACAGCCGTTTCCCGAGCTCCCGCCGCTCAACGACGCCGATACCCTCGACGCGGCGCGGCAAAACTTCGCGCCCTGGAGCACCGCCGTCGCTGATTTGGTGCGCCCGCACGCCACGCATCTCGGCTGGCATGTGATCCAGTGCCCCATGGTGCCGGGGCGAAAGGAGAGCCGCTGGCTCCAGCGCGAGAAAGCCGTGCAAAATCCGTTCTTCGGCTCCGCGATGCCGGACTGCGGCGAAGTCGTCGAATAAGCGGAGGCCACCATGATCGACGCACTCATCGCCTGGTCGCTGCGCAACCGATTCCTCGTGCTCAGCGCCACCTTGCTGCTCTTCGGCTGGGGCTGGTTCGCCGTGCACCGTGTCCCCATCGACGCGATCCCCGACCTGAGCGAAAATCAGGTGATCGTGTTTGCCGACTGGGAGGGCCGCAGCCCGCAGGAAGTCGAGGATCAGGTCACCCACCCGCTCTCGGTCAACCTACAGGGGCTCGCCGGCGTGCGCACCGTGCGCGCCACCTCGATGTTCGGATTCTCCATCGTGACGGCGATCTTCGAGGACAAGGTGGACAACTACTTCGCGCGCACCCGCGTGCTCGAACGGCTCAACTACCTCGGCAACGTCCTGCCCGCCGGCGTCGTCCCGCGGCTCGGCCCCGATGCCACCGGACTCGGCTGGGTGTACCAGTACTACCTAAAAGACACCTCCGGCAGACACGACCTCGGCGAGCTGCGCGCGTTGCAGGATTATTTTGTGCGCTACCAACTCGCGTCGGTGCCGGGCGTGGCCGAGGTCGCGGGCATCGGCGGATTCGTGCGCCAGTATCAGGTCGAGGTCTCCTCGGCGCAGCTCCGCGCCCACGATTTGTCGCTCGCCGACGTGATGGATGCGTTGCCGAAAAACAATCTCAACGTGGGCGGAAAAACCCTCGAGGAAAACGGCCAGGAGTTTGTCGTGCGCGGCCGCGGGCTCTTCGAGAGCGCCGCCGACATCGAGCAGGTCGCCGTCGCCACGCGCGGAGGCGCTCCCGTGTACCTGCGCGACGTCGCCACCGTGCAAATCGGCGGCGATTACCGCCGGGGCGCCCTCGACGTCGATGGCCACGAAGTCGTCGGCGGCACGGTCGTCATGCGCTCCGGCGAAAACGCCTACCAGGTGATCCAGGACGTGAAAGACCGCATCGCGCAGATCGCGCCCGGCCTGCCGGAGGGTGTGACCATCGAGCCGTTCTACGACCGCAGCGACCTGATCTCCCGCGCCATCAACACGCTCAAACACACACTCTGGGAGGCCGTGATTCTGGTCACGCTGGTGCACATCCTGTTTCTGTTTCACTTCCGCAGCATCCTGACGGTCACGCTGCCGCTACCGGCCTCGATCCTGATCGCGTTTATCCTGATGAAGGAGTTCGGCATCACCTCGCACATCATGTCGCTCACCGGCATCGCCATCGCCATCGGCGTGCTGGTGGATGCCGGCATCGTGACCACGGAAAACGTGATCCGGCATTGCGAGCAGGCCGAGACCGCGCGCGGCCGTCGCCTCACCGCCGACGAGACCTGGCACACGGTGCTGGCGGCCTCGCAACAAGTCGGCCGGCCGATCTTCTTCGCGATGGGCATCATCGTGCTGGCCTTCGTGCCGATCTTCGCGCTCACCGGCCAGGAGGGAAAACTCTTCCACCCGCTGGCCTGGACCAAGACCTTCGCGATGGTCGGAGCGACGCTACTCGCCGTGACGCTCGTGCCGGTGCTCTGCACGCTGCTCGTCCGTGGCCCGTTTCACAACGAGGACCGCAACTGGCTCATGCGCGCCCTGCTCGCGATCTACGACCCCGTCCTCGACTGGTCGCTGCGCGCGCGCAAGACCGTGCTGTCCCTCGCCGTCGCCCTCCTCGCCTGCTGCCTCGTGATCGCCTTTGGCCTGCCCCGCACCTGGCGCGCCGCGCTCGGCGACCCGGCGTGGGCGCGAGGCTTCGGCAGCGAGTTCATGCCCACGCTGGAGGAAGGCAGCCTCCTCTTCATGCCGGTGCTCGTGCCGAGCACGTCGTTTACCGAGGTCAAACGCATCATGGCGTGGCAGGACCGCACCATCCGGCAAATGCCCGAGGTCGCCTCGGTCGCCGGCAAACTCGGCCGGTTCGACACGCCCACCGATCCCGCCCCAGTTGAGATGATCGAGACGACCATCATGCTCAAGCCCACCGACCAGTGGCGGCCGGGCATGACCAAGGCCCAGCTCGTCGCCGAACTCCAACAACGGCTCACCGCCGTCCCCGGCTACGCCCCCGGTTTTCTCCAGCCAATCGAGAACCGAATCCTGATGCTCTCGACCGGCATCCGCGCCCAACTCGGCGTGAAGGTGTACGGCGACGATCTCTCCGCGCTCCAGCAAAAGGCCTTTGAGATCGCCGCCGTCCTTGAGCGCGTGCCCGGCGCCACCGGCGTCGCCCCGTCGCGCGCCCAGGGTAAACCCTATCTGGAAATCTCCGTGGATCGCGCCGCGCTCGCCCGCTACGCGGTGAGCGCAGAGGACGTGCTGACCGCCGCCGAGGTCGGCCTCGGCGGGAAAACCGTCACCACCACGATCCGCGGACGCGAACGCTGGCCCGTCCAGGTGCGCCTCGACCGGCCCGAGCGCGAGGACATCGACAAACTCGCCGCCATCCCGGTGGCCCGCAGCACGGGCGGCTATGTGCCGCTCGGACAGGTGGCCACCATTGCCCGCGTCTCCGGCCCCAACGAAATCGCGAGCGAGAACGGCCGCCTGCGCGTCTTCGTGCAGGCCAACGTGCACGACCGCGACCTCGGAAGCTTCGTCGACGAGGTGCGCGAGCGCATCACGCGCGAGGTGAAACTCGGCCCCGGCATGACCATCGAGTACTCCGGGCAGTACGAGAACCAACTGCGCGCGCGCCAGACGTTGTCCCTCATCCTGCCCGCCGTGCTACTCATCATTTTTCTGGCGCTCTACCTGACCTTCCACTCGGCCGCCGAGGCAGCGCACGTCATTCTCGCCGTCCCCTTCGCACTCACGGGAGGCGTGCTGCTCCAGTGGGCGATGGGCTTCAACTTCAGCGTGGCGGTGTGGGTCGGCTACATCGCCCTCTTCGGCACGGCCATCCAGACCGGCATCGTCATGGTGATCTACCTCCAGGAGGCGGTCGCCAAACAACGCGCCGCCGTCGGAGGGCGACCGCTCACCCGCGCCGAACTGATCGAGGCGACGAAGACGGGCGCGCGGCTGCGGCTGCGGCCGAAAGTCATGACGGTGGCGACCACCATCGCCGGCCTCGCCCCGATTTTCTGGAGCACGCGCACCGGCGCCGAGATCATGCAACCGCTCGCCGCCCCGGTGGTGGGCGGCATGCTCTCAAGCCTCGTTCACATCCTCGTCGTCACCCCGGTGATCTTCGTCTGGCTGCACGAGCGGAAAACCTCCGTCACCGCGCCCGCCGCGCAGTGACAGATCCCCGACGCGTCAGGACGCCGTGGGCGGCTTGGGCAACAATTTCGCCACCACCACCAGCAGGACAACCACGACGACCGCGAGTCCGCCCCAGAAAAGCCAGCCGGCGTGGGCCTTCAACGCCCGCGAGCCGCCCGACACTTCCTTGAGTGTCTCCTCGGCGCCGAGCGCGGGCACGGTTTTCTCCGCCGCCAGCAACGTCCCGCCCACCAGACTCAGATCGTAGCGCGGCGCGGAAATCCGGGCGTTGCCATAGTACAACGCGAGCGGCTGCGCGGCGGTCGTCTTGAAAAGCACGCGCGTCACCGGGTAGTGCAGCTCGACCTGCTCCAGCGCCAGCGCCGGGTTGTCGCCATTGTCCGTTTCCAGCCAGAGCGTGTCGCCGACGCGCGACGACAGGCCGAGCGAAAACGTCTTCGTGCGGCGCGACGGCGTCTGCGTCCAGGTCGCATGCCCGAGCGTCTGTTCCCAGGCGTTGCCGCGGCGGTCCTCCTCGTTCGAGTAGAGCCGCACCGTGCGCTGAAACAGCGTGCCGCCGAGCGTCGCCGTCAGGCGCACGACGGGCAAGTCCGACTGCGGCAGCGTGAGTTTCCAGCGCGACACCGTCGGGCGCTTCGCATCGGGGACCGACACCACCGTGACTTTCACGGCGCGCGTCAGCGAGGTGCGCTGCAACACGTACGGCACCTGCGAGCCGGCATTGACGAGCCGCAGGTCGGAGAAATCGCCGGCCGCGTGCGCAAGCACCTCGGCATCGAGTTCGAGCTGTTGCACGCCCGCCGCGCTCGGGCGGACGGCCTTGCGGTAAGTCCACGGAGCCACGTCGAGCGGCGAGCCTTGGGTCGGCACTTCGGGCAACGGCGCGGAGGGCGCAAACTCGGGCTGCGGCACGAGGCCGCCGATTTGAAGCGCCACCGGGTGCAGCTTGCTCAACTCGCCCGCGAAGGCCGCGAGATCGTAGCGCGGCGCGGTCGCGCGGGCGTTGCCCACAAGCAGCCGGTACTCGCCAGCCTCCGCTGCGTGAAACACCAGGCGCACCGGACGCACCAGCGCGCGCACTTCCGCCACGGGCAATGGCGGATTGTCCTCGTTGTCGATCACCAGGACGACTTCGCGCTCCGGCAACACGCGCTCCAACGTGAGGCGCAGGCTCTCACCGCCGACGCCCGCCGCGCGGGAGATCGTGCCCGCCGCCACCTCGGATTCGACGATCCCCTGCTCTTCAAAACGCGACTGCACCACGCGGACGCGGCGCTGAAAAATCGGCTCGTCTGTCGTCAGCACGAGCGCGGAAACGGGGAGGTTTCTGGCGGGCAACGTCAGCGTCAGCCGCGTCTCGCCGGGCGTCTCGTCGCGCGAGCGCAGCACGAGCGCCTCGCTCGCCGGCGCGGCCAGATCGTCGTCGAGGCCGCCAATCTCCACGCCCGAAACAGCCACGGCCTCCGCGCGGCGGTCGTCCATCGTGAGCCGCAGCCAGCGCCACTTGCCCGGCGGCAGCGCGATCCGCCCGCCGTCGGACGTCGTGCCGTAGAGCGGATGTTTCGTCACGAGTGTCGTCCAGGTCGCCTTGGCATCCGAGCCTTCGACCGTCACGGACTTCACGAACGATTCGTCGGCCGTGTGCAGCGTGACCGAGTCGAGCGTGCCGTCGAAGCCGGTCTCCACGAGCACGACCGTGCGCTGCTCTTCCAGCGAGATCGTGGTCGTCTTGGCCTTGCGGGCGACGGTCTGCGGCGCGCGTGGATGCTCCAAGAGCAGCGGCACCTCGCGGCCCTGCGGATCGAGCAGGCGGAGGTCGGCCAGATCGGCGCGCGCGGCGTCGAGCGTGGCCGCCGGCACGTCGAACTTCACCAGTCCGCCCGCAGGCACCTGCACGGGCTGCCGGTAAGCCCATTCGTTGACGGGCAACGCGAGCGCCGTCGTCGCGGCGAAGAGGCAGAGCAGAAACGTTCCGAGTCGTCGGGATTGCATGAGAAATTACTCCTTCTTTTCCGCCGGCATGGCGGGAGATTCCTCCTTCGCGAGCATCGCGAGGAAGCGTTGATAGAGGAACGAGGCGAGGATCGCGATCACCGCGACGACGACCAGCGCGCCGATGCGGTAGAGCTGGCCGAGCTGCGAGAGATCGTGGAAGAACAGCTTGGCGAGCGTCACGCTCAACAGCCCGATGGCGGCCCAGCGCGTCGGGCGGACGCGTTTCCACAGGCCGATCATCAGAATGCCAAACGCGTACAGCGCCCAGCCGATCGTGTACGCCATGTCGCGCGCAAAGTTGCCGCTGAACTGGAAGGTCAGCGTGCTGCCGGCCTCGCTGAAGTAGTCGGCGATCTCAATGTTCAGGAGGAGAAACGCGAGCACGCCAGCCAGCGTTTGCAGGATCGCCGGGGCCGGGAGCCCGAGCGCGCGGTCGCGCGGCGGCGCCAGCAGGCGGGCGCCCGCGAGCAGGCACAGCGTCGTCAGCCCGTAGGAATAGAGATACCAGTTCCAGATCGGAGTCTCGCTACGGAAGTGATAATCGAAGACCGCCGGGTTGAGCGACAGGCGGGCAAACGCCGCGCAGAGCAGCCCGAGGCCGACCAACCGGAGCCCGCCGTGCGGGATGCGGTGGTATAGCCAGAGCAGCGCAGCACCTTCGAGCGCCCAACCGATCGTGATCCACTGCCGGTCAAACTGCACCGGGAAGATCAGCGTGACGAAGAACAGCGCCACGCCGCCCCACCAGGCGAGGATCGCGAGCCGGCGCGGCGCATCGGCCGCGAGCAGGCGGAGCGTCAGCACGAGGCTGAGCAGCGCGGGCACCGCAAAGACCATCGGGATGAGGCCCATGACCTCGTTGGGCCAGTGTCGAATCACGAGCCGGTAAATCAGCCAGAAGTGAACCGGGCCGGCCAGCGCCGACGCCACCCACGGCGCCAGTTGCCCAACAAACGCGCGGCGTAGCACAAACGCCTGCGCGGTGAACAGCGCGTAGAAACCCACGAACCAGGCGAGCAACACGCCGGCCTGGCCCTCGCTCATGCCGCTCCGGTAAGTCTCCGGCGCGACGGCCTCAAGTGCCGCCACGCAGCCCAGCGCCACCAGCGGCAGAAGCCCGTTGCCCAGTTGCCGCGCGAGCCCGAGGAGCAGCACCACCAGGACCAGCGCGAGTCCAAAGATCGGCGACAGATTCGCCTGCGGCAGCCGCAGCGTCACCATGATCAGCAGCAGAAACGGCAGCACGGCGGACATCACCGGCAGGTGCGACATCCACTGGGCGCTCGTGCCAAACTCGGCGTTGGCCGCCTCGGCGCCGTTGGTCTCGATCTTGCGCAGCCAGCGGCGCATGGCCCAGGCGCCCACGGCGAAGAATAGCAGCGAGAAACCGCCGATCAGTGCCACCGGCGCCAGGCTCAGGTCCATCGCGCCATCGGTGGGGATTTGGAAAAGCCAGCAGGCCGTCGCCACCAGCGTGAGCACGAGCACCGCCGCGAGCGCGATGAGCGAGCCCGTCAGCACCGCCAGCACGATGGCCAGCACGTCGATCAACAGCACCACCGGCCAGACCAGGAAGGAAACCTCCGGGATCTGCACAATGGGATACAACACGAGCGCGAGCGCCACCGGCGGGAAGAAATGTCCCCACCAGACCGGCGCGGACGCGGGCCGCACGCGTTGGAGGACGAGCGGAAAGACCGTGTGCAGGATCGCAAACCCGAGCGTGGCGCCCAGCGCCCACGGCAGGAGCGCGTCGCTGCGGTCGATATAGTTGCCCATCCAGATCGCGAGCAGCAGAAACGCCACCAGGCCCGCGCCGAGATGGAGCTTGGCCCAGCGGTTTTCGAGTGCCGCGAGCGTCAGCAGGCACAGGTCGGCGGAGAGCGCCGCCGCGAAGATCCAGCCCGGCGCGAAGCCGAGGCCGGTGTTGCCGATCCAGACAAAGGCAAAGCCAAACGCCACGGCCGCGAGCAAGCCGGCCGCACCCGCCAGCCAGGCCGTGTCCGCCTGCCGGCGACGCGCCCAGCCGTAGGCGAGCAGGAAGAGCGCTTGAAACGCGACGAGCACCGTGAGCGCCGTACCGACCTTGTGCACCGTGAAAAATTTTTCCGCCCAGCCAATCTGCATGGCGACGGTGCCGGCCGCGCCGAGCAGCACGAGGTAGAGCCAGCGGCGATTGAGCGCGACGGCGATCAGGCCGACGTCGAGCAGCGCGATGTAGCCGAAAAGCCCCGGCGGGTTGTCCACTCCAGTCGAGAGCAAAATCGGCGTGAGAAACCCGCCCAGGATGCCGAGGATCGCCACGAGCTGCGCCTCCAGCCGGATCGCCAACAAAAACGCCGTCGTCGTGATCAACACCATCACCGCCATCGTCGGACCGGCGGTGAAAAACTCGAAATGGTAGATCGAGCGGCAGGAAAACGTCACCGCATACAGGATGACCACGCCGGTCGCGCAGAGCGTCTGCGAGGTCACCGCGTAGGCCTTGCGGGCCAGCCATACGCCGCCGACCAGAAGCCCGGCGCCGATCAGGAAGCCGCACGCCACGCGGACCTCGGGCGGAATCAGGTTGTTTTCAAAGGAGTACTTTACGCCGAGCGCCACGCCGAGGAAGAGCGCGAGGCCGCCGAGCCAGGCAAAGAGCTTCACGCCCATGAACATTTCCCAATTGATCGCCGGCGCCGATTCGCGCTCGGGCTGCGGCGCAGCCACGACTGGCGCCGCTGGGACGACAGGCACCACCTTCGGCGGCACAGGGGCAAAGTCTACCGGCAACGGCGGCGGCACGGCGGCGGGGTTGGAAGACGCCATGACCGGCGGCGGCTCCGCCGCGCGAGTCACAACCGCAGGCGGCGGGGGCACATCAACCACGGGCTCAGGCGCGGCCGCCATACGAAGCGACTCCGCAACGAGCGGGCATGGCGGCGGCACAGCACGCACCTCGGTACGCGACTCCACCGCAACAGGGGCGGGCAATTTCCCGAGGCCACGCGTCGCTCGCAGATCCTCCACCTGCTCCGACAGCTCGTCCACCCGATGGCGCAGCCCGCGCACGAGAAAGACTGAGACGAAACTCCAGACGACGAGCCATGCCAGCAACGCGAGGATGAGGACCACGAGTAATTCGATCATATAGAGGAAGAGGAGCCCCGACAGAGCAGGCCTGCGGGGAATTCACTCCACGAGCCCCCACCCATTCTGGCAAGCCGGCATCTTCCAACTATCACAGAATCAAGCATTCAAGAGCCGTCAGGCACCGCAAATTCGTAAAACAACTGTAATCCACCTCCGCATTTCCGAGCCCCCACCACGACTTTCGTGAAGTTCCCCGGCGAAAACTCACCCCAGTCAGAGACTAATCAATCGCACTCCAGAGCAACCAAACAGTGCCTAGTATATAGGCCAAAACGCCTTGCGGGAAACCCGACCTACGGGGACGGCAGAAAACGGCCCCTGCTTTTATTCAGGCAAGGCATAAGAGACGGAGCGCACATGGCATTTCCTGTTTAGCCAGAGCCGGTGTATGCTGGATACTCTCCACTTACAGCCATGATCGTCCGCGACACTCTGTTCTACCGCACGCTGGTCTCCATGGCCCGACAGCGGCCCGGCCTCGACGAACCCCGCTGCCAGGCGATGCTCGACATCCTATCAGCCGCCGACGCCCTGCGCAGCGCACTCCGTCACAGCCTCCACTACGCGGAGATCAGCGAGCTGCAATTTTGCGTGCTCACAATCCTGCTCGCACTCGACCCGCTGCCCTGCACCCCGGCGCTCCTCGCCGATCACGCGGGCGTCTCGCGCGCCGCGATCACCGAAGCCCTCGACCGCATTGAGGCGCGCAAGTGGATCACCCGCGACCGCAGCCAGGAGGACCGCCGCACCTATTTTATCCGGCTCACCGAATTCGGCCGCACCGTCATCGACCAACTGGCCCCCGCCGTGATCCGCCACCTCGCCCTGCAAGCCGACGGGCTGAAGGGTAATGCCCCCCAGCAACTCCAGGAACTGTGCGGCAAACTCGGCGCCCCCATCACTCCCCTCGCAACCGCCTAATCTCAGACCTCCCCTTCCAACTATGAATAAACGCCTGTTTCTCACCGCAGTGATCGCGCTGGCCGTCTTCGGCGCCATTTTCGGCTACAAAGTCCTCGCCATCCGGCGCGAGATGGCCGCCCACGCCGCCATCGTCATGCCCCCATCCACTGTCAGCGCCGCGGCCGTCACTCAACAAACCTGGCCCAATACGCTCTCGGCCGTAGGCACCCTCGCCAGCTTCCAGGGCACCACCCTCAAAACGGAACTCGACGGGCTCGTCCTCAACGTCGTCGCTCAATCCGGCGCCGTCGTCGCCGCAGGTGATACCCTCGTCGTCCTCGACACCGCCAGCGAACAGGCCCAGCTGCGCGGCCTCGAAGCCCAGGCCAAGCTCGCTGAAATCAACCTCAACCGCGCCCGCGAACTCCGCACCAGCGGCACCAATACGCCCTCCGATCTCGACGCCGCCGAAGCGACCGCCGCCCAAGCCGCCTCCGCCGTCGATCAACTCAAGGTCACCATCGCCAAGAAACACCTCGCCGCCCCCTTCGCCGGTCGCCTCGGCATCATGCAGGTTTACCCCGGCCAGTTCCTCTCCAAGGGCGATCCCATCGTCGTCCTCGAAAGCATCGACCCCATCCACATCGACTTCTCGCTCCCGCAACAGGAGCTCGGCCGCCTGAGCGAAGGCCAGCCTGTGCAACTCACCGTCGATGCCTACCCCGGCCGCACCTTCGACGCCAAGATCACCGCCATCAGCCCCCGCATCGACGGAGCCACCCGAGCCATCGACATCCGCGCCACGCTCGCCAACACCGACGAATCCCTCCGCCCCGGCATGTACGGCCGCGCCGAAGTCATCCTCCCGCCCACCGAACGCGCGCTCGTCCTCCCCTCGGCGGCCATCATTCACAACCCCTACGGCGAATCCGTCTTCGTCATCGTCGACGGCAAAGCCCAGCAGCGCTTCGTCAAAACCGGGTCCCAACGCGGCGACCTCATTCTGATCACCGACGGCCTCAAGGTCGGCGAGCAGGTCGTCACCGCCGGCCAGCTCAAACTGCGCAACGGTGCCCCCGTCCACGTCGACAACTCCGCCGCCCCCGAAGCCCACGCCGCCCCCAAGCCCTCCGAAAGCTAAGCCGAGGACACCCTCATGCGTTTCACCGATCTCTTCATCCGTCGCCCCATTCTGGCGACGGTAGTCAACCTCTTCCTGCTGCTCGGCGGCTGGCTTTGCTTCAAAGCCATGGTCATCCGGCAATACCCGGAGACCAATAACGCCGTCGTCTCCGTCACCACCTCCTATCCTGGCGCCAGCGCCGATCTCGTTCGAGGCTTCATCACCACCCCGCTCGAACGCGAAATCGCCTCCGCCGACGGCATCGATTATCTCGAATCCGTCAGCGCCCCCAATGTCTCCATCATCACGGCCAAGCTCCGCCTCAACTACGACCCGAACGACGCGCTCACCCAAATCACCTCCAAGGTGAACCGCGTGCGCAGCGAGCTCCCCGCCAATGCCGAAGACCCTGTCTTCGACGTCTCCGTCGGCGAGAGCACCGCATCGCTCTACCTGAGCTTCTCCAGCGACAGCATGGAGTCCAACCAGATCACCGACTACCTCGTCCGAGTCGTGCAGCCCAAGCTCGCCACTGTCGAGGGCGTGCAAAAAGCCGAGATCCTCGGCGGCCGCACCTTCGCCATGCGCATCTGGCTCAAGGACGACCGCATGGCCGCCCTCGGCCTCTCCCCGTCCGCCGTCCGGGCCAAGCTCGCCGCGCAAAACGCCCTCTCCGCCGTCGGCCAGACCAAGGGCAATATGATTGCCGTCAACCTCACGGCAAAAACCGATCTGCACACCGCCGAAGAGTTCCGCCAGATGGTCATCGTGGAAAAGGACGGACGCATCGTCCGCCTCGGCGACATCGCCGAGGTCACGCTCGGCGCCGAAAGCTACGACACCACCATCTCCTTCAACGGTGCCACCGGCGTCTTCATCGCCATCAATGTCCTCCCGACCGCCAACTCCGTCGATGTCATCAAACGCGTCCGCGCCGTCTGGCCCGACATCGTCAGCCAGTTCCCCTCCGGCCTCAACGCAACCATCCAGTACGACGCCACCGAGTTCATCAACCTCTCCATTAACGAGGTCATCCACACCCTTCTGGAGGCGATGTTCATCGTCATCCTCGTCATCTACCTCTTCCTCGGCTCGTTCCGCTCGGTGGTCATTCCGATTGTCGCCATCCCGCTCTCGCTCGTCGGCGGCGGCATCCTCATGCTCGCCTTCGGATTCTCCATCAACCTGCTCACGCTGCTCGCCATGGTGCTCGCCATCGGCCTGGTGGTCGACGACGCCATCGTCGTCGTCGAAAACATCCATCGCCACATTGAGGAGGGCCTCTCCCCATTCGACGCCGCCATCAAGGGCGCCCATGAGCTCGTCGGCCCCGTCATCGCCATGACGATCACGCTCGCCGCCGTGTACGCCCCCATCGGCCTGCAATCCGGCATCACCGGCGCGCTCTTCCGCGAGTTTGCCTTCACCCTGGCCGGCTCCGTCGTCGTATCCGGCTTCGTCGCCCTCACGCTGACACCCATGCTCAGCTCGAAGATGCTGCGCCATAACCCGAATCGCAAAGGCTTCGAGGCCCTCCTCGAACGCGGCTTCGAGAAACTCCGCCAGTTCTACGAACACCTCCTGGAGCGCGTGCTCGCGAACCGCCCGGCCGTCGTGCTCGTCACCGTGCTGATCTTCGCGAGCATCCTGCCCTTCTTCAAGATGAGCCAGAGCGAGCTCGCCCCGACCGAGGACCGCGGCTTCGTCCTCGGCCTCATCAGTGGCGCGCCCAATGCCACCCTGGAGCAGACCCAGCGCTACACCGCGCAACTCCAGCCCATGTTCAACGAGTCGTTCCCCGAGGTCGGCACCAACTTCCTGATCATCGGCTTCGACCCCATGTCCAACCTGCCCACCGCCTCGGGCGGCATGGCCGGCCTCGTGCTCAAGCCCTGGGACCAGCGCGCCCGCGGCGCGGAGGCCATCGCCAACCACCTTAACGGGGCCGTCGGCGCCATCTCCGGCATAAAGTTCGCCGCCGTTCTCCCCTCCTCACTTCCCGGCTCCTCGGGCGGTCTGCCCGTCCAGTACGTTGTCAGCTCCACGCAGGACCACTCCCGCGTCGTCGAAGTCGCCGAGGAACTCATGAAACGCGCCCTCGCCAGCGGCATGTTCGTCTACGCCGACAACGGCCTCAAATACGACCAGCCCCAGGCCGACATCGTCGTCGATAAGGACAAGGCCGCGCTGCTCGGCATCGATATGCAAGCCCTCGGCGCCGACCTCGGCTCCATGCTCGGCGGCGGCTACGTCAACCGGTTCTCCATCGACGGCCGCGCCTACAAGGTCACGCCGCAAGTCACCCGCGCCTCGCGCCTCACCACCGAGCAGCTGGGCAACTACTACATCTCCACCGGCTCCGGTAAACTCGTCCCGCTCTCCACGATCGCGACCATCGAGCCTACGATCACGCCGCGCAATCTCACCCGATTCCAGCAGCTCAACTGCGCCACCATCGGCCTTGTCCCGCGCCCCGGAGTCACCCTCGGCGACGCCCTCACCTGGCTCAACAACGAAGCCCGGCAGGTCTTCCCGGAAGGCTTCACCGCCGACTACAAGGGCGAGCTCCGCCAGTACGTCCAGGAGGGCAGCTCGTTGATCACCACCTTCGCCCTCGCGATCATCGTCATCTTCCTCGTCCTGGCCGCCCAGTACGAAAGCTGGCGCGATCCGTTCATCGTCATGCTCGCCGTCCCGCTCTCCCTGGCCGGCGCACTGGTGTTCCTCTTCCTCGGCTTCGCCACGATCAACATCTACACGCAGGTCGGCCTCATCACCCTCGTCGGCCTCATCACCAAACACGGCATCCTCATGGTCG
>Ga0116158_10000946_pt1 | contig 26976 bp, 18 predicted proteins | sample AD_UKC052_MetaG_FD_89883 | JGI IMG/M metagenome (GOLD analysis project Ga0116158, IMG submission 89883) | Active sludge microbial communities of municipal wastewater-treating anaerobic digesters from USA - AD_UKC052_MetaG | ecosystem: Engineered > Bioreactor > Anaerobic > Digestate | place: USA... | reverse complement strand
TTCTGGAGAGAACCCCATGCAATTCACCCCCGAGCACGAGCAGATTTCCGACACCGTGCGCAAGTTTGTCGCCAACGAGATCAACCCCTTCACGGCCGAATGGGAAAAGGCCGGCATCTTCCCCGCACGCGCGCTCTTCAAGAAAATGGGCGACCTGGGCCTGCTGGGCATCAAGTACCCCACCGAATTTGGCGGCATGGGGCTGGACTTCAGCTACTCCATGGTGATGGCCGAGGCCCTGGGCGATTGCAACGTGGGCGGCGTGCCCATGGCCATTGGCGTGCAGACGGACATGTGCACCCCGGCGCTGGCCCGCTTCGGCAGCGACGAGCTGCGCCGCGAGTGGCTCGCGCCCTCGATCGCCGGCGACCTGGTCGGCTGCATCGGCGTCAGCGAGGTCGGCTCCGGCTCCGACGTCGCCAGCCTCAAGACCACCGCGCGCAAGGACGGCGACGACTACATCATCAACGGCGGCAAGATGTGGATCACCAACGGCATCCAGGCCGACTGGATGTGCTGCCTGGTCAACACCAGCGACGACAAGCCGCACAAGAACAAGTCCCTCGTCATCGTCCCGATGAACGCGCCCGGGGTCCAGCGCGCCCGCAAGCTGCACAAGCTCGGCATGTGGGCCAGCGACACCGCGCAGATCTTCTTCGACGACGTGCGCGTGCCCCAGCGCTACCGCATCGGACCGGAGGGCGCCGGCTTCATGCTGCAGATGCTGCAGTTCCAGGAGGAGCGCCTGTGGGGCGCCGCCAACGCGATCACCGCGATGGACGAGGTCATCGCCGACACCATCAACTACACCCGCGACCGCAAGGCCTTCGGCAAGTCGATCCTCGACAACCAGGTCGTGCACTTTCGCCTCGCCGAGCTCGCCACCGAGGTCGAGTGCCTGCGCTCCCTCATCTACCGCGCCGCCGAGCTGTTCCTCAGCGGCAAGGACGTCACCCGCCTCGCCTCGATGTGCAAGCTCAAGGGCGGCCGCCTCGCACGCGAGGTCTCCGACTCCTGCATGCAATACTGGGGCGGCATGGGCTACATGTGGGAATCCAAGGTCTCCCGCATGTTCCGCGACGCCCGCCTCGCATCGATCGGCGGCGGCGCCGACGAGATCATGCTCGGCATCATCTGCAAGCTCGACGGCATCCTCCCCAGAGGCTGAACACCATGTCGACCCCCCCCATGTCGACCACCTTGCCCGAGTGCCAGACCCTGCTGCTCCGCCGCGAGGGCTGGCGCCTGCACGTCACCCTGAACCGCCCCGCGGCCCGCAACGCGATGTCCTTCGCGATGGTCGCCGAGATGACCGCGCTGTTCACCGCGCTCGCCGATGATCGCTCCTTGCGCGCCATCATCCTGCGCGGCGCCGCGGGCAACTTCTGCGCCGGTGGTGACATCAAGGACATGGCCGCGGCCCGCAGCGCCGAGCCCGCCCCGGACGGCAAGGACCCGCTCGCCGCCGGCAACCGCTCGTTCGGCACCATGCTCAGCCGCGTCGAGTCCGCCCCGCAGGCGGTCATCGCCGTGCTCGAGGGCGCCGTCATGGGCGGCGGCTTCGGCCTGTGCTGCGTCAGCGACGTCGCCATCGCCCACGCCGAGGCCAAGTTTCGCCTGCCCGAGACCAGCCTCGGCGTGCCCCCGGCCCAGATCGCGCCCTTCATCGTGCGGCGCATCGGCCTCACCCAGGCCCGGCGCCTCGCCGTCACCGGCGGCAGCCTCGACGCCGCCCAGGCGCTGGCGCTCGGCCTCGTGCACCACGTGTCCTCCGGGACAGGTGAGGACACCGTCGAGGCCGAGCTCGGGCGCGTGCTCACCGACCTCGCCCGCTGCGCGCCCGATGCCGTCGCCACGACCAAGCGTCTGGTGCTCGCCGCCGCCGCAGCCACCAGCGACGAGCTCGGGCCCCTGCTCGACGCCGCCGCCGAGGACTTCGCCCGCGCCGCTCGCGGGCCCGAGAGCCTCGAGGGCATGACCGCCTTCATCCAGAAGCGCCGCCCGTTGTGGGCCGACGAGTGACCGCAGGACAGACCATGTCGAAGTTTCGCACCATCCTGATCGCCAACCGCGGCGAGATCGCCTGCCGCATCATCCGCAGCGCGCACGCCCTCGGCTACACCTGCGTCGCCGTCTACAGCCAGGCCGACGCCGACGCCCCGCACGTGCGCCTCGCCGACCGCGCCGTGCTCATCGGACCGCCGCCGGTGCGCGAGTCGTACCTCGACCCGCAGCGCCTGCTCGCCGCCGCCAGGGCGGCCGGCGCCGACGCGGTCCACCCCGGCTACGGCTTCCTCTCGGAGAACGCCGAGTTCGCGCAAGCCTGCCTCGACGCCGGCCTCGTCTTCATCGGTCCCAGCCCCGCGGCGATCGACGCGATGGGCAACAAGGCCGCCGCCAAGCGCTCGATGATCGCCGCCGGCGTGCCCTGCATTCCTGGCTTTCAGGACAGCAGCGACGAGGGCCAGAGCGAGGCCCGCCTGATCGCCGAGGCGGTGAAGATCGGCTTCCCGCTGCTCATCAAGGCCGCCGCGGGCGGTGGTGGACGGGGCATGCGCCTGGTCCGTCACGAGTCCGAGCTGTCGGCCGCGATCGCCTCGGCCCGCTCCGAGTCGACCTCCGCGTTCGGCAGCGGCGAGCTGATCCTCGAGCGTGCGATCATGGACGGCCGCCACGTCGAGATCCAGGTGTTCGGCGACAGCCACGGCAACGTCATCCACCTCGGCGAACGCGACTGCTCGGTGCAGCGCCGCCACCAGAAGGTCATCGAGGAGTCGCCCTCGCCCGCCGTCGACCCCGAGCTGCGCAGCCGCATGGGCGCCGCCGCCGTGCTCGCCGCGCGCAGCATCGCCTACGTCGGCGCCGGCACCGTCGAGTTCATGCTCGATGCCTCCGGCGCGTTCTACTTCCTCGAGATGAACACCCGCCTGCAGGTCGAGCACCCGGTCACCGAGTGCGTGACCGGCCTCGACCTCGTCGAGCTCCAGCTGCGGATCGCCGACGACGAGCCCCTGCCACTGACCCAATCCCAGGTGGTCCTGCGCGGCCACGCGATCGAGGCCCGCCTCTACGCCGAGGACCCGTACGCCGGCTTCCTGCCGCAATCCGGGCCGATCCACGCCTGGCAGCCGGCCACCGCCGCGTTCATCCGCACCGACCACGGCATCCGTGCCGGCCAGCAGATCACGCCCTACTACGATCCGATGATCGCCAAGGTGATCGCCAGCGGCCACACCCGCGACGAGGCCCGCCGACGGTTGATCAAAGCCCTCGGTGACACGGTCCTGCTCGGCGTGATCAACAACAAGCAGTTCCTCGCCGACGTGCTCGAGCATCCCGTCTTCGCCGACGGCGGCGCGACCACCCGCTTCCTCGAGCAAAACCTCTCCGACCCCGGCCGCCCCGAGCCCGACGCCCGCATGTGGGCCGTCGCCGCCGCGCTGTGGTGCTCGCTCGGTCAGCTCCAGCCGCAGTCCGCGTGGCACAGCAGCGGCAAGGCCGGCTTCCCGCTCGAGCTGCGCAGCGGCGACAACCACGCCCGCCTCAGCGTCGAGCTGCACCACGACGGCGTCATCAGCGTCGGCTTCGCCGGCCCGGTGCGCGGCGGCACGACCCTGCTCCCGGCCAACCCCCTGCACGCCCAGATCCTTCACCGCGAGGGCCCTCTGGTGCGCATCCGGGTCGACAGCGTCGAGGAGACCGTGCACGTATGCATCGCCGAGGGTCGCCTGCACCTCGAGGTGCGCGGCACCAGCCGCGACTTCATCGAGCCGCCGCCGAAGGGCGCCGAGGCGGACGCCGAGCGCGGCACGGGCGGCGACGGCAAGCTCTACGCGCCGACCTCGGGCCGCATCGTCGCCGTGCACGTCAACGTCGGCGACCGCGTGCGTCGCGGCCAGACCCTGCTCGTGCTCGAGGCGATGAAGATCGAGAACGCGCTCGCGGTCGGCGTCAACGGCACCGTCGCCGAGCTCAAGGTCGCCGCCGGCGACCAGGTCCCCCAGGGTCGCCTGCTCATCGCCGTCACCCCCGACGAGGGCCCCGACGCGGGCGGCGCGAAGGCAGCCGCGAGCGCCTGATCCTCACCGCACACCGGAGACCAGCCCATGACCACCGACACCTCCAAGAACAAGGCGATCGTCACCTGCGCCCTCACCGGTGTGCTCACCAACCCCAAGCAATATCCGGTGCCGGTCACCCCGGAGCAGCTCGCCGTCGCCGCGAGGCAGGCCCGCGACGCCGGCGCGGCGATCGTGCATGTGCACTTTCGTAACCAGGAGCCCGGCCTCGGTTATCTCCCGACCTGGGAGCCCGCGGTCGCAAAGGCCGTCAGCGACGCGATCAAGGCCGAGTGCCCCGACCTGCTGTTCAACATGAGCACCGGCGTCGTCGGCGACGACATCTCGGGCCCGCTCGCCTGCATGCAGGCCATCCGCCCGGAGATCGCCGCCTGCAACGCCGGCAGCCTCAACTACTTGAAGGCCAAATCCGACGGCAGCTGGGCCTGGCCGCCGATGCTCTTCGACAACCCGGTGCCCAAGGTCCAGGCCTTCTTGGAGGCCATGAAGGCCAACGGCACCGAGCCCGAGTTCGAGTGCTTCGACCTCGGCATCGTGCGCAGCGTCGGCCTCTTCGTCGACGTCGGCCTCGCCCACAACCCGCACTACAACTTCGTGATGGGCGTCGCCTCCGGCATGCCGGTCGACCCCGAGCTGCTGAGCTTCCTGCGCAAGTACATCAAGCCCGGCTGCCGCTGGGAGGTCACCGCCATCGGCCGCGAGGAGATCTGGCCGCTGCATCAGGCCGCGGCCGATCAGGGCGGCGACCTGCGCACCGGCCTCGAGGACACCTTCTACCTGCCCAGTGGCGAGCGAGCCAAGACCAACGGCGAGCTCATCGAGGCGATCGTCGGCTGCGCCCGCAAGGCCGGCCGCGAGGTCGCCAGCCCGGCCGAGGCCCGCGAGATGCTCGGCCTCGGCGCGCGCGCCTGAGCCTGCGCCTGCGCCTCAGCCGGGCCCGCTCGGGCGCCCATACAGCGACCCCGGAACCGGCGGGGCCGGCGGAGCCGGCACCTCATCCGCCGCCGCGAACCGCTCGACATGCAGCGCGAGCACGGCGACGCGCGCCACGATCTCGCCCTCGGTGTGCGGGTCGTCCGAGTAGTAGTCCACGCACAAGTTCTCGCCCTGGATCTCCGCCGCCGAGGGATGCAGGTTGCCGAGCACGTCGAACAGACTGCTCTCGACCCCCTCCCGCTTCATGAAGGCCTCGGCCTGCGCCGGGCCTTTTGTCCACACCCGGACGTTGGCCTCGAACAGCGAGTCGCTGCTGCGGGCACGCCGGCGCACCAGCCCGAGCAGCACCATCCACCAGTGAAACCTCTGGGCCCGCAGCCGCAGCGCCGGCTGGCCGCCGATCACGATCCGCACCTCCGTCACGAGCGTGCGATGGTCGTCATCGCGGCGCAGGTAGACCTCGTGGTGCTTCGACTTCAGGCTCCAGCCACGCGCCTGGGCGACCCCCTGCAAGTCGCCGAGAAAGCAGCGCCGACACAGCGCCATCCCGCCGACCAGGTCGTGACCCTTGCTCAGCGGATCCTCGCAGAGCGCGCAGCTCGTCGGCGTCGTCATCGCTTCACGGTGCCCGATCACGCGCGCCCCGGCAAGCCTCCGCGAGACCTGTCCTCCGGGACATGTCGCCTACGGCTCGCTGGCCACGAGCGCGTACATGGCGATCCAGCGGTTGATCTGCTTGCGGTCGCGGTTGTAGTGCCGCGCCGCCGCGTTGATGTTCCAGCCGTGGCGCACCAGCACCGCGAGCAGCTCGTCGCGGCTGGGCCGCGGCCGCAAGGCATCATCCGGAGGCGCCACCGCCAGCGCCTCGCGGACCGGCGTCGGCTCGTGCACGCCGAGCCACGCGGGCAGCTGCGCCGGCGTCAGCGGGCCATGACCGACCTGACCCGCATGACCCGCGAGCTCGTGCAGCAGGCGCACCAGCCCGCGCAGGTTCTCGGGCCAGCGATGGCGCACCAGCTGCTCGGCGGCGAGGGCCGTGAACTCGAGGCGCGGCGCCGGCACCTTGCGCTCGGCGGCCCAGACCGCGGCCAGGCGGTGCAACCACGGCAAGATGTCGACGCGGCGGCGCGCCAGCGGCGGCACGGCCAGCTCCCACAACGCGAGGCGGGCATAGAGGTCGCGACGGAAGCGACCGGCCTCGACCTCCGCTTGCAGCTCGCGATTGGTCGCGGCGATCACCCGGACATCGACGTGCAGCGGCCGGGTCGCGCCGACCGGCAGCAGCTCGCCCTGCTCGATCGCGCGGAGCAGCTTCGGCTGCAGGTCGAGCGGGAGCTCGCCGATCTCGTCGAGGAACAGCGAGCCGCCGTCGGCCGCGCGAAACAGGCCGAGGTGCTGCTGCGAGGCCCCGGTGAACGCGCCGCGCTGGTGCCCGAACAGCTGGCTCTCGACCAGCTGGGGGCTGAGCGCAGCGCAGTTGAGCGCGATGAAGGGCCCGCGACCGCCGAGGCGATGCAGCTCGGCGGCGATGCGCTCCTTGCCCGCGCCGCTCTCCCCGATCAGCAGCACCGGCGCCGGATCGACCGCGGCACGGGCCAGGGCCGCGCGCAGGGCCACGACCGCCAGCGCGTCGCCGGGCACGGCCTCGAGGTCCACCGCGGCGACGTCGACCAGCGCGCCCTGCTGCCGCTCATACACCACGACGACATCGCCGAGCCGCAGCACCGCGTTGTCGTCGAGCATCCGCGGGATCGCGGCGAGCGGCTGTCCCGAGAGCCAGGTGCCGTTGCGCGAGCCGAGGTCGCGGGCGTGGTGGCGACCATGCACCGGGTCCCACAGGATCTCGAGGTGCCGACGCGACACCGTGCGATGCGCCAGCGCGCGCTCGCCGGGCCCCTCGGCCTGACGACCGAGCACCAGCGCCGGACCATCGAGGTCGATCGCCGTCACCAGCTCGGGCGGGTGCACCACCGTCAGCCTGCAGGTCCAGGCTCGCTCGCGCACCGTCGCCTGGGCCTCGCAGGACTGGGTCGCGGAGCCAGGAAACACCGCCCGACTATACTGGGTTCCTCGCGGGCCGGCGGCGCCCTGCAGGGTCCCGGGACAGCTGCCCCGGGACAATTGTCCCGGCCGCCATCGGGCCGTCGTCGCGCGTCATAGGGTGCTCGCCACCACAACGCCACCGGAGCCGGCTCGCGCGTCGCCGCGCCGCCGCCGCGTCCACCCTCAAGCGTTGATCTCGCTGGATTTTCTCGGTCGGTTCATGATCTGCAAAGATACCCGGCCAAGGAGACACCTGAGATGCACGCCACCCGACGAGTCACGTTCCCGACCTTCCTCTTCGCGCTGTCGACCCTGACCGGCGCCCCGGGCTGCGACGCGCCCGAGGAGGACGAGGATCTGGGGGCGATCGAGCTGCGCCCCGGCGGCGGCTTCGGCTGCAGCTGGTGCTCCTCCACGATCGGCAACTCGCCGAACATCAACGGTGCGGACCTCTCGGACATCAACCTCGACATCGTCAACAGCAACGGCACCAACACCACCGGCATCAAGCTGCGCCCCGGCAAGACCGTGGACGGCATGACCTTCCAGCTCACCGTCGATCCGTCGACCGAGCGCTTCGTCGGCGTCGATGTGCACAACCCCGCCCTCACGGTCGTGTCCGGCGCGGCCTTCCTCGGCGCCAAGATCGTGCTCGAGATGCCGGACACCGCGCAGAACGTGCAGCTCCAGATCAGCGACTACGCCGAGGGCATCCCGTCCTGGGCCACCAACGGCAAGCCGGTCACCGCTTACCGGGCCCAGTACGTCGGCAGCCTGAACACGCTGCAGCCGCTGTGTCCGACCACCAACCCCGACAATCAGTGGTTCACGCTGCTGCTCGACGAGACCTACGAGGGCAGCACCGACACCGTCGTGGCGCGCCCGGGCAGCGTGTCGCTGGTCTGCGTCGGCGAGGCCGCGGCCAAGATGAAGCTCATGGACTACGGGCCGAATGGCAACCGCCAGGCCTCGCCGAAGGAGCGCGCCGCGACCCTGCACATGATCACCGGCGACTACTGCGGCGTCGGTCACAGCTTCACCACCTCGGGCATGCACGTCGCGTGGCGCAACAACGACAGCACCGTGCTACCGCCCTTCAAGGAGAACCTGCTCGAGGCCAAGTGGGGCCCGGAGGGCGCGCTGTGCCTCAACAAGCCGCGCTACGCCGACCTCGACGAAGTGCTCACGCTCTGTCCGGATCTCCCCGCCTGCGAGGACACCGACCTCGGCGACGGCGTGCTGTGGCGGACGATGCTGCCCGAGTGAGCGGCCATGAACGACGACCCGACGATCCTCGTGCTCGAGCGCACCGCGCTCTCCGGCGAGCCCGCGCCCGCGCTCGTCCCCCAGCGCCTCGCGCTGCTCGACACCGCTGCCAGCGGTGAGGCCTCGATCGTCAACGACGCGACGCTGTACAGCGGCGACGCGCCCGTGGGCCCGATCGCCGTGCCGCCGAAGGTCGGTCGGTTCCTCGTCATCCGCACCCTCGGCGCCGGCGGCATGGGCGTGGTCGCCGAGGCCTACGACCCTGAGCTCGACCGCCGCGTCGCGCTCAAGCTGCTCAAGAGCGACCACGCCCGCCTCGACTCGCAGACCCGCCTGCTGCGCGAGGCCCAGGCGATGGCCCGCCTGTCCCACCCCAACGTGGTCCAGGTCTACGACGTCGGCGTCGTCGGCGATCAGGTGTTCATCGCCATGGAGTTGGTCCGCGGTCAGACCCTCGGCGCCTGGCTCGCGGCCCGACCTCGCCCCTGGCGCGAGATCCTTCGCGTCTTCAGCGACGCCGGCCGCGGGCTCGCGGCGGCCCACGCCGCCGGCCTCGTGCATCGCGACTTCAAGCCCGACAACGTGCTGCTCGCCGCCGAGGGTCGGGTCTGCGTCGCCGACTTCGGCCTCGCTCGCGAGGAACATCACGACCCCTCCGCCGCGCCCACCAACCCCGGCGAGCGCAAGCTGCTCGCCGACACCCTGACCGCCACCGGCGTGCTCATGGGCACCCCCGTGTACATGTCACCGGAGCAGCACAGCGGCCTGGTCGCCGGGCCCGCGAGCGACATCTTCTCGTTCTCCGTCGCGCTGTTCGAGGCCCTGCACGGCGTGCGCCCCTTCGCCGGCGACACCATGGTCGCGCTCGCCCACAACGTCCTGCAGGGCGCCGTGCTCGCGGCCCCCGCGGGTCGTGGCGTGCCGGCCTGGCTCGACGCCGTCGTGCGCCGCGGCCTCGCCCCGCGCCCCGAGGACCGCTACCCGAACTTCGAGGCGCTGCTCATCCTGCTCGCCCGCGACCCGGGCGCGACCCGGCGGCGCTGGCTCGGCGTCACCGGCCTCGGCCTCGGCGCCGCGGCCCTCGGCTTCGCGCTGCAGGGCAATCTCAAGGGCGAGGTGTGCACCGGCGGCGCCGCGCGCATCGCCGAGGTGTGGGACGACGCCGCCGCTGCCCGCGTCCGCGAGCGCCTCGCCACCCTGCCGACGAACGAGCAGGCCGCGAGCGAGGCGCGCATCCTGGGCGGCCTCACCACCTACGCCGCTCAGTGGGCCGCGATGCAGCAGAGCGCCTGCCTCGCGCACCACCGCGGCGAGCACTCGATGGCCGTGTTCGACGCCCGCACCCGCTGCCTCGAGGACCGCCGCGCCGCGCTCGCCGAGGCCGTCGAGGTGATCGCCGACAGCAGCGACGCGGCGACCCTTCCCAACATCGGCCTCGTCGTCGCCAAGCTGCCCACGATGGCCTATTGCGAGGACATCGCGGCCCTCACCGCCGAGCTCGCGCCGCCCGAGGACCCCGCCGTCGCCGAGGCCGTGCTCGCCCTGCGCCAGCGCCTCGCAAGAGCTCAGGTGCTCGCCACCGCCGGCCGCTCGCAGGACGCCATCGCCGCCGCCATCGCCGTGCGCGAACAAGGCGAACGCCTCGAGTACCTGCCCGTGGTCGCCGAGGCCCGCCTGCTCGAGGGCCGCGTGGCGATGAGCGAAAAGTCGTGGGGCGACGCCAACCTCGCCCTCGAGCTGGCCCACGTCGCCGCCACGGCTGCCCGCCACGACGCCGTCGCGGCCGAGGCGAAGGCCCGCCGGATCTACGTCGACGGCGTGTGCGTCGGGCACCTCGACGCCGCGCTCGGCGAGCGCGCGCTGGCCGAGGCCTGGGTCACGCGCCTGGGCCGGCGGCCCGGCGTGCAGTCGCTGCTCGCCAACAACATCGGCGCGCTGTTGCTGTTTCGCGGCGACCAAGCCGGCGCCCGCGAGCGCTTCCAGACAGCGCTGCGCCTGTCGACGGAGGACCTCGCGCGCGACCCGATCGACCACGCCCGCGGCCCGCTGGCGAACACCGCGGCCGTGACCCCCGACCCCGGCGAACGCGCCCGCCTCCTCGACGAGGCCGTGCGGATCCTCGACAGCAAGCTCGGCCCGGATCACCCCGAGACCCTCACGCTGCGATACGCCCGCGCCGAATACACCCACGACCCGGCGCTCGCCCAGGTCCAGCTCGCCGCGCTGTGCCCCACCGAGCTGACGCGACGCGCCGAGCGCTACGACTTCTGCGTCCCGTGCTTCAACCGACTCGGCCACGTCGAGGACGAGCTCGGCCACAGCGAGGCCGGCGCGACGGCGATGGCCCAGGTGCGCGCCTGCCTCGACACTCCCGTACTCGAGGTCGACAGGGCCCCGATGGACGCCGAGCTCGCGCTCGCCGACGGCTATCAATCACTCCTTCGCGGCGACCCGGAGGCCGCCCTCGTCGCGCTCGCCAGGGCCGAGGCGATCTGGGCGCCCATGGCCGAGCAGTGGTGGATCGCCCCGGTCTTCGCCGACGTGCAACTCGCAACCGCGCGAGCCCTCGTCGCCCTGCATCGCGACACCGAGGCCATCCCCCGCCTCGAGTCGGCGATCGCGGCCCTGACCACCGCATCGACCCGCGACATGGCCAGGTCCCCGCGCCAGGGCCTCGCCCGCGCCCAGACCACCCTCGCCGAGGCGCTGTGGGCCACCGCGACGCTCCCCGACGCCATCGAACCCGCCACCACAAAAAGCCGCGCGCTGCACCTCATCGACGAGGCCGAGGCCTTCTACCGCACCATCGGCCCCGGCGCCGCCCCGCGTCTCACCGCCCTCGCCGAGTGGCGACGCGCGCACGTGCCCTGAACACCGATAGCCGAACCTGCTGCGCGCACGTGCCCTGAACACCGATAGCCGAACCTGCTGCTCGCGCTCGGCCTGCCCACGGGCCGTACCCGCGACTTGCGCTGAGCGCCCGCCGCCGCATCCAGAACACCGTTTAACGGCTATTTCACGGCCCCCCGCGCCCGGGACCCCGTGATAGGATGCGACACTATGACACCTGTATGCGCGGGGCCGGGACGAGCCTCGGCAGGAGGCGCGGCGATGCACGAGGATGAGCACAGCCAGCTGCAATTTGCGGACGAGCGTGCGCCCGTCGCCAGCGCGGCGCGCGAGCCCTGGACCATCCTTCTGGTCGACGACGAGGAGAGCGTGCACGAGGTCACCCGCCTCGCGCTCACCGATGTCACCTTCGAGGGACGTCCGCTGCAGTTCATCAGCGCCCGGTCCGCGCTCGAGGCCAGCGCGCGGCTGGCCGAGCACCCGGGCGCCGCGCTGATCTTGCTGGATGTCGTCATGGAGACCGAGACCGCCGGCCTCGCCTTCGTCGAGTATGTGCGCCGCGAGCTGAACAACCCCTTTGTTCGCATCGCCCTGCGCACCGGCCAGCCCGGGCAAGCCCCGGAGCGGCGGGTGATCGTCGATTATGACATCAGCGACTACAAGACAAAATCCGAGCTGACCTCGACCCGACTATTTTTGACCGTCATCGGTGCATTGCGGATGTATCGCCAATTGCACGAGCTCGAGACCCACCGCCGCCTCGCCGTCGCTGCCGCCGACGCGCAGCGGCGGTTCTTCCCGCGCGAGTTCCTCGACCTGCTCGGCAAACAGTCGATCACGCAGGTCGCCCTCGGCGATCAGATCCAGCGCGAGATCACCGTCATGTTCGCCGACATTCGTGGCTTCACCGCGCGCGCCGAGACCATGAGCCCCGCCGAGTGCTTCGCCTTCGTCAACGCCGTCTTCGCCGCGATCTGCCCGCTGGTCCGCGAGCACCGCGGCTTCATCGACAAGTTCCTCGGCGACGGTTTCCTGGCCCTGTTCCCCGGCCCGGCCGAGGACGCCGTCGCCGCCGCCGTGGCGATCCAGCGCCGCCTCGCCGCGCTCAACGAGGACCGCCCCGAGGGCCCCGTGCGCCTCGGCATCGGCCTGCACACCGGCGTCGTCATGATGGGCACCGTCGGCGAGCTCGAGCGCATGGAGGCCACCGTGCTCTCCGACGACGTCAACATCGCCGCGCGCATCGGGGCCCTCACCAAACACTATGACGCCAACGTGGTGTGCAGCGAGCAGACCCTGCAGCGCCTCGACACCGGCGCCCACCAGGTGCGATCCTTCGGCCATGTGCGCATTCCGGGCAAGCGCCGCGAGATCGCGGTATTCGAGCTGATCGAGGCCGACCCCGCGCCCGTCTGCGCGCGCAAGCGGGTCAGCGCCGCCGAATTCGCCGCCGGCCTCGAGCACCTGCGCTGCGCCGAGTTCGCAGCCGCCGGCGAGCGCTTCAGGCGGGTGCTGGACGCCGATCCCGGCGACGGCGCGGCCCGCCTTTATCTGCAGCGCGCGACCGAGGGCATTCGGACCGCCGCCACGCACGATCGCTGAAACAAGGGGCACCGATGTTCACGCTCGGCGGTTATACCCTCACCTCCCAGCTCCACCAGGGTCGCGAGACCGCGATCCATCGCGGCCATCGCAGCGCCGACGGCCTGACGATCGTCGCCAAGACCCTGCGCACCCGCCTGCCGACCCCGCTGCAGGTCGCCCGCATGCGCCACGAGTACGCCCTCCTGCGCGAGCAGGACAGCCCGATGATCGTGCGGGTGCACGAGCTCGTCGAGCAGGGCGCCGTGCTCGCGCTGATCATGGAGGACCTCGGCGGCCTGGCCCTGAGCCAGCTGCTGCGCACCCGCGAATTCACGCTCCCCGAGGGCCTGGACCTCGCGCTGGGGCTCGCCCGCGCGGTCGTGGAGATCCACGAGCGCGGCATCTTGCACCGCGACCTCAAGCCGCAAAACTTCATCGTTCACCCCGACACCCTCGACATCAAGCTGATCGACTTCGGCATCGCCACCCGGCTGGTCGGCGGCAACGTGGCCCACCTGCGCCCCGACGCGCTCGAGGGCACCGTCGCGTACATGTCCCCGGAGCAGACCGGGCGCACCAACCTCGTCGTCGACCAGCGCTCCGACCTCTACTCGCTCGGCCTCACCCTGTTTCAGCTGTTCACCCGCGTCCACCCCTTCGACACCCGCGACCCGCTCGAGCTGATCCACGCCCAGATCGCCCGCATCCCGCCGCCGATGCACGACCTGCGCCCCGCGATCCCTCCGCAGCTGTCGCGCATCGTCGCCAGGCTGCTGGCGAAGGATCCAGACGGCCGCTATCAGACCGCGCGTGGCCTGGTCGCCGACCTCGAGACCTTGCGAATGCGCCTGGTCCACGAGCCGCCGTTATCCCTCGACTTCGCGCTCGCCAGCCACGACCGCGGCTCACGACTGCGTCGCCCCCGGCTGCTGCTCGGCAGCGACGAGCAGCTCGCCTCGGCGCTCGCGGCCTTCGAGCACACCCGCCACGGCGGCGCGCGCCTGCTGCTGCTTCGCGGCCCCGCCGGCGTCGGCAAGTCAGCCTTCATGGAGCGGGTCGGCGAGGCCACCAAGGCCCGAGGCGCCATTCGTTGCACCGGCAAATGTGATCAGGTCAGCATCGAGATGCCGCACGCCCCGATCATCGCGGCCCTGCGCGACCTGACCCAGCAGACCCAGGCCTTGCCCGAGGACGAGCTCGCCGATCTGCGCCGGCGCCTGCACGAGCGGCTCGGTGGTAATGCCCGCGTATTGATCGAGCTGATCCCCGAGCTCGGCCGCGTGCTCGGCCCGAGCCCGCCGCTGCGCGAGCTGGCCCCGCCGCAGGCCAAGACCCGCTTCTATCGGGCCCTGCGCGACCTCCTGCAGGTGTTCGCCGGCCCCGAGCGCCCGCTCGTGCTCGGCCTCGAGGATCTGCAATGGGCCGACCCCGCCTCGCTCGAGCTGCTGCACGAGCTGCTCGCAGATCCCGAGGGCCTGCATCTGCTCGTCGTCGCCTCGATCCGCGATGGCGAGCTCCAGGGCGGCCACCCGCTGCCGGCCCTGCTCGGGTTCATGCAGCATTGCCCCGATCGCCTCGACGAGCTCGGCTTCGGCCCACAGGACCCCGCCGGCACCCTCGCCTTGATCGCCGACATCCTGCACAGCGAGCCCGCCGAGGTCGCCGACCTCGCCGCGCTGATCTTCCCCAAGACCCTCGGCAATCCGTTCTTCACCGAACAATTCCTGCAGAGCGCCCACGAGCGCGGCATCCTCCGCCTCGACGGCGCGCTCGGTCGCTGGGTCTGGGACGCCGACGCGCTCGCGGCCTCCGTCTCCACCGATAACGTCATCGAGCTGATGCTCGCCCGCCTCCACCGCCTCGCCCCCGAGGTCCAGCGCCTGCTGCAGATCGCCGCCTGCGTCGGCCATCGCTTCGAGCTGCGGACCCTCACCCGCACCCTCGCCGCGCCCATCCACCACGTCCTGCGCGGCCTCGGCCAGGCCCTGCGCTCCGGCCTCGTCGTGCCCGTCGCCGGCGAACATCGCCTGCTCCACGAGAGCCTGGGCCCGCACATCGACGAGCGTCGCGAGGTCGACCTGCTCCTGCTCGCCAGGCTCGCCGAGCAGGGCGTCACCTACCGCTTCCTCCACGACCGCGTGCAACAGGCCGCCTATGGCTCGCTCGCCGAGCAGGGCCGCGCCCAGGTCCATTACGACATCGGCCGCGGCCTGCTGCCGGCCGACCCCGCGGCCCTCGGCAGCGAGCAGCTGTTCGAGCTGCTCTCGCACTTCAATCGCGCCATCCCGCGCTTCGTGGACGAGCCCGGCCGCCTCGAGCTCGCGCGCCTGAACCTGATCGCCGGCACCCGCGCCCGCGAGAGCGTCGCGTTCCTCGCGGCCGCCGCCTACGTGCGCCAGGGCCTCGCGCTGCTGCCCGCCGACGCCTGGACCCGCGACTACGCATTGCGCTTCAGCCTCGGTACCCTGGCCCTGACCTGCGAATCCCTGTACGCCGGCGCGGCGCTCGACGAGGCCGAGCTCGAGCAACTCGCCATGCATGCGATCGGCGCCCACGATCGGGCCCGCGTCGATCACATCCGCGTGCAATACGACATCATCCGCGGCCGCCCCGCGCAGGCGATCGAGGCCGGCCTGCGCGCGCTCGCCTCGCTGGGCATCGTGCTCCCCGAGTCCGAGGCCGACTGCGCCCCGCTGATCGCCCGCGCCCTGGTGTCCGTGCGCGGGCTGATGCGCGGGCGCAGCTTCGAGGACCTGCTCGCCATCCCGCCGATCAGCGCCCCGGAGATCGCGCTCGCCATCGGCATCCTCGCCGACCTGTCCTCGCCGACCAACCTCACCCGCCCCGCGCTCTATGCCCTGATCATCGCCACCCAGACCGAGCTGTCGCTATTGCACGGCCACGCCTCGATATCCTCGTACAGCTACATGGTCTATGCATATCACCTGGCCACCACCCACCGCGCCTTCGCCGAGTCGCGCCAGGTCGGCCGCTTCGCGCTCGCCCTGCTCGAGCGCTCCGGCGCCGCCGAGGTCGCCTGCAAGACCCGCTTCGTGTTCGGCTGCTTCGCCCACTTCTCCTGCCCCCTGCAGGAGGTCGTCGCCCAGTTCGACTCCGCCCACCGCGTCGGCCTGCGCACCGGCGACGCCGTGTATCTCTCCTACGCCTGCAGCCACATGCTGCTCGCCCGCCTGAACCTCGGCGAGAGCCTCGGCGACCTCGACGGCGCCTGCGGCGAATACATCGCCCTCATGCGCCGCACCCGGGTCGCGTCCTCGCTGGCCGTGCAGAAGGTCGCGCGCCAGTTCATCGCCGGTCTGCAGGGCCGCACCGATCACACGAACACGCTCAGCGGCCCGGGCTTCGACGCCGACGCGATCCTCGCGGCCGCGGACGCCAGCTCGCTGAGCTTCGCGGTCCGCTGGCAGCTGCTCGCGCACCTCGAGCTGCTGGTGATCTTCGGCCACCACGCGCTCGCGCTCGCGGCCCTGCGGGTCGTGCAGCAGCGCATCGACGGCGGCCAGAGCTTCTACTTCACGACCAAGCTGCCGCTGCTGGCCGCCCTGACCCTGGCCGCCAACTACGCCGCGATCGCACCCGACCAGCAGCCCGCCATCCTCGCGGAGATCCAGCACCACCGCGACCAGCTCGGCGAGTGGGCGACCGTCTGCCCCGAAAACTACGCGGCGATGCAATACCTCGTCGAGGCCGAGCTCGACCGCCTGACCGGCGCCTGGGCGAGCGCCGGCCAGCGTTATGAGCGGGCGATCGAGCTCGCCGAGACCCACGGCCACCTCGCCCTGTGCGCGCTCGCCCACGAGCGCTGCGGCGAATACTACCTCGCCCAGGGCCTGACCCGCATCGCCCGCGGATATCTGCGCGAGGCCTATGCCGGCTATCAGCGCTGGGAGGCCCACGCCAAGACCCGGCAGATGCTCGACCGCCACGCCGAGATGCTGCGCCCGCATCGCATCGCCGACCTCGACGGCCCCGAGACCTGGAACGCCGGCGACGGCAGCTCGAGCTCGTCGAACCCCGGCCTCGATCTCTCGACCGCGTTCAAGGCCGCCCAGGCGCTCGCCAGCGAGATGAACCTCGAGCGCCTGCTCGCCAAGATCGTCCCGATCGCGATCGAGAACAGCGGCGCCGAACGTGGCGTGTTGCTGCTCGCCGGCGACTCCGGCGAGCTGCGGCCGATCGCCGACTTCGACGTGCGCGGCGCCGCCAGCGGCCAGGCCTCCGGCGGCCTGCCCTTGACCGTCGCCCGCGCCGTCTACCGCACCGCCACGCCGGTCGTGCTCGCCGACGCCGCCGTCACCGTCAGCGCCTTCCGCGACGACCCCTACGTGCGCGACCACCGGGTCCGATCCCTGCTGTGCGTCCCCCTGGTCCACCAGAGCAAGCCGCTCGGCGTGCTCTACCTCGAGAACTCGCTGACCGCCGGCGTCTTCGCGGCCCACCATATCCACGTACTTCACGTGCTCGCCACCCAGGCCGCGATCGGCATCGAGAACGCGAGACTATATTCGATGCTCGCCGAGGCCAACCGCGCGCTCGAGCAGCGCGTGCACGACCGCACCGCCGAGCTGAGCCGCACCCTCGAGCACCTGCAGACCACCCAGGGCCAGCTGGTCGAGGCCGAGAAGATGGCCGCGCTCGGCACCCTCGTCGCCGGCGTCGCCCACGAGATCAACACACCCGTCGGCGTCAGCGTCACCGCCGCGTCCGTGCTGCTCGAGCGCAGCGAGGCGCTGCTGCAGGCCTACCAGGCCGGCGGCATGACCCGCGGCGACCTCGAGCGCTACATCGACCACGCCCGGCAGAGCAGCACCATGCTGCTGACCAACCTCAAGCGCGCCGCCGACCTGATCGCCTCGTTCAAGCAGGTCGCCGTCGACCAGTCGAGCGAGGAGCGCCGCTCCTTCCTGGTCCGGGCCTACATCGATCACGTGCTGCTCAGCCTGCGCCCCGAGCTCAAGCGCACCCGGCACAAGGTGAGCATCAGCGGCGACCCCGAGCTGCGCGTGCGCAGCTACCCCGGCGCCTTCTCGCAGATCCTCACCAACCTGGTGATGAACTCGATCATCCACGCCTACGCGCCCGACGTCGCCGGTGAGCTGCGCCTCGCCTTCCACACCGACGACGGCCACATCGTCGTCGAATACAGCGACGACGGCCGCGGCGTCGACCCGGGCGCGCTCGCCCGCATCTTCGACCCCTTCTTCACGACCCGGCGCGACCTCGGCGGCAGCGGCCTCGGCCTGCACATCGTCTACAACCTGGTCACCCAGCGCCTCGGCGGCACCATCCGCTGCGACAGCGCCCCCGGCCAGGGCACCCGCTTCACCTTCACGATCGCCCTCGAGGGCTGAGCGCCCGGATCGGCCCGACGACGTCGCGGGCCGATCCTTCGCGTCTCAGGTCACGGGCACGAGGCCGCGCACACCGTGTGATCGACGAACTGATTGAAGCAGCAGTTGTCGAGGTTGCCCTGGCACTCGTTGCACGGGCACTGGTTGCACTGCGGGATGAAGAAGTTCTCGCAGTTGCCGTCGACGCAGATCTCGTCGTTGTTGCAGACGTTGCCGCAATCACCGCAGTTGAGCGGGTCGTTGTTGTTGTTGGTGCAGGTGTTGCCGCACTTGTCCGGGAAGTTATTGTTGCACTGCTGGACGCACTGGCCGCCGCCGCACAGCGGCGTCTGCCCGCCGCAGACCTTGCCGCAGGCGCCGCAGTTCATCGCGTTGTTGAAGGTGTTGAGGCACTGCCCGCCGCAAAGCTCGAGGCCCGGCTTGCACTCACAATTGCCGGCGCCGCAGATCTCGAGGTTGCCGTCGCACTGCTCGCCGCACATGCCGCAGTTGTCGGGGTCCTGCTGCAGGTCGGTGCACTGGCCGTTGCAGCTGGTCTCGCCCATCGGGCAGTCGCACTGGCCGTTGGTGCAGGTGCCACCATTGCAGTCGTTGCCGCAGCCGCCGCAATTGTTGGGGTCGGTGGCGATATCGCTGCACTGCTGGCCGCACTCGATGAGACCGCCGTCGCAGTTGCACTGGCCGTTGGTGCAGACCTGGTTGTTGCCGCAGCTATCGTTGCAGCCGCCACAGTTGTTGGGGTCGGTGGCCGCGTTGGCGCAGTCCTGCCCGCACTGGATCGTGCCCATCGGGCACATCGCTCCGCACTGGCCCCCGGCGCACACCTCGTTGGGCGCGCAGGCGTTGCCGCAGCCGCCGCAGTTGCCCGCGTCGGAGTCGAGCGTCACGCAGTCGATCCCGCACAGCGTCGCCCCGACCGCGCAGCCCTGCACGCAATTGCCGAGGATGCAGGAGTCGCCAGGATTACAGTCCTGCCCGCAGCCGCCGCAGTTGGCCGGGTCGACCGAGACGTCGACGCACTGATTCCCACACAGCACCGAGCCGGGCAGACACTCCCCCGGCGGCAGACACTGGCCCTGCTGACAGCTGTTGTCCACCGGACACGGGCTGCCACAGCTCCCGCAGTTGGCGACGTCGATATCGGTGTTGGTGCACGCCGGATCGCAGAAGGTCTCCCCGGGCCCACACATGCCGCCGGTCGTCGCCGTGACGCCCGTCGTCGGGCTCGAGGTCATGCCGTCGGTCATGCCGCCCGCGGTGGTGCCGGTCATGCCGTCGGTCGCACCCGGGCCGGTGGTCGCGCTGGTGCCCGGGTCGGTCGTGCTCGACGCCGAGGTCGTGCCCCCGCCGCTCGAGCTGCCGTCGCCCGTGCTACCGGCGGGGTCTTTGCCGCCACAGGCGGTGAAGGGGAGCAGGATGGACAGCGCGGCGAGCCATGAAGGCAATGTGTTTCGCATGGAGACTCCTCAAAAGAGAGCAAGGGTTCAGGCGCAAGTGCTTCCCAAACCAGTCCCCGCTGCGTGCAGATCGTTACGAGGTCATGACCAGATATCGGTCACGGCACGGCGAATTGCAGCGCGAGCTCGAGGCCGACCGACAGCTCGAGGCCGCCGAGGCGAAGCCGCTGCACGCCGGTCGTATCGGCGAGGCCGACATAACGCGCCCCACCATCGACCACGAACGCACCGCCGAGCTCGACCCGGGGCCCGACACGCAGGCCGACCAGCGGTCCCCGCTTGAGGGCGATCCGCAGCGCCGGCGTCATCCGCAGATACCCGCCGATCAGCGGCCGACGGACCGCCTCGGCATCCCCGCTGAAGATCGCCGCCGAGCCGCCCGCCTGCCTCGTCCACCACGGCTCGATCGCCAGCGCGAGCAGCATCGGCAGCTCGAAGCGACCGCGTCGCAGCGTGTACCCGCCGGCGATCGCCACCCGAAAGCGACCGACCCCGAGCCTCGAGTCGATCCGACCGAGGCCGCGCAGCTCGAGCGCCGCCGCGGCCCCACGCGGGCTGCGAAGCTCGAGCCCGAGGCCGCCACCGGCCCCCGCGAACACGTCGGCATAACGCGGCGCGAGGCCGAGCAGCGCCGCCCCGTGCACCACGGCCGCGAGCTCCCATGGTGTTTTGCTGACGGGCGCCGGCACCTCGACCTTCGTCGGCACCGGCACAGGCGGCGGCACCTCGATCGAGGGCTCGCTCGGCGTCACCTCGCGCGGCGGCTCGCTCGGTGGCTCGCTCGGCGGCTCGCTCGGTGGTTCCTCGACAGGTGGCGCGTCGATCGGCGCGTCGGGGATCGCCACGTCCTTGCGGTCGGGCGCGACCGCACCCTCCTCGATCGAGAACAGCAGGCTCGCCGCGGTGCTGGCCGCGACGCGGACCTCCTGCCCGATCTCGATATCAAAACCGCGTTCATAGGCGCGACCATCCGACGTGATCGCCCGCAGCAGCCCCGTCGTATCGGCGGTGCGCACGATCGCCAGATACACATACGGCGATTCACCCGGGGTCGGGCCGCCGTGGCGCTCGATCGGCAGGCGAGGCAGTCGCAGGCGCAGCGCCGCGAGCACGGCGGCCTCGTGAAAGCCGACGATCTCGACCCGCGCCGCGCGAAACTCCTGCTGCGGCGCGCGCTCGACGGATTGCGCAGGCGGAGCCGCCCACGCTTCGGGCGATGCGGGAAAGGTCGCGCTAAAGGTCGCCAAGACCGCGACGCACGTCAGGGAGACGCGGAGCATTCGGATCGCTGGAGGGCCTCAGGAACAGTCGACTTGCACACACACCGGCGCCCCGAGGAACGGCGCGTCACAACATTGCCCGCTCTCGCCGTCGCTGTCCTCGGACTCACACGCCTCGGCGCACGGGCAGCTGTCGCAGCCGTCGATCGTGACGAAGGGGTGGCAATTGCCGGACAGGCACAGCTCATCGGCGGGGCACAGCTTGCCACAATCCCCGCAGTGGAGCGAGTCGCTCTTCACATCGACGCAGACCCCGCCGCACACCTGCTGGTCGGCCCCGCAGCTCGCCACGCAGGCCCCGTCCGCACACACCGTCCCGACGCCGCATGCCTTGCCGCAACCATCGCAGTTCGCGGCGTCGGCGCGAGTGTCGACGCACGCCCCGTCGCAGCGGGTCAAGCCCGCCCGGCACACACACACGCTGTCCTCACAGGCCTCGAGCTCGGTGTCGCAGCGCAGATCGCAGGCGCAGGTGTCGGCCGGCGCGCAGCCCTCGTCGCACGGCGCCTGTCCGGTCGGACAGCCGACGTCCTGCTCGCACGTGCCCGCGGCCACACACTCGCCCTCGCACTTCTCCTGTCCCTCGGGACAGTCGTCGCAGGCGCCCGCCAGCGCGCAGCCGTCGCCGCATACGACCTGTCCCTCGGGACAGCCACCGCCCGAAGTCCCCGCGCCGCCGACCGTGTACTCGGCCAGCAGACACGCGGACGAGCCCAGCGCCAGCGCCACGAGCCCCAGCACGCGCCTCATCATCACCCTCATCACGGCGAGCCCTCCGCGAGCGCCGCCTCGGCCTGCGCGCGATGGATGCCCTGCGGATGGCGCTCGAGGTACTCGCTCCAGCACGCACCGCGCTGCTCGGCGCCGGCGCGCTGGCACAGCCCGGCGCGCACATCGTCGGCGAAGCGCCCCGCGGGGAAGCGCTGCAGATACTCGCGCCACACCTCGACCTGGCCCCCCGAGCCCCGCAGCTGGCGCACCAGCGCGAACAGGTCGCCATACGCGAGCTCGGCCCGCCCGCTGCCGCCCGCGACCGCCAGCACCTGGCGCAGCTTCTGCTCGGCCGCGGCCAGCTCGCCGCGCTCCCACAGCGCCTGCGCCTCGTCCTCGAGCGAGGTCCCGGGCCCGGGCTCGACCGGCCGGGTCCGCGCGCGCGGCCGCGACGTCACCGGGCTGTCCTCAAGGACAGGTTTCGAACCCACCGCATCGGGCTCCGGTAATGCAGCCTCACGCATCGAGCTGTCCGAGGGGACAGGTACGACCGTGGCCACGCCGGCGTCCGGCTTGACCTCGAGCACATAGCGCTCGGGCCCGACGTCACCGAGGCGAGCCTCACCGCCCGGACCGCCGGCGCCCTGGTTGCTGGCCTCCACGCCGCTGCCCGTCTCGTTGCGGCCGATCTGCGTCGGCCGCACGAGCAGCAGGATCACCGCCGCCGCGAGCGCGACCGCGAGGCCGAGCACCAGCCCGATGCGGCGCCCGCCCGACACCGGCACCGGCACCGGCACCGGCGGAATGCTGGCCATGCGCCGCTCGGCGATCTTCGCGTCGAGCTCGGCGCGCAGGGCCGCGGCGAAGGGTGCGAGCACCGCGGCGTCATCACGCTCGCCGTGCCCGGGCGGGGTCACGGGCGGCAGGGCAGCCGCGCGGGCCACGTCGGCCTCCGACACCACCTCCGGCGCGAGCTCGCGGGCCCGCATCAACATGTCCGCAAAGTCAGGTACCGGCCGCGCCGCGGCGATGCGCCGATCGAGCAGCGCCGCCGCCTCACGGGCCATCTGCGACGAGTCGGGCTCATGATTCGTGGTCGTCATGGTCGCGCTCCTTGGCCTCGTTCGTGGTCTCGCCGGGGAGCCAGCCGAGGCGGGTAAGCTCGCTGCGGATCCGGGCCCGGGCCCGGGTCGCGCGCACACGGACATTGCCCGGCGACACCCCGAGCTCGACCGCCGCCTGCTGCGCCGGCAGGTCCTGCAGATCGCACAGCACATACGCCTCGCGCAGCGGCGCCGGCAACGACTCGAGCACGGCCAGCAGCACCTCCGCCCGCCGCTGCCGCAAGTGCGCACTCTCCGGGTCCGCGTCGGCACCGACCGCGGGGTCGCGGCTCATCAGCTCGAGTCGACCCATCGCCCGGTCGCCGCGAGACCGCGACCGCCAGTGCCGGCGCACGATGTTGATCGCAATGCCCCGCAACCACCCGGTCAGCGGCGCCCGACCCTCGAAGCTCGCCAGGCTGACGTACGCCCGCGCGAAGGTCTCCTGCACGAAGTCCTCGGCCGCCTGCGTGTCGCCGGTGAGATACGCGATGTAGCGAAACACCCGGTCGAAGTGGTCCTGGTACAGCCGCGCCCAGGCGTCGACATCACCGCCACGCGCGCGCTCGACGAGCGCGAACTCGTGCGCCTCGGTGCGACCCTCGGCGGGCTCCGGCGCGCGCCCCGGCGCTTGTAGTTGGTGAAGTGAACCCACTCGTGCTCTGGGTACCCGATGCGGGCCGAACGTTACAACCCCACGCGAACGCCCGCTCGAGCGCAAATCTCGCCGAACGCGAGCGTCCGGCGAGATCCCATGATGAAGCCAGTGAAGCCAGTGAAGCCGATGCGGCCTACCGACTACGCCGAATCGCCAGTGCCACCGGTGTCGCCGACCGTGTCACCGCTGCCACTCCCGGTGTCGCCGACCGAATCGCCGACCGTGTCACCGCTGCCGCTGCCCGTGTCACCGCCGCCGCCGCCGGTATCACCACCGCTGGTGTCCTCGGGCTCATCGCCATCGGGCACGCCGTCGTTGTCGTCGTCGTCGTCCTGGTCGTCGCCGATGCCGTCGTCGTCCTGGTCGCCCTTGTCGCCCTCGTCCTCGGCGTCGGGCAACCCGTCGTTGTCGTCGTCGTCGTCCTCGGCGTCGTCGTCACCGTCGTTGTCGTCGTCGGCGTCCTCGTCGTTATCGACCCCGTCGTCGTCGACGTCGTCCTGATCCTCGTCGTCGTCCTGGTCCTCGACGCCGTCGTTGTCGTCGTCGTTGTCCGCGTCGTCGTTCACGCCGTCGTTGTCGTCGTCGGCGTCCTCGGGGTCGCCGATGCCATCGCCGTCGCGGTCGGTGATCGCACCGCCGTTGCTGTCCTCACATCCAGCGGTACCGAGTGCGAGCGCGGCGAACATCGAGAGGGTCAGGTTACGGATCGTCATGGTCAGTGTCTCCGAAACCCAGGTGCCCGGTCCCCCCACGGCGTTACAGAAGAAAGTTCGGCGCAATATCGCGCCGCCGGGTGCTCACGGAGACGACGGCGGCGTGCCGACCTCCACGAGCCGCGCCGAGAAGCGATACAGCAGCTCGAGCTCGAGGTCGACGGCGTTGATGTGGGACTCGAGCACATCGAACATGCGCTCGCGGACATCGACGAGGTTGCGGTCATAAACCCCGCCGTCGCCGAACAGCACCGCCTCGGCCAGCCCCCGCTGCGACGCCGGCACCGAGTCGTCGAGGATGCGCCGCCAGTCCTCGAGGATCTCCGTCCGCGAGTTCGCTTCTCCGTCCGTGCGCGGGCCCGTCAGCATGCGAAACACGAAGGTCGGGTACAGCCCGCGCGGGTCCTGGCCGTCGAAGATCGGGGCCAGCAGGTTGCGCTCGTGCGGGAACACCACGGCGCGGCGCTCGGGCGCGAACGCGGCGAGGCCCAGCGACGCGGCCGCCACACCACCGCCGATGCCGAGCGCCGCCGGACCGTCCCCACCGCCGCCGCGCAGCTCCCAGATCCCTCCGCCCGCCGCCGCCACCGCGCCGACCAGGATCGACGAGACCGTCAACACGATCTCGCGGCTCCGCTGGCGCCGGTCGAGCTCCTTCAGCACCGACTCCATCTGATTACCGACGCAGGTGGTCTCGAACAGCAGCGCCGCGACCTGGATCTCCAGCGATGAGAGCCGCATCACCAGGTGCAGCTTCGCCGCGATCGGTGCGCCGGTCGCCTCGACCATGGGCGGGCCCAGCAGCTCCGCGAGCAGCGGCTCGAGCCCGCCCGCCTGCGCCACCCGTCGGACCGACGGCGGCACATCGGCCAGCCGCGCCACCAGCCCCGCGTCCACGACCGGACCCGCGAGCGGCTGATCGTAACGACCGCCGAGCCTCATGCACTCCTTCATCTCCTCACGATCGACCCGCACCGCCCCGCGCGGCACCCTGCCCGGCACCCTCGGCTCGATCAGCGGCGCACAGGCGCAGCCCAGCAGCGCGAGCGCCACCCATGCGCGCCGAAGACCACGGCCCTCAGCTCGCCGCATCGAACAGCGCTCCGAGCCCGTAGGTCAGGCCCATCGCCAGCGCCCCGCCGACCACCACGCGGACCAGCGCGCGCCCCAGCGGGGCCCTGCCGAGTCGCGCGCTGGCCCCTCCGAGGATCGCCAGAGTGACGAGCGCGGCCACCAGCGTCGCCGGCACGCGCACCGCCACCGGCGTCCACGAGATCACCGCCAGCGGCAGCGCTGCCCCGAGCGCGAACGCGATCGCCGAGACCACCGCGGCCTGCAGCGGCCGCGCGAGCTCATCGGGATCGAGGTTCAGCTCCTCACGCGCATGCACACGCAACGGATCCTCGCCGATCACCAGCGCGTCCGCGACCTGCTCCGCGAGAGCGGCCGACAGCCCCTTCGCCTGGTAGATCTCGATCAGCTCGCGGCGCTCGGCCACCGGCGACTCGGCGAGCTCCCGGCGCTCACGCGCCAGGTCGTTGACCTCGACGTCGCGCTGCGAGCTGACCGACACGTACTCGCCGGCGGCCATCGACAGCGCCCCGCCGACCAGCCCCGCCACGCCCGCCGTGGCCACCGCGCCCGCCCCGCTGTCCGCGGCGGCCACGCCGAGCACCAGACTGGCGATCGAAACGATCCCATCATTGGCACCGAGCACAGCGGCGCGCAGCCACCCGCCAACCCCCGAGCGATGCTCTTCTCTGTGTCGCATGGTGCTGGTTCCACCTTTGCAGAAGTCGATGCCGCGGTGCAATGATGATCGTCTCCCACCATGTCCACGACCCCACCGCCCCTCACCCCGGGCCGCCGCGCCGTCGTCACCGCACTCGCCGCGGACCCGCTCGATGCGATCTCGAAGCTGCAATTCACTCCGCAGCCGGCCCCCGAGGCCTCGTCGCTCGCGCCCGACGAGGTCCTGATCGCCGTGCGCAGCGCCGCCGTCGGCTGGGTCGACCTGTTGATGACCAGCGGCCAGTACCAGCACGTACCCCAGCCGCCCTACACGCCGGGCCTCGAGTACGCCGGCGAGATCGTGGCGATCGGCGCCGCGGTGGACGCCACGCTGCTCGGCACCCAGGTGATCGCCGACGGTCTGCTCACCGGTCCGCGCTCGCTCGGCCAGCATCGGCAATACGGCGGCTTCGCCTCCTACGCGATCGCGCCGGCCCGCGCCGCGATCCCGCTGCCCGAGGGGCTCTCGCTCGACGAGGGCGCCTGCCTGCTCGGCGGTTACGAGACCGCCTATCACGCGATCGTCCACCGCGCGCGCCTGCAGGCCGGCGAGCACCTGCTCGTGCTCGGCGCCACCGGCAGCACCGGGCTCGCCGCCGTGCAGCTCGGCAAGCTGCTGGGCGCCAACGTGATCGCCGTCGGTCGCTCGGCGGCCAAGCTCGAGGTCGTGCGCAGCCACGGAGCGGACCACGTGCTGCGCGTCGGCGACGACGCGCCGCCGCTGCGCGAGCAGGTCAAGGCGGTGACCGGCGGAGCCGGCGTCGAGGTCGTCTACGACGCGATCGGCGGCCCACTCTCGACCGAGGCTCTGCGCAGCGCCGCGTTCGGGGCCCGCTTCGTGATCGTCGGCTGGAGCTCGACGCCCTTCGTCGCTCGCAACGAGCGCGACCCCAACACCTTGCCGACCAACCTGATCCTGATGAAGGGCATCGACGTGCTCGGCTCGCCCGCCGCGATCGCCGTGCACCGCGACGCAGCCTTGCGGACCGAACGCCTCGCACGGATCCTCGAGTGGGCGCGTGAAGGTCGTCTGCGCCCGCTCGTCTCCCGCGCCTTCGCCTTCGCCGACCTCAACGAGGCCCTGCGCGCGAAGTGGGAGAGCCGCTACCCCGGCAACATCACCGTGCACCCCG
>Ga0116158_10000939_pt1 | contig 27048 bp, 20 predicted proteins | sample AD_UKC052_MetaG_FD_89883 | JGI IMG/M metagenome (GOLD analysis project Ga0116158, IMG submission 89883) | Active sludge microbial communities of municipal wastewater-treating anaerobic digesters from USA - AD_UKC052_MetaG | ecosystem: Engineered > Bioreactor > Anaerobic > Digestate | place: USA... | reverse complement strand
GCTCGGTGACGGCACATGGACGACGCGGGCCGCACCGGTGCGTGTGCAGGGCATCAGCGACGCGGTCGAGGTGATCGCGGGCACGCGGCACAGCTGCGCGCGACGAGCGAGCGGCGAGGTGATGTGCTGGGGCGATGACACCTTCGGGCAGCTCGGGCAGCCGGGCGTGCCGGTCGGTGAGTCGCGCGACGAGCACGGCATGGGCCCGCCGCCTGCGCCGGTCGCGGAGCGCAGCCGGCCGAGCCCGGTGATGGTCGCGGGCCTGTCGGGGGCGCGCCAGCTGGTGGCGCAGGGCAGTTACACCTGCGCGCTGCAGGACGCGGGCGTGCTGCGCTGCTGGCACGGCGAGGGCGCGGCGGCGCTGGCGGAGCCGCTGCAGCTGCCGGCGGACACGGTGGAGGTCGGCATGGGCGCGGTGCACAACTGCGCGCGGCGCAGCACCGGCGAGGTGGTGTGCTGGGGGCTGAATTTTTACGGACGCATCGGCGACGGCACCCGCGTGGATCGCCCGCGGCCGACCGCGGTGAAGGGCCTCGGTGATGCGACCGGGCTGGCGCTGGGGCTCCTGCACAGCTGCGCGCTGCGGCAGGGCGGGCGCGTGGCGTGCTGGGGCAGCGGCTTCGGCGGACGGCTCGGTGATGGCAACGAGGAGGAGCGCGCGACGATCGTCGCGGTTCAGGGGCTCGCGGATGCGATCGCGGTGGTCGCCGGTGAGGACCATGGCTGTGCGTTGCGAAGCGGCGGCGAGGTGGTCTGCTGGGGCAGCAACGGTGAAGGTGCGCTCGGCGACGGCAGCGAGCACACGCGCCTGGTGCCCGGTCCGGTCATCGGGCTCGCACCGGCGACGGCGGTGGCGGCCGGTGAGCAGCACAGCTGTGCGCTCCTGAGATCGCCAGCGGAGGTGGTTTGCTGGGGCCGCGACCTGCGGGCGCTGGATTCGCCGCGCAGCTGGGACGTGGCGCGCGCGCCTGCGACGATCTCCGGGTTATCAGGGCAGTCTGGCGGATCACGACAATGACGCCCGCGGCGCGAATGTGATCCTGTCATTTCCTTGCAGGAACGCTGTAGGATAGGGCGTGGAGCTCGAACGCACGATCGTGGCGACCGCGGGTGGCGGCGCGCCCGCAGGGGCGGCCCGCGGCGTGTTGCCGCGGGGGACCGCGGTCGGGCGCTACCTGCTGCTCGGCAGGCTCGGCGCCGGCGCGATGGGGGTTGTATATGTGGCGCACGATCCGGAGCTCGACCGCAAGATCGCGCTCAAGCTGCTGTTGCCCGCGGCCGTCGGGAGCTCGGGGCCGGAGGGGCGCACGAGGTTGCTGCGTGAGGCCCAGGCGCTGGCCAAGCTGTCACACCCGAACGTGGTCGCCGTGCACGATGTCGGCACCTATCATGACAGTGTGTGGATTGCGATGGAGTTCGTGTCGGGGCAGACGCTCGACGCATGGGCGCGGCAGAAGAAGCGTCGCTGGCCCGAGGTCGTGCGCGTGCTGGCCGACGCGGCCCGCGGCGTCGAGGCGGCGCATGTCGCCGGGCTGGTCCATCGCGACCTCAAGCCCGACAATGTCATGATCGACGAGGATGGTCGCGTGCGGGTGATGGACTTCGGTCTGGCGCGTGAACCCCTGCGCGCGGACGCGGGGACCGTCGACCCGATCGCCGGGCTCGTGCAGACCGATATGTCGGCACCCGTGAATCTCGCCACGGCGGCGCTGTGGCGCACGCAGGCGGGGGCGATCCAGGGCACGCCGGCTTATATGGCGCCCGAGCAGTGGCAGGGGCAGCCCGCGGAGTCTGCCACCGATCAGTTCGGGTGGAGCGTGATGGCGTGGGAGCTGCTGTATGGCGAGCGCCCATTTAGTGGTGATACGATCGAGGCCCTCGTCGCGGCTGTCGTCTCGGGGCAGCGTCGGCCCGGGCGTGGGCGCGTGCCGGGCTGGCTGCGTCGGGTGGTCGAGCGCGGGCTGGCGACCGACCCGTCGCAGCGCTGGCCGACGATGACGGCGATGCTGGTGGCGCTTGAGCGCGGGCGGACGCGCTCGCGCGTGCGCAAGGGCGCGGCGGTGCTGGCCGGTGTCGTTCTGCTGGGCGCCGGCCTGGAGGGCGCCCGGCGCTGGGAGGTCGCCGGGCGGGTGGCCGTCTGTGAGGCGGCCGGCGGCGAGATCGATGCCGCGTGGAACGAGGATCGCCGGCGACACCTGCGCGAGGCGCTGGTGGCGACGGGGGTCAGTTATGCCGGCACGACCGCGGAGCGGGTGATGCCGTGGCTCGACGAGCAGGCCGCGGCGTGGAAGCGGGCGCGCACCGAGGCGTGTATGAATGCCAGCGTGCGCGGGGTGTGGAGCGAGGATATCCTCGGCCGCGCCCAATGGTGCCTCGAGGACCGGCAGATGGAGCTCGAATCGCTGGTGACCGAGCTCGGGCGCGCGAATGCGAATGTGGTGCAGAAGGCCGTATCGGTGGTGGCGCGGCTGCGGCCGGTGGAGGCCTGCATGGACGAGGGCCTGCTGCTGCGCCAGCCGGCCCCGCCGACGCAGGGACGCGAGGCCCTGCGCGACGTGCGGGCCGAGATCTCCCGGGCCCAATCGCTCAAGCTCGCCGGTAATTTCAAGGAGGGCCTCACGGTCGCCACGCATGCCCGCGAGCAGGCGCAACTGGTGCTGGACTGGCCGCCCTTGCTGGCCGCCGCGCGCATGCGGGAGGGCAACCTGCTCGAGCGCACGGGGGCCTATGAACAGGCCGAGATCGCGAGCTCGGACGCCTATTTCGCGGCGTCCAGCGCGGGGGCGTGGGAGGTGGCGGCGCAGGCGGCCACGCAGCTTATCCATATTGTTGGTCTCATGCGCGCGCGGCCCGACGAGGGGCGCGTGTGGGCCCGGCACGCCGCCATGGCGATCGCGCAGGCCGGCGACCGGGCGGATCTGTGGGAAGCGGAGCGCCTCAACAGCCTCGCCGTGGTGAGCTCGGCGAACGGTGCATATGCGGAGGCGCGCGGGCTCAACGCCCGGGCTCTGGCGATCTTCGAGAAGGCGCTCGGCGCCGATCATCCGAGCGTGGCCATGAGCCTGAACAACCTCGCCGCCGTGCAGGAGATCACCGGTGATTATGCGGAGGCGCGGGCGCTCAACGAGCGGGCCCTGGCGATCCGCGAGCGGGCGCTCGGCCCGGACCACCCGGAGGTCGCCATGAGCCTGAACAACCTCGCCAATGTGCAGGCGGCGACCGGGGACCACGCGCGGGCGCGGGCGCTGCACGAGCGGGCGCTGGCGATCAAGGAGAAGGCGCTCGGTCCCGATCACCCGAGCGTGGCGATGAGCCTCACCAACCTGGCGCAGGCGCTGCGTGACACCGGCGAGCCGGCCGAGGTGCGGGCGCTGAACGAGCGGGCGCTGGCCATCTTCGAGAAGGCGCTCGGGCCCAATCATCCCGATGTCGCCCTGAGCCTGCTCAACCTCGGCATGGCGGCGCTCGCCGAGGATAAACCGCAGGACGCTCTGCCGTTATTGACGCGCGCGGTGAGCATCGTCGACAGCACCGAGAGCGTCGAATCCATCGAGCTCGAGGCGCGATTCAACCTCGCCAGGGCGATCGTCGCCACCGACGGCGACCCTGCGCGTGCGCTCGCCGAGGCGACCAGGGCCCGCGACGGTTATCGTGCGGCCGGCGCGAGCAAGGCCAGCGAGCTCGCAAAGGTCGAACAGTGGCTGGCCGGGCCCGGCCAGGCCCATTGATGCGTCAACTGACTGAGATTCGATGGTGCAGCCGACGGCCGAACGCGGCGATCCGGAACAGTCGTGCTCAGGGTGTGGGCGCCGGGCCGCCGCGGATCACGGCGCCGATGGTGCGAAGCTGGCCGATGAGGTCGTCGATGACCGCGTGCTGCTCGCGACCGGCGAGGAGCTCGAGGCTCAGCATCACGCCGTCGTCGATATCGCACAGCACGCGCTGGTGCTCGCTGGCCCACGCCTGGAGGCGGTCCTTGACGTGCTTCGCCTGACCCGCGTTCCAGTCGAAGGTCAGCCAGAGCGGGCCGGTCTCGTACTTTCGCCAGCGGATGAGGTCGACGCCGAGCCAGGCGATCGGCGCCTTCTCGCCGGTGAACTGGATCTTCTGGCCGAGCGCGTACCAGAAGAAATTATTGCTGCGACTGACCGCGCGGAAGGCGTCGGCGGCGCCCTTGTCGAGCACGCCGCGCACGATGCTCACATACTGGATCAGGCGCGTGGGGACCTGCGGGTCGGTCAGCTCCTCGCGCAGGAGCGGGCGTGATTCGCTGTCGTCGGCGGTCCGGCACACCCCGACGAGCTGCTCGATGTTGGCGCGGGCGTCGTTGTCCGCGCCGACGGCGAGCGCCTTGAACACGGAAGCCCAGCTCAGGATGTGCAGCCGCTGGCCGTGGGCCCGTCCGGCGATCTCCACCAGCTGGGCGTCGATCTCCCGGTGGCCGATGTGCGCCGCCTTCAGGCGCTCGAGCAGCTCGCGCCAGAGATAGACGCGACGCCACTCGGGCACGATGAACAGCAGCAGCGAGGCGGCCGGCTCGGCGGCGAGGCGGTCGAGGTACGACACCGGCTGGTTGTCGGTCAGCGCCGCCCCGAACTTGTTCTCCACAAAGACCCGCACGGCGTCACCCTGGCGCCCGCAGAGGTCGGGGCGGCCGGCGGAGAACGACTCCTGGGTGGCGAAGCGCAGGTCCTCGGGCAGCTCCGGCTGGGCCGCCTGCAGCAGGGCGACGAAGCGTTCACGGACCTGGGGATGACGCTGCAGGAGAAACGCGAGCCCCTCGGTGGCCGCGTCCTCGTAGCGCCGCGGGAGCCCCCAACCGATCAGGTGGCCGAGGATTGTGTCGTGTACGCTCATGATGCTCCGATGGCGCCCCAAACGGCGCGGTGAACAGACCACCAATCTTCCCGCCATATCCCGCGGAAGCAAAGGCGCATGATGGCGCGCGAGCTAACAATCGAACACGCGCTGGAACGCCTTCACGGTCGGCTGGTCGCGGCCGCGCTCGTAAATCGCAAACACCACGCGGTCGAACGCGCCGGCGAAGTCGGGCGCATTCAGCCAGTCCTTGAACACGCCGGCGACCGCGAGCGGGTCGTTGCGGAACACGCCGCAGCCCCACGCGCCGAGCACGAGGGTGCGCTGCTGCTGGTGGGCGAGCACGCGGAGGACCAGGCCGGCCCGGCGGCGCAGGGCCACGGCGATCGCGGCGTGCCCGTCCGGCTCGCGGCGCAGGTGCTCGCCGGCGTTGGGCGCGGGGGCCGTGACCAGCGAGGCGAGGAACGGATGGTCGACGAGGTCGAGGCGCTCGTCGCGGAAGAACGGGACCGCGGGGGCGTAAATGATATGGTCGGTGTAGAGCATCGACGACCCGGCGCGGTTGCTCGCGTAGTAGTCGCGCTGGGTCCGCACACAGTGGTAGTGGGCGGAGCAGCGGGCGATGTCCTCCTCCTGGGCCTTTGCGCCGCCCATGAAGCCGCCGCCGGGGTTCTTGGCCGAGGCGAACACGAGGGCCGCGACCGGGCCCTCGGCGGCGAGGCGCCTCGCCGCGCCGCCGGTGCTGTCGGCCCACACCTCGATCTTCGGCAGGCCGTGGCCGTCCGGCAGCGGCGGCAGGGCGGCATGGTCCCCGGGGCGGTAGAGCACGGTGCCGGCGATCGCCGCGTCGAGCTCGGCGCGCAGGTTCACGACATGACCCGAGGGACAGGTATAAGACCCGCACTCGACGATCGACACCGTCTCCTTGGCCACGCCTGCGAGCGACATGGCAGGGAGGATAACTCAGGGCGGTGGCCGGGCGAGGCTCCCCGGTATGGGCAATAGTGAGCGCCGGGCCGGAGCTCAGGGCGTGCGCGCTGGTTGGCGCTTGAGCTCGCCGAACTTGCCGACCTGCAGCAGCACGCCGTGGGCCGCGAGCATGTCGACGAACTTGGGGCCATCGACGAGCTTGAGGTTGGGCTCGCCGTGGGCCGCCTGGACGGCGTGCACGGAGAACTCCGAGGTCGTGACGAGCAGCGCCTCGGCGAAGTGCTGGCGGCGAAACGCGCCGAGCAGCTCATCGACGAAACGCCGGCCGACCGGCGCGGAGTAACGCTTGGCCTGCACGGCGATCTCGGCGTGATGACCCCAGGGATCGACGCGGCGGGCGACGACGTCGACCCCACCATCGAGGGGTCCGCCGCGCTGGACGACGTCGACGTAGCCCATCGCCCGCAGCAGGTCGGCGACGATCGCCTCGAAGCGGCCGGGGTCGACGCCCATCAACCACTGCAGCGTCTGTTGCTTGGCCAGGGCGTTGTGCCGCGCGACCAGGGCCTCGATCTGGGGCGCGGGATCGGAAAGGTCGAGGCTGCCGTCCTTCTCGGCGTCGGGCCCCTGCACGTAGCGCCGCCACTTGATCAGCGTGTGCGCGCGTCGCTCGGCGGTGGTGTGCGAGAGGCCGGTCAGGACCTCGAGCCGCCGCGTCAGGGTGGCGAGGTCGAGCGCCTCGCCGGCGAAGTACGAGGCGAACGGCCGCAGCGCGCGGGCCAGGCCGATCGCCTCGCCGAACACCAGACGCTCCTCGCGTGAGCCCTCCACCGAGGCGAGCAGCCGCTGCCCGAGCGAGGTCACCGCCAGCTCACCCCGCGCGGTGAACTCGACGACGCCGAGGATCACCGCGGCCTGCCGGTAATACAGGAAGTGCCGGTGATCGACGTCGAGGAGCTCGAGCAGGGTCCCCGCGTGCTCGATGCCATCGCGGACCGCGGCGACCAGCTGACGGACGTTTCCAAGACGATCGGCCTGCGGCACGTCGCTCGTGCGGTGCAGCCGATCGACCCTCGACGGGCGGGCCTGGCGAACTCTGGCCATGTTCGAAGCTTCGCTCGAGCGCTGGCCCCACGGATACTAAATTGTCGACCCGCGGTGTGGCAAGAATGCGCACAAGCGCGCACTCGGCTCGGCGAGCCGCGGACTGACCAGGGGACCGAGGAGGACTATCCTTGTTTGGCGGGGCGACCGGCAAGCAGGTGAGGCGGGCGCTGCGAACGTTATAGCGAAACTCGCGGTTGCTGCCGAGCTGGGTGGTGCAGTAGCGGAGGAAGAGATCGTGGTGCATCCTGACGACGGATAGGCCGCGTGCGCCGGTGGTGTCGAAGACATCGACGGCGCCGCTGGAGGTGCCCAGCACGATCATGAGGTGATGATAGAAGCGGGTGTTCGCGTGGGTGTTCGAGGTGTGGGACACCGTACACAGGTGCATCGCATCGGGCGCCTTGAGCCGGGCCAGCGCGGCGACCTCGCGGGGATCGATCTCGAGCAGCGCTGGGCCTGAAGGGAGCTGCTCGGCGCGCAGCCGGTGGGCGATGTTGGTGAGCGCTCGCCTGCCATACTCGTTCGGGGTATCGCAGCCGGGGCGCGTATCGAGGATCAACGTCGCATCGGATTCGCAGCGATCCAGATCGTCGATCGCGACTTGCGGCAGCAAGGTCAGGCGCACGCCCTCGAGGAAGCCACCGGCGCAGCCGAGGTCATGGCGGTCGCTCGGCTGGCTGACCAGCGCGCCCGAGATGCGCGTCACGAAGCCGCGCCGGGCTCCGTGCAGGTCGATGAATCCGTGGCGGTCCCAGTCGATCACGCTGGCCCAGCGGTAGGGCGCCATGGTCGACGCGAGCGCCCCGAGGACCTCGCGGGGACCCGCACCTCGCTCGAGCGCGTCGCGCAGCGGCGCGTCGACGCCCGGATAATGATCCAGAGAGGGGAATCGGTCCGCGAGCGCGGCGTCGATGACGACGCTGACGGGCTCGGCCGCGATCGGCTGTATGTCCGGGCTCGCCAGCGTCACGGGGGGCGCCGGGACGTGCGGCTCGGCGTCATGTCGCCGCTGCGGCGCGGCTTCGCAGGCGCCGACGGACAGCATGAAACCGACGATTCGCGGGATGACTCGGCGCATCCCCGACCCACGGTCGGCGGAGGCAGTCGTAACCCACACCATGGCTTCGAACATAACCTCGCGCCCGCTGGGCGTCAAATCCGCCGTTGCCCTGGTCAGGCGCCGACGTAGGCCGCGAGGTGCTTGCCGGTGAGGGTGGAGCGGGCGGCGACGAGGGCTGCGGGTGGGCCCTCGAAGACGACGCGGCCGCCGTCGTTGCCGGCGCCCGGGCCGAGGTCGACGATCCAGTCGGCGTGGGCCATGACCGCCTGGTGGTGCTCGATGACGATGACGGATTTACCGGCGTCGACGAGGCGGTCGAGCAGGCCGAGCAGCTGCGCGACGTCGGCGAGGTGGAGGCCGGTGGTCGGCTCGTCGAGGACGTAGACGCCGCCCTTCTCGGCCATCTGGGTGGCCAGCTTGAGCCGCTGGCGCTCGCCGCCGGACAGCGTGGTGAGCGGCTGGCCGAGGCTGAGGTAACCGAGTCCGACGTCGGCGAGTCGGGACAGGATCGCGTGCGCTGCCGGGGTCTTCGCCGGACCGGCGCGGAAGAACGCGGTCGCCTCGGTCACCGACATCGCCAGCACCTCGCTGATGTCCTTGCCGCCGAGCAGATATGTGAGCACCTCGGCCTGGAAGCGCTTGCCCTCGCAATCCTCGCAGGTGGTGGCGACGCCGGCCATCATCGCCAGGTCGGTGAAGATGACGCCGGCGCCGTTGCAGGTGTGGCAGGCGCCCTCGGAGTTGGCGCTGAACAGCGCCGGCTTGACGCCGTTGGCCTTGGCGAAGGCCTTGCGGATCGGCTCGAGCAGTTCGGTGTAGGTCGCCGGGTTGCTGCGCCGCGAGCCTCGGATAGCCACCTGGTCGATCGACACCACACCCGCGCCGGCGGGGATCGAGCCGTGCACGAGCGAGCTCTTGCCGGAGCCGGCGACGCCGGTGATGACGACGAGCACCCCGAGCGGGATGTCGACGTCGACCTTCTTGAGGTTGTGGGCGGTGGCGCCGCGGATCTTGAGCTTGCCGCTGGGCTTGCGGACTGTCGCTTTGAGCTTGGCGCGGTCGTCGAGATGGCGGCCCGTGAGGGTGTCGCTGGCGCGCAGGCCCTCGACGGTGCCCTCGAAGCAGATCTTGCCGCCGGCCGACCCGGCGCCGGGGCCGAGGTCGACGACGTGGTCGGCGATGGCGATCGTCTCCGGCTTGTGCTCCACGACGAGCACCGTGTTGCCCTTGTCGCGCAGTCGCAGCAGGAGGGCGTTCATCCGCTGGATGTCATGGGGGTGCAGGCCGATGGTGGGCTCGTCGAAGACGTAGGTGACATCGGTGAGCGAGGAGCCGAGGTGACGAATCATCTTGACCCGCTGCGCCTCGCCGCCCGAGAGCGTGCCCGAGGGTCGGTCGAGCGAGAGGTAACCCAGCCCGATCTCCACGAACGAGTCGAGGGTGTGGCGCAACGCCGTGAGCAGCGGCGCGACCGAGGGTTCGTGCACACCGCCGACCCACGCGGCCAGGTCGCTGATCTGCATCGCGCAGGCGTCGGCGATGTTGATGCCCTTGATCTTCGACGAGCGGGCGCCCGCGCTGAGGCGGGTGCCGGCGCATTCGGGGCAGGTGGTGAAGGTGACGGCCCGCTCGACGAAGGCGCCGATGTGCGGCTGCAACGAGTCGATATCCTTCGACAGCATCGACTTCTGGATCTTCGGGATCAGGCCCTCGTAGGTGAGGTTGATGTTGTCGACCTTGATCTTGGTCGGCTCCTTGTGGAGCAGGTCGTGCAGCTCCTTCTTGGTGAACTTGCGGATCGGCTTGTCGGGGTCGAAGAAGCCGCAGCCGCTGAAGATGCGGCCGAACCAGCCATCCATGCTGTAGCCGGGGATCTTGAGCGCGCCCTCGTTGAGCGACTTGGCGTCGTCGTAGAGCTCGGTCAGATCGATGTCGGTCACCCGGCCCATGCCCTCGCAGCGCGGGCACATGCCGCCGGGGCGCGTGAAGGACTTCACGGTTTTGGTTTTGGATTCGCCGCGTTCGACCGTGAGCGCGCCGCTGCCCTGGACCGAGGGGACGTTGAAGGCGAAGGCGTTGGGCGGGCCGATGTTCGGCTGGCCGAGCCGGCTAAAGACGATGCGCAGCATGGCGTTGGCGTCGGTGGCGGTGCCGACGGTGGAGCGCGGGTTGGCGCCCATGCGCTCCTGGTCGACGATGATCGCGGTCGTCAGGCCGTCGAGCACGTCGACCTCGGGGCGCGCCAGGGTCGGCATGAAGCCCTGCACGAAGGCGCTGTAGGTCTCGTTGATCAGCCGCTGCGACTCGGCGGCGATCGTGCCGAACACCAGCGAGCTCTTGCCCGAGCCGGAGACGCCGGTGAACACCGTCAGCCGGCGCTTCGGGATCTCGAGGCTGATGTCCTTGAGGTTGTTCACGCGCGTACCCTGCACGCGGATCCGATCGTGATTGTCGGCAATGTGCAGTGCGGGCGACTGCGTATCGGTCCTCTTGGTCGTGCTCATCGTGTCTGCGCGATATCGTGCCAGGTCGCACCGGCGTTGTCCAGCGCCGCCGGCGAGCACTCGCTGCACCTGCGACGAGCGATGGCGAAATATGTTGGTTTGGAAGCAGGCGGTATCGCGGCCGATGCCGAAGGTCGTGATGCCGAGATAATATACCGCGGTGGACAGCGATGTATCGCTACGGCCCGGTCGCCTCGGCGTGGGCCTTCAGCGCCGCGGCGTGGCGGACAAACCCGTCCTGGACCCGCGCGAGCGGGACGAAGCGGGCGAGCAGCCCGGAGAACGCCTCGCGCGAGCTGTAGCGGGTGCGGCCGTCGCCGAGGTCGTCGAGCTGCTGGCTGCGGATCGCGCGGACCAGCGCGAGGGCGTGCAGCGGGCCGGCGAAGCGATAGACGAGGCGAGCCGGGCGGCCGTCGACGCCGGGTGGGCTCAGCTCGGTGACGACCTCGTCGGAGCGGGCGCCGCCGCGGTCGCGCCAGCGGACCCGCAGACGCAGCATCGCGTCGACCGCCAGGGGCCCCTCACACTCGGCGCGAACGATGAATGGGTTCCACGCCGCGTAGTTCGGGAGGTCGACCATGATTCGCCATACCCGCGCGAGCGGGGCGTCGATCTCGAGCGCGACCTCGGCGATGGGCGACATGCGGTGATACTATACCGATCCGGAGGCGCCCTGTCGCGCGCTGGTTTCGGATAGAATCGACGGGATGCGCAGTGGGATCCCGGTCGTGTTCATGGGTGTTTGGTGGAGCGTGACGGCCTGCGGGGGAACGAGCAATCCGGGTCCGGGGAGTGAGGCGTCGAGCGGCGGCGGGGCGAGCTCGAGCTCGAGCGGCGGGAGCGGGGCGAGCTCGACGAGCTCGAGCGGCGGCGACTCGAATGTCACCGGATCGACGGGTGGTGGCACGACGAGCACGGGCGAGACCTCGGGCGCCCCGACGACGTCCGGGACGAGCTCGGAGCCCGGCTCGAGCTCGGGCGGCAGCACGGGATCGATCGACGCGTGCAGCTTCAAGGACCTGGACGCCAAGCTCTGCTGGCAAGAGCCGCCTGCGCCGGATCTCTTGACGTGGGACGAGGCGAGCGCCTATTGCGAAGATCTGAACCTCCGGCTCCCCACGGTGCAGGAGCTGGCCTCGCTGGTCCGTGGTTGTCCCTCCGCGACGTGTCCGGTCGAAGATCCCGGGTGTCTGTCACTGGCGTGTCGCGCGGCGCCGGAATGCCAGGGGTGCGGGATACTCGGCGGCCCCGGAATGGGCGGGTGCTACTGGGATGCCGCATTGTCCGGTCCCTGCGATTGGTACTGGACCTCGTCCGGCGTCGACGACGGGCCCTTCGACGCCTGGTTCGTCTACTTCCAGTCCGGCGCGGTCGACTACGGCGCGCGGTCGATCCCGAAGCAGGTTCGCTGCGTGCGCTCGGATCCGTGAGGAACAGGGCCACGGCGCCTCGATCGAGGCGCGCCCCTCGCACGTCACCCGGGCGGCCTCGGCGGGACGACGAACAGGGTTCGCGGAAGATTTGGTTGGTCGGCGCGGTCCGACGCGACGACGACGCGGAGTATCCCCTGGGCGCGATGGTAACGTTCGCCGACCGCCTGGCGAACTCAGCGCACTGGCGCTCGAGCAAAAAGCGGGCAGACCGGTACCACGATGAGCAAACTTCTACGAGGTGCGGTCGCGGGTGCTGGGGCCTGGAAGCTCGGCGGTGGTGTCATTGGCACCATCCTGCTGTTCATCCTTTTGTGGGTCATCCTCGGCAATTTCGACATCTTCAAGTGAGCGTCACGTCACTTGACGCCGTGCATCAGCTTCTGGATCAGGGGCGCGAGCAGGAACAGCAGCACACCGGCGCCGAGCAGCGACCAGAAGCCGAAGGTGTAGCCGGCGAGGGCGGAGGTGGTGGTCATGCCGCTGTTGCCGCTGACGTGGCTGGCGAAGATGCCGGACAGGTTGTTGCCGATGCCCGTGGACAGGAACCAGCCGCCCATGCCGAGGCCGACGAGGCGGAGCGGGGCGAGCTTGGTGACCATGGACAGGCCGATGGGTGACAGGCACAGCTCGCCGACCGACTGGATCACGTAGACCATGAACAGGGTCCAGAACGGGATCTTGCCGGTGTCGTCGACCAGGCTGGACAGGGCGAACATCAGCAGGGCGAAGGCGGCGCCGTTGAAGAGCAGGCCGAGGCCGAACTTGCGCGGGATCGACGGATTGGCGTTGCGGCGCGCCATCCACACCCAGACCCAGGCGATGATCGGGGCCAGCGTGATGATGGCGACCGAGTTCACGCTCTGGAACCAGGCCGTCGGGAAGGTCCAGCCGCCGAGGTCGCGGTCGACGATCTGCTTGGCCAGGAAGGTGAACGAGCTGCCGGCCTGCTCGAAGAACATCCAGAACAGGACGTTGAAGAAGAAGATGATCAGCATGGCGATCACCTTGTCGCGGGCGACGGGGCCGTTGCGGATGCCCTCGACCATCAGCGTCACGGACAGGCCCACGAACAGGGTGCTGAGGATCCCCTGCACGGTGCCGGCGCCCTGGGCGAGCAGGAGGTAGACGACCGGGATCACGAGCACGGCGCCGAGCGCCACCAGCAGCACGCGACCGAGACCCTGAGCGTCGGCAGGCGGCGCGCCGATGCCCTTGAGCTGGGCGCGTCCGAACCAAAACCATACCAGGCTGATCAACATGCCGATGCCGGCGGCGATGAACACCAGCTTGTAGGCCGGCATGAGCGCGGTGCCGAACACCTGCTCGGCCAGGATCTGGGTCAGGATCGGGGCGATGAACGCCCCGGTGTTGATGCCCATATAAAAGATGGTGAAGCCCGAATCGCGGCGCTCGTCGCCCGCGGGATAGAGTTTGCCGACCATGGTCGAGATGTTCGGCTTGAACAGACCGTTGCCGACGACGATCGTCGCCAGGCCCATCTCGAAGAGGGCGAGGTTGGGGATCGAGATCATGAACAGGCCGGCGGCCATGAACACCGCGCCCAGCAGGATGGAGCGCTGATAGCCGATCACGCGGTCGGCGATGTAACCGCCGAAGATGGCGCCCGCGTACACCAGGGCCAGGTAGGAGCCGTAGGTCAGGTTGGCGGGGTTTTCGCCCGCCGGGTCGCCGCCGTGGAACTGGGCCACGATGTAGAGCACCAGCGCCCAGCGGATGCCGTAGAAGGCGAAGCGCTCCCAGAATTCGGCCATGAACAGCATCCACAGCGGGGCGGGATGGCCGAGGGTCTGCTTGAACTCCGGGGTCGATGCGGTCGGATCCGGCGTGGTGACGGCGCTGCTCATGTTTGGGGTGTACCCGGGGCGGGACATCCGCGTCAAACGGGCGAGCCGCCCGCCGTGGTCCTCAGTGGTTCGACCTGCCGCCGGCGAGGTCGGACGAGATCTTCGACCGCATGGTCGCGCTGCGCCACCGCACCGCGGTCCAGGCCGGTAGCGCGAGGCGCGATCAGGCCCTACGGAGCAGCTCGACGACCCAGTTGACATGACGACCGGGGACGGGGCGCTGGGCGTGCTCCGCCATGTACTCGGACTCGAGCACGCGTACATGGTCGGCCAGGTTGGTCGCGAAGCGCGCGCCACGAATGGCGCTGCCGTCGGGCATCAGCGCCTGGCCCCCGATGCTCATGCTGCCGAGTGCCTCGAGCGAGGCCTGGCGCAGTAGCTCGTAGCGCTGCTCGGCGTGCGCCTCGTCGGTCGCCACGGCGACGATCAGCTTCCCGAATGTGGGGTCCTTGTTGACCAGCTTGTCCTTGACCTCGAAGCCGCTGTCGAATCGCACCACCAGGTCGACGATACCTTCGACGCCGCGCCCGGCGAGTGCCGAGCGCACCTGCGCCGCGCTCGGCACCAAGATGGTCTCAAACGAGCCGGCGTTGGGCACGAACAGCCCCAGCTTGCCGTCGCGCGAGTCTTTGACGTCGGCGCGCCACGACTCGGCGTTGATGCGAAACTCGCGGGCCACGTGCGTGTTGACGATGTCTTCTTGCGCAAAAGCCAGCGGTGCTCCGTTCGCAATGGCCAGTTGCAGCGCCACCAGGTTGAGCGGCGCGAGACCTTGTGGGGTACGAATGCGGTGCGCCTCTTCCGTGACCGGGTGCTCGACCTGAATGCGCGTGTTCATCTCGAGCAAAAAGAAGTGTCCGTCTTTGAACATCAGTTCGACGGTACAGGCTCCGGTGTAGCCGACCGCGTCGGCGATGCGCACGGCCACTGCACAGATACGCTCGCCGAGCCCCGGGTAGGCGCGGAGCAGGGCTGGCGGCGCCTCTTCCTGGATCTTCTGGCTGGCCCGCTGCTCGCTGCAGTCGCGCATGCCGAAGTGGCGCGTATTGCCGTAGCGGTCGCGCAGCACTTGCACCTCGAGGTGCACTGTTTCGGCGATGTTCTGTTCGAACATCACGCCCTGGTCCCAGCCGTTGGCGGTGATCTCGCCCAGCACCTTGGTGACGGCGGTCTCGATGCCGGCCTCCGAAGGTACGACCATTTGACCGCGCCCGCCGCCACCATTGGCAGCCTTGAGCCGACCGGGGAACTGAAAGCGGCCCGCCTTGAAGCCGGCGCGGATGGCCGCCACGATGGCCGCGGGATCGTTCTCGTCGATGACGATGCCCGGCACCACGGCCTGTGCGTCGATGGACTGCGCCAGGAGGCGGAATTTGCGTTTGTCACCGGCGCGCTCGACCACATCCTGCATCGGTCCGACGAACACGATGCCGCTGCGCCGGAAGTGCTCGATCGCCACGGTGCTCTCCGCGAGCGGCCCGTAGCCCGGGTAGATCGCCGAGCGCGCCAGCTCGGCCTCGGCCCGCTCGCCGAAGCGCGCGCTGTAGGCCTCGAGGACCATGCGCGCCATCTGAATGGGGTTGGCGTAGCTTTCGCGGAAGCTGCCCGCGAGCGGGATGGCAAAGCCGCCGTGTTTCTGCGCGAGCCGCACTTGCAGCGCGTTGGCGTCGTCCTGCGCGCTGTGCAGCACGACCGGCAGCTTGCCGAGTGCGATCGCCTCGCGCACCGCGCGTACGCCCATTTCTCCCTTGTCCGCGACGATCACGTAGTGCAGCGCGGCCTCGCCGACGGTGGTGGCCGGGAAACGCGACAGGTCGTGGCTGGCCAGGTAGATCAGGTCGGTGACGCGGGGCGCTTCGCGGTGCAGCACCGGCGCCTCGTCGCGGAGGCGCTGGCAGAGGCGCGTGGCCAGGGCGGGAACGCAGGCGATGGCAGACAACAAGCGCAGCGAGCCGTCGCCCAGCAGGGGCGCGTCCTCGAGCGTATTTGCGAGCAGGGCCAGGGGCTGTGCGTCGAGCTCGCGGACCAACGCCTCGGCGTCCGGCAGCGCGTGCTTGGCGCTCTCAATGCGTGCAGAGAGCGCCCGGATCTTGTCGGGGCCGTCGGTCGCGACGCGCGCGAGCGCGGGCTCCCAGTCAAAGAACCGCAGCCACGTGGCGCCATTGGCGATGAAGTAGCGCAGCGCCATCAGTCGCTGGCCGAGTCCACCCAGCGGTAGCGACGAAAGCTCGCCAATGCGTGCACCGGGCCTGACCAGTGCCTCGAGAACTTCTTTGCAGCCGACATAGCCCTTGCCGGGCTTGAGGAGTGCCTGCATGGCGCGCTGGATGTCTGCTTCGACGACTTGGCGATAGTGGGGCTGGCTCGACACGGGCGCGCAATCTACTCCACCAGCGTGCTTGCGCCCAGCCGTCCGCGCTCGCCTGGTTAACCCAGGCGACTTCCCGACGAAGTCCCCCCGCGCCTCGACCTTCGTCTCCACCCGCAGCAGCGCCGGTCGCTCTGCGGCCCGGAGCTGCATTTTTTCGGGACCCTCGGTCGTCGGCGCGTCCGCGGCGCCGGCGCTCGGGCGCTGACGCGTCAGGTCCAGGGCACGCGCGCCGGCGAGATGCCCCTGTAACCCGTGAGGCTCACCCGGGTCTGGGCCTGGTGAGCGGGTTGTGGATTCACCGCGGTGCTGTGGAGATACTGGAGGCGCTGCTGGTCGGACCGGCGAGCCAGCAGCACTTCTTGTACTTTTTGCCGGAGCCGCACGGGCAGGCCGCGTTGCGGCTGACGGTCGTCGTGCTCCGCTTTTGTGACCATTCGCGGAATTCACGACCGAAGGTCCGCATGACCTCGGTGCGGGCCCGCAGCCGCTCCAGGAAGTTGGGGTAACGCAGGACATATGCCGCCCACAGTGCGCGTAGCAGCTCCGGGTCGCCCGACTCGAGCGCGCAGCGTCCGTCGGGCTGGACTCGCATCGCCGCGATATCGTCGTCCTGCGAGAACTCGACGATCATTTGACGGCACTCGCAGGTTGGGTCCGGGCAGTGGTGGTCGATTGCGACGTATTCACCCTCGTCGAGGATGAACATGTCCGTACGGACCGGGACGAAGATGTCCTCGAATGCGACGAGCTCGCCGGGCTGCCATGCGGAGCACGACGCGAAGGGTTTGCCGTCGCCCTCGGGCACGCGCTCGTGCTTCCCGCGAAACCACATTCGTCCGAGCTCGTCGAGCACGTCGCCGGGGATGTGTCCGGCGAGCTCCGCGAAGGCGGCGTGGCCCGGCGGCCCGTCGCCCGTGAGGGCACCGAGGCTGCCGGTGTCGATGTCCAGCAGGGCGCAGGGCACGTCCGCGTCCAGCGCCTTGGCGAGCGCCACGTGGCTCTCCGCCACGGCCAAGGTCTGGAGCACACGCGCCCGCAGCTCGATCGCCGCCGATGGCCCTTGCGTCGAGACGGTGATGAGGGCGTCGCGGCAGCCGCATCCTCGTGTGGGGCAGGTCCTCGCCCACAGCCAAAGGCTCGGTTGTTCGGGTCGACGGACCTCCAGGAGACCCGAGATATCGGGCAGGGACACCGTGGTTTCGGATGCTTGCATCGGCTCTTCCTTGGCCGCCTGTGCGACCCTCGACTTGGACCATTGTGGAGATCTCGTGTCAAGCGCTCGCGTCGGCTTCGTGAGCTGTCGTGGGTCTCAGCATCGTGGTCGACGGCGGCTTCGCTCGAGCTGTGATTCGAAGACGATGACCTGGTGGTTCGGCAGGGCGATCGTCCATAGTCGGACGAGCCCGCGCTCGTAGCCGAGTCGCAGCTTCGCGGGGTCGCAGCAGGCGGGGAGCCATTGCAGGTGGCGGGGTAGGTGCTCGCCGAGCTGGTTGTGGATGAAGTGGTCGACGCTGTCGAACACGCCGCGATAGTCCTGCTCGGCGGCGTCGAGCACGGTGGTGTCCGTGGTCTTGAGCGCGAGGGCGACCAGCTCGCGGAAGCGCGGCGGCGTGCCGGCGGGCGGCGGCGGGAGGTCGGTCTCGAGGACCTCGATGTCCGGGTCGGTGTCACTCATGACCTGCGTCTCTCCCGCGCGGCGAAGGGCTGCGCGAAGTGGAGATGGCGGGCCTTGCTCCGCAGTTGGGGCACGGAGAGGCCGAGCATGGCCGCCGCGACTGCGAGGTTATCGGCGTGCTTCACCGCGTCGCGCACGAGCGCGACCTCGGCGTCCCGGAGGTTCAGGCTGTCCGCGGCGAGCACCGGACGACCTCCGGCGCCGGTCTGGACGATGGCCCGGTGAGGCCCGCCCATCTACTTGTCCTCCGGCGACGCCTTGCGCGCGAGCAGGACGGCGAAGCTCTTGACCTGGCCCAGTTCGCGGCCGGTCGCGTCCTCGAGCCGGCAGGTCGCCGGGTCGACCGTCCCTGAGGCGCACACGGCCGTGGCACCGGGGACGACGACGTGGAGCTTCCGGCCGTGCTCGAGGATGAAGGTGACGCCCTGGCCGTGCCTGGGGGCGGTCTGGGAGGGGATCGGTGGGGTTCGCTGTGAAATTTCAGTCATGGCCCTTACGCTCGATGCAATCAGTCTGCTAACACTCTGCATTAAAACTGCAAGCTCGGCAAGGGGGTAAGGTCGCGCGCGCCCCGGTAGACTCCGCCGGTGCCCGAGCGCCCGAAATGGCCCACGACGACCGAGGTCGCCGCCGCGGCTGGCGCTCACGAGACGACGGTCGGGCGGTGGGTCAAACAAGGTTTGCTGCCCACGCCGACGATCATCAACATGGGGCGCCGTCGCGGCCGCACCACGCGCTGGCCGATGCACGCGCCCGAGCAAGCGGCGTGGGTGCGGGCCCGGCTCGATGAAGGCTGGACCTTTCCCGAGGTGCTCGAGGCGCTGGCCCGTGGCGAGTTCAAGCCGTCGAGTACAAGCGAACCGAGCTGAGGGCCGGGGACTGGTCCTGGTCACGAGAAGACGAAGGAGCGGTGGGTGGCTCGCCTCGAGCCTTTCGGTCATCCAAGCGTCGGAGATCGTTCACCTCGACGGGCGGCGCTTCACTCGGTCTGAGCACTAGCGGCGGGTCGCCGCGGTTCTGGATATCGATGTCGGGATCTTCCGGCCGACGACCCTCCCCGATCCACACCTCCCTGAGATCGTCGACGTCTTGGATTGCCTTACCGTTGACGGCCTTCAGAAACGTCCCCTCGATGGCCCAGAGCATGCTCGGAGGATCCGCGTCGCTGTATCGGCACCGAACGTAGCTCGCGCCTCTACCGTGCCGCCATGGCACACGACCGTGTCCTTGGGGGTGGTCCTGGTTTGGCCCCGATCCCGAGCACCGGACTATCTCCGACGCGGTACACCCTCCTAGTGAACGATGTTCTAGAACAGGCTCTAAACGCGAACGTGTGCTTCGTCATGCTTCGCTCTCACCTACGCTCGCCCTCGCGCCCTCGACAGTGCGAAAATCCACCGGCTGCATAACCTCCCCAAGCCCGCTTCACATCGCCGTGCACGCGCTTGTGGCTGACTACGCACTGTTCGGGACTGACTCAACAAAGGGAACCCCATGAAGCTAACTAAATCTCAGGGCGAGGCCATCGGGCACTCACAAGGCCATCTCCAACTCATCGCTTGCGCCGGTTCCGGTAAGACCGAGGTTGTTGCCCAGCGGGTTGCAAATCTCCTTTCACCCAAGAGCATCCCAGCATGCCTGCCCCGAAATATTGTCGCATTCACCTTCACGGAGAAGGCTGCCGCTGAGCTGAAAGAGCGCATATTCGCCCGCTGCCGAGAGATGCACGGCGAAATGAGCGGCCTCGCTGAAATGTATGTGGGGACAATCCACGGCTTTGCGCTTGATCTGCTCAAGGCTGAAGTTCCCGAGTACCTCAAATATGAGGTGCTCAACGAGGTTCAGCAGGGGCTCTTCGTCGATCGGCATTCCAGCGAAGGGGGGCTGACGACGACGACAGATCTCAATGGTCAGAAGCTCAAGCGCTTCATCGACACAAACAATTATCTTCGCGCGCTCTCGATCTTGCGCGAAGACACGATCGATTTAAAGGTGCTCGGCATACTGTCAATCTCGGTCGGCCTCAGCAAGTACCGCAGCCTTCTTGCCAAGAAGCGTTACTTCGATTACACGTCTATCCTGGAGGTCGCCGTTGCCCAGCTCCTCGGCAACAACGGCCTCCGGGCTCGCCTCGCTGAGCGCATCCAGCACGTCATCGTGGACGAGTACCAAGATGTTAACCCCGTTCAGGAATCATTGGTCGGGGCGCTGCGCGACCTTGGCGCGCATGTGTGCGTTGTTGGTGACGACGACCAAACCATCTACCAGTGGCGTGGCAGTGACGTCTCGAAGATCCAGAGCTTCCCGCAGCGGTACCCTAAAGCAGATCAAATCCGGCTTGAGGAGAATTTCCGCTCGAGTGCCGGTGTCGTCGAGAGCGCACGTGACGTCATCGCTAAGAACGCTGGCGCGCGCCTCGAAAAGGAGATGAAGCCGACCGGCGCCCAATCCGACGAATCCGGCGATCTCGTCGTGCTGGAGTTCACTGATCCAGACGAGGAGGCAGCCTACATCGTCGAGATGATTCGCTCGTTGCGCGGCACCGCCATCAGAGATGGCGAAACCGAGCGCGGGATTTCATGGTCTGACATGGCCATTTTGTTGCGATCGGTTCGGGCCACCGCCGAGCCTATCACGCGGGCGCTACGTGCCGCCGATATTCCCTTTGTCGTCGCCGGAATGAACAACTTGTTCGAGGCGGTCGAAGCTGAGGCCGCAAGACGGCTCTTCTATTACTTGGGGGAGCACCGCACGAAGGGGGGGCTCGTCGTCGATGAAAAAGCGCTTGAACTCGCTTGGGACACTGCCGCCCTAGGCCTTGAGCCAGCGGGTCTCAAGGCGGCCATCGCGGCGGCCAAGCGTGCTCGCAATAATCTGGCGACTGCCGATCAGGGGCGCTGGAGCGTATACAATCTTCAGCGGCAGTTTCTGGAATTCCTTGAGACTGCGGGACTGCGGGAGGAGCGAGTTCCTAATGTGCCTATTGGCCGCGGGGAAATCGTCTTCTACAACCTCGGGAAGTTCAGCCAAGTCATCTCAGACTATGAGAGCATCCACTTCCACTCGAAACCCGGCGAAAAATATCGGTCTTTTGCCAGCTTCCTTGAGTACCGTGCTGAGGATGCGTATCCTGAAGGTTGGCAGGATAACCACTACGCCAATCCCGACGCCGTCCGAATTATGACAGTTCACCAGGCCAAAGGAATGCAATGGCCGGCAGTCTTCATCCCGCAAATGGTAAGGAATCGCTTTCCGTCGAAGAAGCAAGGAGGCCGGAATCCGTGGCACTTGATTCCGAAGGGAGCGATCGGGAACCAGGTGCGCTACGAAGGAAGCACGGAGGACGAGCGACGTCTCTTCTACGTGGCCATGACCCGCAGCCAGAAGTTCCTGCATGTTACCGGCGCTCCGGTGCCCGGCAACAAGCTCTACCAGAAGCCGTCCGAATTTCTTGACGATGTTCGCGCATCAAAGTGGTTCAAGCGGAAGAAGCCAGACTACTCGACGCGCAAGCACCTCGTCCCGGTGCCGAAGGCAAGCATTGCCAACGTGGTCCTCTCGTTCTCGGACATCAAGTACTTTTTTGAGTGCCCTTATCAGTTCAAGCTGCGCATCCTCTACGGTTTCAATCCGCCTATTCACGAAGCGCTCGGATTTGGTAAGTCGTTGCACGATGCGCTGGCCGAAGTTCACATGCGCGCGATGGCGGGGGACATCGCTTCGCCGTCGGAGACCTCCGCCCTTGTTAACACGCATCTCCACACGCCTTATGCCTATCCTGCCTTGCGTGAAAAGCTCACGGCTGCCGCAGAGCGCGTGGTTGCGAAGTACATCACCGATAATCGAACCATTTTCGAGCAAGTTGAATACGCCGAGAAGTCCGTGGAGGTGAACCTCGGTGACGGCGTTTCCGTTGTAGGCCGAATCGATCTGGTTCGCCGCAAGGATACAGATGAGACCACAATCGTGGATCTTAAGTCGAACGATCGCACCCAGGCTGAAGAGATCACGGAGGCTCAGCTTCACACCTACGCCCTTGGGTACGAGGAACTGACCGGCCGTCGCGCCGACTACGTGGAGATCTACGACCTCGATCTTGGCAAACGAAAGCCGCGGCCCGTAGATGACGATTTCATCAACGACGTGAAAAAGACGGTGAGGACGGCTGCTGCTGCGCTCCGCACAGGGGAACTCGAAGCTGCACCGACCGCCAAGAAGTGCACGGGTTGCGACTACCGCCGAATGTGTACCGCAGGGCTAGTGGCGGCGCCGGACAAGCCATAGCGGGTTTCTTGGGGACGAGCTTGTCGTATCCGTCATCCGTCGGACGGACCGCGTCGTGACCTGAGCTCTCTGGGGCCCTAAAAGGGGCGGACGGAGGCTCGATGTCGGAAGAGCAGAAGGAGGATACGGATGATCGCGGTGCGCTCGTGCTGCCACCGAAGCCGGTGGCGCGGGGGCGCCTTCGCGTTGCTGGTGCCCGGCAACATACGGTGGAGGGTGAGCGAGTTTACAGGCGGCTTTCGCCTGGATTTCTTGCCGGTGACCGCGAAGGATCGGGCGCGCCGGCGGCGGGATCGGGAGGAGCCGTGAGCACCGTTTACAGGCTGTCCGTGGCGAGCACCGGACGACCGCCGGCGCCGGTCTGGACGATCTACTTGTCCTCCGACTCGGGGATACCCCCGGCCTGGGTGCACGGAAGGCCCGAGCGACGACGGCGCCCTGGCTGTTCTTGACCACGGCCTCGGTGAGCTAGCCCTCGTGGGTGCCGCCACCGGTCGCGTGGGCCTCGGGCGCCCGTAGGATGAGTCTTTGACGCAACCCTTACCCTCCGGCGGGTGTAGACCAAAGCCCGAACGCAGACCAAGTAGTATCGGAAGCGGGGCGGCGTCGTTAATGCGACTAGGACTTAATGATGACTGGATTGCTTGGCGTGTTGACAGGTACCTCGAGCGTGCTGAATCTCGTCATTTCTGCCGAGACGGGAAGGGACTGGATTGCGTCCTGAGGGCTTTCGGATCCTTCCGGATCAGAAAGTTCTATGGCAACTCCGACGCGTTGTTGTGCTGAGAATGTCACACCAAGCGGATACTCGCTGACGTCTTCATAGTCGATCTCAACGACCCACGACGAATCCGTGATAGAAAAACCAGATGCAATGAGGTGAGATGGCGAGATCTCGTAGGTTCTGTCGATGAGAGGATAAGCTCCCGGAGCATTCCCTGCACCCCGAAGAGCAGCATCAGCCCCAAAGGGCCGCAGCTTGACATTCACTTTCCGACACCCCCATGTACCTCCGGCGAGGGCATAGTTTACTGGAGTCTCCCATGCGACCACGATCCTAAGCAATGGTCAGATAGCTTTAGCAAGCCAGACGGCCGGAACAGGGATCTGCACCCTTGATACACTACCAGGCACCTGAAGCAACGCTTGCCAGAGGAGCACTGCACTGTCACTTTGCGGTGCGATCAATCGATCGTGGACTGCAAAGCCTTTTCCGAGAGTGCGCAATCCTAGCTTGTGGTAGTTGCCTTTAAGTGGCGGTCTGAGCGCTACCAGGTTGAGCCAGGCTTTAACAATAGATGTAAAAGGTTGACTTCCAGGAGCACAGTATTTCGAAAGTTCCTTAAAGATCATCGCCGCTTGGCGAGATAAAAGAGGCGCGGCAAATGAAGTACCAATGTGGTCTTCCCAATCGCCTAGGGCAGAGCACGCCCAGATTCCACTTCCCATAGCAGCCCCATAGTTGCGATTTAGATTTCCTCCAGCAGCACTAAATCCAGGAACCGGAGAGTCGCACAGACCCGGTCCGATTCGGGTAAACGGGCTAGGCGAGCCTTCTACAGTCGTTACTGCATCCGCGTCAGCGTCAAGAATCTTCACAAAAGATCCACAGACGATCCCGTTAAAGGTGCGCGCAAAGGTGCCGAGTCGCCATTGCGGATCATCTAGGTGTTTTGGATAAGGCATATTTGGCTGAACACCAAAGGTCGTGTTACCCGCTGCCACGACCGCCAATACGTCACGGGAGAACAGGAAGTTATCGAGTTCCTGCAGCTTAATTAGCTTCTCTCTTCGCATAACATCGTCATAGCTATCAAGCGGCTTCCGGTCATCAAAGCTAAGGTTAAAGACTCTTACGTCGGGAGATGTTGCTACGACCGCTGTCAACGCGGGGATGATAGCTTCGTCATCAATCCTGTGGGGATCCGTTGAAACCATCACGTCATGGACCCGGCATCCTGGTCTGTAGTTCCCTGTCACTTGTGTCGCAGACGCGATCTCGATTTGCCCAAATACAACGCAAGATGCAACAGCGGAGCCATGGTCTCCCATATATTCGACACCGGAATCTTGGAGATCTGGATCTCTGTATCGGCCGGAGCGAACAAAAGGCGCAAGAATCGCATGGTTTGGCGGGATGCCAGTATCTACAACCGCTACCGTAGGTAGGTCAGCTATGTTGGGCATGGGAAACGCGCTGGCCCTCTGTGGCCGCGATTTCTTACGAGTGGCACCCGCACTCGCTATTTGCGTTCTGAGCGGAGGATGCAGTGACTGGATGGAGGCAAAGTCATTGGCAATGCCGCGAATCGTCCCACGAAGCAGATTTGCCGCACACCAATGGCGACCCGACGAGTCGCGTCCAATCTTGAGAAGGCCTTCACCCCGAGACCGCACGAGAGTTTGCAATGAGCGTAGAATCTCTTGGACATCAAGCCTTTTTAGTAAGGGATAGAATCGAAGCATGACGTCATAAGTCTCACCGGTGGCTAGACCATCGAGCCATTCGGGCGATACTCGCGACGACCATTGGATTGGCTCGAAACTCTCAATGCTAATCCAGCGCGAGCGCTCTCGTTCACTTGTGTGTACCAGTGACTGCATTGTTGAGAGTATTTGGGGCACTCTTGCGGATGGAATGTGTACTTTTGCCTTCCCGCCCGGGAGTGCTTCGACAAGTTCCAAACCGATTTTCCGCAGGATTCGTGACTGCTCTCCTCCGAAGTCTGGCTGCACTGAAAGTACGCCGCCGGACTTCTTGGCCTTCTCACTGAGTGAATTTTTTTGAACCGAGGTGGAGGGAACCGCAATAATGAAATGATGTCCTTTCGTGCCCGGATCTTTTTCATACGGGGTGCGAGTCGCCGTAGAAAAGGACTTGGAAAGGGTCGTCGCGCGGGAAGTCCAGTTAATCGGGACGTAATTGGGTGTTCGCCCTCCACCCTCACGGTCGTAGGCAGAGAGCTCTTGTCGCTCATTCAGGAAGAATGTTCGCGGCGGTTTTTTTGTCTCACCCATTCTTGATGCCCTTCAAAATTTGTCGGCGCTGCAATGCCGCGATTGCAAGATCAATCTCCGCATATGTCTTGGCCGACTCTGGGATTCTCCGGATTTGTTCGTTGATTGATAGGCCGGCTGCGCGTGCCCGGCGGTATGCGAATGTTCGGAGTCGTCGCTTGTCAGGGAACGGAAATTTGAGGACAGACTCGAAACGCCTAATCAGTGCTTGGTCTAAGTCTCGGGGTACATTCGAGGCTGCGATGATGATGCCTGCTGGATGGACCAGATCGAGATGTTGCATTAGTGATATGACGATTCGATCCAGTTCGCCGACGTCCGTGTGGCGACCACGCATCCTTCCGATTGCATCGATTTCATCAATCAGTAATACGCAGGGAGTGGATTCGGCGAAGCGAAAGACGTCTCGTACACGGATGGACGTTTGGCCAAGCAATGAACCGATGAGTGCATCAAATCTAAGCACAAAGACCGGAAGCCTAAGTTCGTGCCCGATCGATTGCGCTGTTATGGTTTTCCCGCACCCCGGGGGGCCGTGGAATAGGAGTCGATTGCGCGGCTGAACACCGTGGGCGGAGAGTAAGTCGCGATGTCGAAATTCGCGTAGGATTTCCTCCAGGTGTTCTCGTAGTGATGCTGGCATCTCGACTTCGGCCAGGGGACCCCTTGGAGGTAAGGAGGTAAGGAAGTCTTGATGAGCATATATCAGCGTTGCAGGCTCGTCAGCAGAGATTGCCTGTTCGGAGATTCCCGCCGGAGCTAGCGATCGCTTTAATGTCAAGGCTGCCGACTGGTGTCCGGCTCCTTCTGCCGTCCGTACGATAGCCTCCGCTGACGCTTGAGCTCGATTCCAATCTCGCGAAGCGATGGCACTAAAAAGACGAGCGAGATCATTGGTCCGAGCCATGTTCTGAACGCATTATATCGGAGAGTGAGGCGTGGTGTCTAGAACGGGGAGGAGTTCGCAGGCTCTGGCACTCCGCTCCAGCGGCTCTGATTTGCACGGAGTGTGAGATTCGTCTCGCCGCCGCCGCTGTCTGCATGCGGCGCAGGCTCCGCTCGTTTGTCGTCATGGACTCGGCTTTGGCTAGGCCCAATACCGGTGGCCTTGGGAGCATTGGTGATTTGTTTCAGGCCGCCATCGAGCCGGCGGGGGTCGAGGTGTCGGTGCGCGGACCGCGGAGTCGCGTCCTCGGATATGACGCGGCTTTTCGGGAGCCGGGCTAACCTGGGCTAGCCTGGGGCAGCTACAGGTGCTGGACGGACTGGACGCCTTGCATGATGGCGTCGCTGGCGACGGAGTGGCGGAGGTCGTGGATGCGCAGGTCGGGCATGCCGGCGAGCTCGCGGAGGCGACGCCAGGTGCGGCCGAGGCTGTGCAGCTTGTCGCCGGTGCGCGAGCAGACGACACGGCCGCGCTTGGGCTGGTTTTTGGCCGCGGCGATCTCGCGGAGCAGGGCGATCACGGCGTCGGAGACGACGATGTCTCGCTTGCCGGTCTTGCTGTCGGGGAGGCGCAGGATGCCGCGGTTCCAGTCGACCTGGTCCCACTTGAGGTCGCAGACCTCGCTGTGCCGCATGCCGGTCAGGGCGAGCAGGCGGATGGCCCACATGGCATCGGGTTGAATGTAGCCGGGCTGGTTTGGTTTGATCGAGGCGGCCTTGGCGAGCTCGGCCTCGAGCTGCTTGTGGGCGGCGGGGGGCAGGAAACGCTCGACGGCTCGCTCCTCGAAGCGGGCTGCACGTGGGCCGTGGGCCGGCTTGTGGCGGGTGGTCACGTTCCACAGCTCCGCCTTGGCGAATACCACGCTCCACGCTCGGCACGGTGCGTGCGTAGTGGGCGGCCTTGCGGGTCTCGCTACGAGAGAACTCCACATGACCCCGACAAAGCAAACGGCCAGCGCCGCGGGGCGCTGGCCGAATCATGGGTCACGCGCTCGCGCTCACTTGCACTGGATCGGTGCGGCCGTGACGTCGTTGTTG
>Ga0116158_10000933_pt1 | contig 27176 bp, 20 predicted proteins | sample AD_UKC052_MetaG_FD_89883 | JGI IMG/M metagenome (GOLD analysis project Ga0116158, IMG submission 89883) | Active sludge microbial communities of municipal wastewater-treating anaerobic digesters from USA - AD_UKC052_MetaG | ecosystem: Engineered > Bioreactor > Anaerobic > Digestate | place: USA... | reverse complement strand
GTTGATCATACTAGGATCATCGAGCATGCTGCATGCCCAGGTATTCATCCCCACCCAACTGGAAAGGGATTGGTTGAACGGGCTGATCCCTGGAGTGGTGAACGGTGATGGGATCATGGATACCCTTGATCCAGCTATACCATTCGTAGATTCTGTTGAATTTGGCGGATGGCTGATCGGAACAATGGATCTCTATGGAGTAGGCTACCTCAGTGCACTTAGCTATTTGCAGATCTCAAACGACTCTTACATTGAAGGGAGCTTCATTCGTTTGGAACGGATCCCGTCATCCCTGAGAACATTAAGAATAGGCTGCAACGGAATGGCCCTTCCCATCATTCTTCCCGACCTGCCAAGTAACATGGAAGAATTGTCAATCGACCAAGGTGGCGACCCCATAGAGAGTTGCTCGTTGAGCATTCAGCAAATGCCTGGCTCGATCCAAGAGCTGACGCTTCGAAACTTGAATTGGGTCTCTTGGAACGGAGACCCCAATATTGAATCACTCCTTATCGACAATGATGCTAATGGCCTTTTTAGCCTACCGAACGGTATTAACTTACCAACATGCCAGGTCAATTTAATGAGTATTGATCTGGACGGGGTTCAAGGTGTGATCAACTTGGCTTCAACCCAATGTAATTCTCTATCCATTCATATCGAATCAGCTACAGGACCTATCCTATGGCCTGAAGAGGTAGATAGCATCCACATGAATGGTGGACCTGAACAAGTGACCTATTGGCCATCCACCCTTCGCTTGCTAAATATTGCAGGATCATCATTGAATTGTTTACCCACTTTACCAGACGGGATAATCCGATTGGTAATTGAGGACACACCAAACCTCTCGTGTTTACCGAATTGGCCAGTTGACCTGATTCCCGAGGAGTTTGTCCAGTGGATCTGGGAACCAGGCGCAGAGCAATTCTGCTCCGTCCTGAACACCAACTGCCCCGGCATCTATCCCGGTATCACAGGGAGCGTGTTCGTGGACCTGGACAATGACGGCGTTCAGGACAGTGATGAGTTCCGTCCCGCAGGTGCTTCAGTTCAACTTCAACCGAGTAATGCGGTGGTTCCGTGCATAGCAGATGGATCTTGGGAGGTTGGGCTCCCTCCCAGCACTTACACCATCACCCCATCGGCCTCATACCCATACATCCAGTCCTACACGCCTGCATCCCATTCAGCCAGTGTTCCCAACATGGGCGATATCGACACGGACAATCACTTCGCCGTTACCCTGATCCCCAACATCCAAGACCTACAGGCCTGGATCCACGCTGAACCCGCTCGTCCTGGCTTCGAGAACCGACTGTTCGTGAACTACCAGAACTACGGCACTATTCCAACGAACACCACACTCACCTTGCAATGGGATGCCGACCAGCAATGGGTGGGCAGTTCGGTCACACCCACCAGCTTGTCCGGCAACACCGCCACGTGGGACTTGGGCACCTTGGCCCTTGCAGCTGAAGGGCTATTGACCGTTGACCTCAGCACATTGGCATCAGTCCCCCTGGAAACACCCATCGAACACCTCCTGACCGCCGGTCCTGTCGCTGGGGATGAAGCACCTGACGATAATGTATCCGTTTACTCTGACGTGGTCGTAGGCAGCTACGACCCCAACGACAAGCTGTTGAGCCCTGCCGCCATGAGCCCTGCGCAGCTGCTGGATCCCACAGCCCGCATCGAATACACCGTCCGCTTCCAGAACACGGGCACCTTCCTCGCTGAGCGCGTGGTGATCCTGGACACGCTTCCAGAAGGCCTGATCCTGGAGAGCATCCAGTTCCTGGCCAGCAGCCACCCGAACAACTGGTACCTCACCGGTGGTGTGTTGCATGTGATCCACAACAACATCATGCTGCCCGACAGCACCAGCGATGAACCCAACAGTCATGGCTTCATCCGCTTCAGCATCAAGCCCGAGCCCACCCTCGCGAACGGCGCAACGATCGCCAACATCGCGCACATCATCTTCGACTTCAACGAGCCCATCATCACCCCACCGGCGGTCTTCACCGTGGATGTGCTGGCCAGTGTGAACGAGGTGCAGCGCGGGACCTGGAGCCTGTGGCCCAATCCAACACGCGATCTGCTACGCTTGACTGCAACGGACGGAGCATTGGCCAACCAACCCTGCGTGGTACGCGACCTCACGGGCCGCACCATTCTTGCGACCAACACCGACGGTGGTGGCGATCTGAACGTGGGTGTGCTGGCGAAAGGCGCCTACACCATGCAGATCAAAGGGCAGGTGGAAGTGCTGAGGTTCGTGAAGGAGTGAGGACGCCTCAGCCGATGGCCTTTACCAGGCGTTCGGTGATCTGGGCCATGGTTCCCACACCATCGATGGATTTGAACTTGCCTTGGTCGCTGTAGAAGTCCTTGAGGGGGGCGGTCTTCTTCTCGTACTCACGGATGCGGTTGCGGATCACGGCCTCATCGCGATCGTCACTGCGGCCACTGGTGGCACCACGTCCCAAGAGACGCTTGACCAATTCCTCCTCGGGCACTTCCAAGGCGAGCATGGCCACGATGGGTTCGTTCTTGGCGGAGAGCATTTCGTCCAAGGCCTCCGCTTGGGCGCGGGTGCGCGGGAATCCGTCGAAGATGAAGCCCTTGGCGTCGAGGTGGGCTTCCATCATGTTGCGGATCATCCCGATGACGATGGCATCGCCGACCAATTCACCCTTGTCCATCAATTCCTGGGCTTGCAGACCCAGTTCCGTTTCGGCCTTGATCTCGGCCCGCAGCAGGTCGCCCGTGCTCAGGTGGATCAATCCATAGCGTTCGATCAGGAAGGTGCTTTGCGTGCCCTTTCCAGCGCCGGGAGGGCCGAAAAGGACGAAGTTCAGCTTGCTCATTTTCCGTGGGATGTGATGCGGTGGATCCCCCGCAAGTTGCGGCCGAGCCCATCGTGATCGAGGCCCATGCCCACCACGAAGACGTTCGGAATGGAAAGGGCCACATGATCGATGGGGACCTGGTGTTTGTAAGCATCCGGCTTGAATAGCAACGTGGCCACGCGCACACTGGCAGGGTGACGGTCGCGCAACAGTTCCATGATGTGGACGATGGTATTGCCGGTATCCACGATGTCCTCGACCACCACCACGTGGCGCCCCTCGATGCGTTCGTTGAAACCGATGAGGTCCGTGACAGTGCCGCTGCTGCTGGTACCGTGGTAGCTGGCCACCTTCACGAAAGTGATCTCGCACTCGATGGTGAGGCGCTTGAAGAGCTCGGCGGCAAAGACGAATGCCCCATTGAGCACCCCGATGAACAAGGGACGCTCGCCTGCGTAGTGCGTGTTGATCTCGGCGGCCACGCGGTCCACGGCAGCGAGTACCTCCCCCTCGGAGAGATAGGGCTCGAACTCGAGTTCATGCAAGCGGACGACGGACATGGTGGGCGGTGATGCGAATGGGTGGCGAAGGTAGGGATCGTGCTCATGTACGTTGGTGATCGAGGGTACACGAAGCGTGTGTGCTTGGCCGATCACATCCAACCCCTACTTTCGGGGACCATGCGCCGCCTTCTTCCGCTCCTGCTCTACTTCGTTCATGCATCGGCCTTTGCTGGTGGCGACCACTTGCCCTTGGGTGCCCGTTCCGCTGGCATGGGCTACACCGGACTGACCCACACCGACCTCTGGAGCGTTCGCTTGAACCCTGCGGGCATGGCGGGCGTGGAACGCCCGGTGGCAGGGTTGCTCTACCAGCAGCACTTTCTCAGCAACGAGCTCGCACAACAAGGTCTCGCAGCGGTGATCCCGGTGGGCAAGGGGGCCTTCGGAGTGAGTGCCGATCGCTTCGGATATTCGCTCTACACCGAATCGCGTGTGGGTGTCGGTTATGCCATGCGCTTCGGGGATGGGCTGCGTGCGGGGATCCAGCTCAATCACGTGGGCATCCGTTTGGGCGAGAACTACGGCAACAGCAGCGCACTGACCGCAGAGTTGGGAGTGCAGGCCCGATTGACCAAGGAGCTGTGGTTGGGGGCGCACCTCTACAACCCCACACAGGCCCTGCTCGGAAGCACGGGTGAAGGAGGCGTGGTGGTGGAGGAACGCGTACCGACCCTCTTGCGGGTAGGGCTCACCTACACCTTCAGTACCAAGTTGCAGATGCTCGTGGAAGCGGAGAAGGACATCGACCAGGCCGAGCGCTTCCGCATCGGCATGGAGTACAACCCGAACAAGGTGCTCTTCCTACGTACCGGTATCAGCACCGGTCCCGTGCAAGCCCACTTCGGTGCGGGCTTCAGGGTGAAGCAGTTGGACATCGACCTGGCCATGGCGGTCCGTTCACAGCTCGGACCAACGCCTGTCATCGGCATCAACTACCGCTTCAAATGAACCTGCGGCGGGTAGGGTGGATCATTGCAGTCAGCATCACGCTGCATGCACAGGCCCAGGTCGACGGCATTCCCAAGGACCTCATCGAACAGCGGATCGAAGCCGCGGTGGAACAGCTGGGGGGTGATGAGAACGTGGACCTCACCAACCTTTTCGAGGTGCTTTCCGATCGCTACAACGACCCCATCGACCTGAACCACACTACGGCAGAGGAGTTGAACGCGTTGCTCCTACTGAACGACCTGCAGGTGAGCACGATGCTCCAACATGTGAAGCGTAACGGCAAGCTGCTCAGTTTGTATGAGTTGCAGACCATCAACGGCTGGGACGTTCCTACCATCGAGATGGTACGGCCCTTCATCACCGTGCGGGAGAATCCGTTGGGCACCAATGCCTCTCTGAAGGAGATCCTCAAGCAAGGCAGCCACGAACTCACGGTGCGGAGCACCATGAACATCGAGGAACGGCGTGGCTTCCAAGACCGTAACAATCCGTTCGGACAGGAGTTCTACAATGCCGATGGCGATCCACTTCCCGACTTCGACAATACCACTGTGCGCGATTCGCTGCGCGACAACAACCGCGTCTACTTGGGCAGTCCGTTCCGCGTGTACACCCGTTACCGCTTCCGTTACCGGCAGAACATCAGCGTGGGCTTCACCACTGAGAAGGACGAAGGCGAGGAGTTCTTCCGTGGAACGCAGAAGAACGGCTTCGACTTCTACAGTGCGCACCTCTTCGTGCGCGAGGTCGGGCGGCTGAAGGCCCTGGCGGTGGGCGACTACAGTGCACAGTTCGGACAGGGGCTCACCTTCTGGAACGGACTGGCCTTCGCGGCGAAGAGCAGCTTCAGCATGAATGTGAAGCGCAATGCGGTGGGCCTGGCACCTTACACCAGTGTGAACGAGAACCTCTTCCTGCGCGGTGTGGCGGCCACGTATGCCTTGGGCAAGCGTTGGGAGGCCACGGGCTTCCTCTCGAGCAAACGCATCGACGGCAATACCGCTTCGGCCAACGGAACGGACACCTTGGGAACGGCCATCGAGGAGGTCATCTTCAGCAGCTTCCAGGAGGATGGTTTCCACCGCACCAACCGCGAACTGGAGAAGAAGGACGCCGTGAGTGAACGCATCGTGGGCGGACACCTGCGCTACAAGCGTCCCAGCTTCAGCATGGGTGTGACCGCGGCGCGGGTGGAGTTCGATGCCGACCTCCGACGCGCCACACAGCCCTACAACCGGTTCGAGTTCCAGGGCCGTGAGAACACCACCATCGGAGCCGACTGGAACGTGCTGTACCGCAACCTCACCTGGTTCGGCGAGGTGGCGCGCAGTGCCAATGGTGGGGTGGCCATGAACACGGGCACCATCATTTCGCTGGACAAGCGCGTGAGCATGAGCCTGCTGTTCCGCGACTACCGCCGTGACTTCCATGGCCTCTATAGCGTGGCCTTCGCCGAGGGCACGAACCCGTGGAACGAACGTGGGCTATACACCGGGATCGAGATCCGGCCCAACCGCCAATGGACCTTCAACGGCTACTTCGACCAGTATCGGTTCCCGTGGTTGCGCTACCTCACCGACGCGCCTTCCGCAGGATCCGACTGGTTGGCACAGCTAAGCTGGAAGCCCAGTCGTGGTGTGGAGCTCTACGCCCGGGTGCGTCATCAGGACCGGGCGCGCGACACGGCCGAGGACATCGACGGCATCGACCCCTTGGTGCGCGTGGAACAGACGAACTACCGCGTGAACGCCACGTACAAGGTGAGCGATGCCGTTAGCCTGCGTACCCGAGTGGAAACGGTGGACTTCCAGCGCGGTTCGTCACCCTTGCAGCACGGTGTGCTCATTTATCAGGACCTGGTCCATCGTCCTTTGAGCAGTCCACTGGAACTGAGCCTGCGCTTCGCCCTGTTCGACACCGATAGCTACGATGCCCGCCTGTATGCCTACGAGAACGAGCTGATCGGCGTGTTCGCCATTCCACCCTATGCGGGTCGTGGTGTACGGTGGTACTGCATGGCGCGCGTGACGCCGGTGCGTGGGGTGGACCTGTGGGTGCGCTATGGCGCCTTCATCTACCAGGACCTGGACGTCATCAGCAGTGGGTTGCAGGAAGTGGCCGGCAACCGGCGCAGCGACCTGAAGCTGCAGTTGCGTTGGAAATTCTGATGCCACCGCCGGAGCATGGCCCTGCAACACGTCCGTCTCGATCAACAGAATCCCATCGCCGTGCTCAGCGGATCAAGCATGCCCCGACTGGAGTTCCGACAAGCCTTGTTCCGCACGGAAGCCCCGGGCTGGCAGCGCCGCTTGTACCCGGCCGCCTTGGTCATCACCACCTCGGCCTTCGATGTGCGCGACCGCACCCTGGCGAAGGACCACCAGAGCATGCGCTTCAGTCTGTTGTACGATGGCACCTGGCCGGAGCCGGTGTTCTTGAAGATCCAACGTTGGCCCTACCGACCCTTGGAACTTCGCAAGGACGTGCCCGTGGTCTACTGGACGGTGGAACTCCGCCTGCGCGATCTTCGGTTGGGTCCGGACGAGTGGGTGGAACTGGCGTTCCTGGGATGAATCACGGGGCCACCTCCTTCGCACTGGCACGTTTCTCAGGCAGGAACAGCCCGAGCGTGAGGTAGCCCATCACCGCACCATATCCGGTGCTCGTCCACCAACGCCCCGTGATGGCGCATCCGTTGGTGCACCCGTACCAGTTCCAGTACGCCCAACCAGCGGCTGCACCGAGTGCGATGAAGAGGATGTACAAGACTTTCCGTTCCATGGCACAAAGGTCAGGCGTCCCCTCGGATGGTTCCCGTGACCTTGCTCACACGAAGTTGGAGACGTGTGTTACCAGCCCAGCTCGGCCCTGCGCTTCAAGATCCGTTTGGGGGGCTTGCCAGGCATCGTGAAGGTGATCGGCAGGTTATACTTCACGCGCACAGGCTTTCCGAACTGGTAACCCGGTGTCCAATGCTCCATGGCAGACACCACCCGCACCGCTTCCGCATCGAGCAAAGGATGCACACTCCGGAATACCTTCACTTGGGAGACCGAGCCATCCTTCTCCAACACGAAGGTGACCCAGACCTTGCCTTCGATCCACTCGTCGCGCGCTTCGGTGGGATACCGCAGTTCCTTCTTCATGAACGCGTAGAACGCCGCTTCGCCACCCGGATACACGGGCATCACCTCGCAGGTGGTGAAACAGGTGTCGCCATAGCTGGCGACGGGAGAAGCTGTGGTACTGTCGCCTTGAGCACGCAACACGCACATGAGGAAGAGTGCAAGTACCGTGATGACCGATCTCATGCACCGAAGATCGGGAACTACTTTTACAGGCCATGCGCTTCCTGCTTCCCCTCCTGTTCCTGTTCGCCACAATACCGGCCCGTGCCCAGTTGAACAATTGGGACCCCTCGTGGTATTCCACAGACAGTGCCTTGGTGTTCCACGACGATCTGGACTACTACCTGAACGCGTACAGCAAGAACGAGATCAAGGACATGCGGCGCACGGTGAACATCTGGCGTATGAACTTCGACAAGCTCATGCGCCAGACCTTCCGTGAGCTACGGACGTACAGCGAAGGCGGCGGCATGGATGCGCGCACCCATGACTTCACCCTACCCCTGGCCCAACAGGCCGGTACCTATCACCTACAGGGCAACTCCGGTAAGATCCGCGCCTTCATGTTCGGCAGCATCAGCAATCCCCCGGCGCGGGTGCAGATGGACCGGTGGAGCCGGCTGGTGCAGAAGTATGCCAAGGAGGATGTGCAGCTCTTCGTGGTCTATGGCCGTGAACTGCACCCAGGCGATGGCAAGAACTTCAAGTTGTACCCGCAGCCCAAGAGCGAGTCCGAGAAGATCGCCTATGCGAAGGAGTTCGCTCAGCTGGGGAAGATGCCCGTACTCATCGATGGCCTTGACGATGCTGTGTACACTGCCTATGGCAAGGCTCCCAATGGTGCCTACCTGGTGGACAAGGACGGGAACCTGGTGTTCCGGGGCACGTGGGCGGATGCGCGCAAGATGGAGCACATGATCGACACGCTCCTCAAGTGGTACAAGGCGGGCCGGCCGAAGGAGTTCAAGGCGGAGTGAGGGTGAAGTGGTGAATGTCGACGACCCTCACGGTCACACCTTCACCAACTTCCACTTCCCGCGCCGGAACAGCACCGCACTGATGATGGCCAGGATGCTTTCACTGATGGGCACGGCGGTGAAGGCGCCTTGTGCGCCCCACCCCAGCCCCGTGCTCAGATACCACGCCAGGGGGATCTGCAGCAACAGGAAGCAGAACGCGTTCATGTACGTGGGCGTGAGCGTGTCACCCGCACCGTTGAAGGCCTGGGCCAGCACCATGCCATAGCCGTAGAAGAAGTAACCCAAGCAGAGCGTGCGCAAGGCGGCCACGCCGTATTCACCCAGCTGTTCCCCCTCGCTGAAGAAGCCCACCAGCCCCGGCGCGAAGAGCCAGAACACGGTGGCGATGCCCACGAGGTAGAACATATTGTAGTGGCCACACAGCCAAGCCGACCGTTCCGCGCGATCGGGTTGACCTGCGCCCAGGTTCTGACCCACCAAGGTGCTCGCTGCGTTGGCCATGCCCCACGAGGGCAGCAACGAGAAGATCATGATGCGCACCGCCACCGTATACCCCGCCGTGGCGGCACTACCGAACTTGGCCACGATGGAACCCAGGAACATCCAACTGATGGAAGGCAGCACGAACTGGATCACACCACCGAGTGACACGCGCACGATGGTCACCATCACTGAGGGCTCCAAGGAGAACGGGATGCTGCGCAAGGTGATGCGTCCTTGGGGTGCGAAGAGGTGCTTCAACTGGTAGAGCACACCGATGCCACGTCCGGTGGTGGTGGCCACGGCAGCACCCGTGACCCCGAAGCCCGCCCAGTCGCCGATGCCATGGATCATGATGGGACAGAGGATGATGTTGATGCCATTCGCGAGCATGAGGGAGCGCATGGCCATGGCCGCATCGCCCGCACCGCGGAACACGGCGTTGATCGCGAACAGCAACAGGATGATCACATTCCCGCCGAACATGATGCGCACGTAATCGGCACCGATCACCTGCACCGCGTCCTCCGCGTTCATCAGTCGCAGCATGGCTTCCGGTGCCAGCAGACCGGGAAGGGCCATCACCACGCCGAGGGCCACGGTCAGGAGCAGACCTTGCATGGCGGCGCGCGCAGCACCCTGCGGATCCTTCTCACCCGTACGCCGGGCCACCACACTGGTGATCCCCATGCCCAAGCCCCACGCCACCGAGTACACCAACGTCAACAGCAACTCGGTCAATCCTACGGTGGCGATCGCGTGTTCGCCCAGCTTGCTCACGAAGAAGATGTCCACAAGCGCGAACACCGCTTCCATACCCATCTCCAACACCATTGGGATGCTCAAAAGCACGATCGCACGCCGCACGCCGATGCCCGTATAATCGGTATCCTCCCCAGCGGTGAGGCTTTCCTTGATGATGGCGAACAACTTGCGCATGGCAGCAGAGGACGTTGACGGATAACCCGTCGTTGCCCGGCCCACAAGGTGCGCACTTCCCCCCAATACACCGCATCCCGCCAGAACCGGGTTGGTCGACCCGGTGGGTCGACGCTACACCGGCTCAGGGGGAATTCAACCCTATACCACCAACCTCCCCCTGTTCAAACCCGGCCCGATCCTTGCCTGATCACCCCCACACACCCCGGTAGCTTTGTTCCCATGATGCACCGCCCGCTCTTCGCGCTCGCTCTTTCGTTCTTCCTCGCACCCGATACGATCCGCGCCCAGAACCTCCTGGAGCGCACACTCGCCAACGATACCATGCCAAACCTGGTGCCCAATCCAGGATTCGAGGAGGTGGAGCGCACCTACTGCGCCTGGACCACCGATGCAGCCAAGTTCAACGCGGCAGTGACCGCTTGGAACTCGCCCACGCAGACCACACCCGACCACTTCAGCACCACGCTGGACCCTGAATGTTGGGCACACCCCAAGAAACACAGCAGCGGGAAACAAGGCACGCACAGCGGGAGTGCCATGGTGGGCATCAAGACCTACGGCAAGGGCAACACACCCACCTACTGGCACGAGTACATCCAGACCGAACTGCCAGAAGCGCTACAAGCCGGTGTGCGCTACATCGCCGAATGCTGGGTGCTGCGCGCCGTGCGGAGCAACGAAGCCAGCAACAACATCGGTATGTACTTCACGGACACGCCCGTGAGCACGCGCGATTGCCTTCCGCTCTACTTCACACCACAGGCCAACGAGGACAAGGTGGTGAAGGGCGGTTGGCACAAGGTGCGTGGGGTGTTCGATGCCACGGGCACGGAGAAGTTCCTGCTCCTCGGCAACTTCTACGGTGACGAGGCCACCAGCCATGAGCGACAGCCCGATGGCGAACGTGGTGCCTACTACTTCATCGATGATGTGAACGTGCGCATCGCTCCGCCAGGCACCGCGCTCACACCAACCCCTAAGGCAAGTAACCCACCCGCCCCGCGCCCCGTGGTACCCGACCACGTGAGCAGTACCACCGTGGACATCCACCAGGTGGAACCGGCAGTGGGCACACGCGTGCGTTTGGACAACGTGCAGTTCGAGTTCGACAAGGCCACGTTGCTACCGGGCTACGAGAAGGAACTGGACAAGCTGGTGGACCTCATGACCGACTTCCCATTCCTGCGTGTGGAGATCGAGGGGCACACCGATGACCAAGGCAGCGACACGTACAACTTGAAGCTGAGCGACGACCGCGCCAAGGCCGTGGTGGACCACCTGTTAAAGAAGAAGGTGGACAAGGAGCGCCTGACCTGGAAGGGCTATGGCGAGTCCAAGCCCTTGAAGCCCAACGACGGCGAACCCAATCGCGCGATCAATCGGCGCGTGGAGTTCCGGGTGTTGGAACGCTGAGCACTTCATGGAACGCAAGCGGCCCGGGGACACCGGGCCGCTTGCTGTGCCGCCGCTGCGGCCATCCACGTACTACGCGTGGGCGTGCTCCTCGCTGAGGATCTGCCGCGCACGATCCAGGATGCGGGTATCATCCAGCGCCACGATACCGCCGTCCGGTCCGTTCTCCAAGTGTACGCCCATGGGCCTGCCCGCCGCGTGGCCGTAGCCCCCGAAGTAGTTCCACACCGTCTCCACGTTCAGGTCCAGTTCCTTGGCGATGCGGTGGATGCTCCCATCAGGCAGGGTGTCCTTGATCCGCCGCAGCTCATTGAAGGTGATGTTCATGATGGGAAGGTTTGGTTGAAGTGTGCCTTAAAACTACATCACCGGATCGCGGATCCCAAATGGCTGCGGCACGGTGTTGGCAGGGGGCGGCTATCTTTCGGAACCATGTGGCGCCGCCCTCTCCCGGTCCTGCTCGCTGCTTTGTGCAGCGCGGCCACGGCGCATGGTCAGCAGTACGACCTCCGCACCTTCAGTCTGGAACAGGGCCTACCCAGCGCCAGCGTCAATGCCATCTGCGAGGACGCGGACGGCTTCTTGTGGGTGGCCACGGACAATGGCCTTGCACGGGGACAGGGTTCACGCTTCGAAGCCTTCGACCGCTTGCCCAACGCACCCGGCACACAGGCCACCGCACTGCTCGCCACCACCGACTCCCAAGGCGGCATCCGCCTTTGGAGCGGCTACCGCAACGGCGCACTGGGATGCTGGAGCGCAGGCACCTTCATCCCATGGGCCACCAGCACCCCGTTACCCACACACCCCGTTCGCACCCTGCTACCCGGCCCGGAGAACACACTCTGGCTCGCCAGTCGTGGCGGCGGGATCTGGCGCGTGGACACGATGGCCCGCACCGCCACGGCCATGCACCAAGGCCTGCCGAGCCTTCGGATCAACGCACTTGCCGCCATGCCTCGGCAGGCACTCGTGGCATGCACCGATAGTGGACTCTTCCATTGGAAGCAGGACCGCTGGCACCCTGCACCGGCCAACGCCGAACTGCGTGGGCGCCGCGCGCTTTCGGTATGGGTGGACAGTCTGGGTGTGTTGGTGGGCACCAACGAAGGCTACTTGGAATTGGACCATGACCTGGCACCGTTGCCCCTCGCGCAGCGCTTCGCCGGATATCAACCGCTGGTGTTGCCACACCCTGTGGTGCTCGCTGCGTTGCGTTCCAGCGCTGGCGATCTGTGGTTGGGCACGCCGGGAGGGTTGGTACACCTGGATCGCAGGGGCGGTGTTCCACACCTCACCACCATGACCGAGGCCAACGGATTGGGGCACGATCTGGTGCGCTGCTTGCACCAGGACCGTAGCGGCGGCACCTGGGCGGGCACCGGCTATGGCGGCATCAGCAAATTCACCAGCGATGCCTTCCTCTACGTCACCGAGCGCGATGGATTGGGTTCACGCATCGTCAGTGGTATCCACCGCTGCGGCGATGGGCTCCTGTGGTTCGGCACGCAAGGTGGCGGGGTGGCGCGTTTCGATGGTGGTCGCATGCAACGCTTCGGACGCGAACAGGGTCTGCCATCGCTCTTCGTCACCTGCCTGGGCGAGGATGTGGAAGGCTACCTGCTCGCCGGAACCGCCATGCACGGACTGCATCGGTTGGTGGACGAACGTTTCGTGCACGTGCAACTGCCAGGCCTTGCGGAACAGACCCGCATCCACGCCATCCACCGGGCGGATGATGGCCAATTGCACATCGCCACCGGGCAAGGCCTCTACATCGCATCCAATGGTCGGTACACCGCTGTGGGTCCGGTCCGGCGTTCGGTGCATGAAGTGGTCACCACGGCCGACTCGATGTGGTTGGCGACGGACAGTGGGCTTTACGTCGGTGTACGCGGCACGGGTGGACCGATCATGCGAGTGAAGGCGGTGCCCACCACGGCCATCAACGACCTGGTGCGTGACCCCTTCGGCAGCATCTGGATGGGCACTGCGGACCGGGGCTTGTTGCGGTTGCAAGGAGGAAGGCTGGAGACCTATGGCCGCGAGGCGGGCATGCAGAGCCTGAGCGTGGAGCAGGTGATGCTGGACGCGTACGCCAACCTGTGGCTGGGCACGCGGCAAGGCATCCACCAAGTGGAACTGGATGCGTTGCAGGAACAGGTGTTGGGCATCCGCAGCTACGGTCCGGAGGATGGTTTCATCGGCTTGGAGAGCCTACGCGGCGCAGGCCTGTTGGACACGGACAGCAGCCTGTGGTTCGGCACCGTACGGGGCGCCATCCGTTATGATCCGCAGCAGGTGGTGGAGGACCCGCGGGAACCGCTCGTCCACCTCATGGACATGCAGCTCTTCTACGAACGGCCGGACTGGTCGCCTTGGTGTCACGGTATGGCACGTAACGGCCTGCCCACGCAATTGGAACTGCCCCACGACAAGAACCACCTCACCTTCGTGTTCACCGGCATCTCCCTGGCTTATCCGGAGAAGGTGCGTTTCCGCTGGATCCTGGAGGGCTATGACCCGGACTGGTCACCGATCACCGCCACGCAGCGCGTCACCTACAGCAACATCCCGCCGGGCGACTACACCTTCAAGGTGATGGCCCGCAACGCCAGCGGCATCTGGAATGAACAGCCGGTGGCCTACACGTTCAGCATCGCACCGCCCTTCTGGCGGACCAATACCTTCCGCTTCGGGGGTGGGGCCACACTGCTACTGGGCTTCTTCGGGCTGGTGCGCTTACGCGAGCGTAACCTGCGGCGCGACCGTCAGCGCTTGGAGGCCACCGTGGCCAAGCGCACCGCTGAACTGGAGCGCGAGAAGGACCGAAGCGATGCGCTGCTGCGCAACATCCTGCCCGCCAGTACGGCCGAGGAACTGAAGCGCAAAGGCTCCGCCGATGCCCGGCGCTACGAACACTGCACCGTGCTCTTCAGCGACTTCAAGGGCTTCACCACCTTCAGTAGCCGCATGGACAGCGACACGTTGGTGGCCGAACTGGACCACTACTTCCGCTTGTTCGACACGTTGTGCGGAACCCATGGGTTGGAGAAGATCAAGACGATCGGCGATGCGTACATGTGCGCCGCGGGCATTCCGGAGCCCTCTCCCACCCACGCCCTGGACGGGGTGCTGATGGCACTGGGCATGTTGGACGCTGTGGAGCGCAGCAATGACGACCGCCGTGCCAAAGGGCTGCAGGAGTGGCCGGTGCGCATCGGCCTGCACAGTGGACCGGTGGTTGCCGGTGTGGTGGGTGAGAAGAAGTTCGCCTACGACATCTGGGGCGATACGGTGAATCTCGCCAGTCGCATGGAGAGCAACGGCGAAGCAGGGCGGGTGAACATCAGCGGCCCGGTATATGCGCAGGTGATGGACCTGGTGGTGGTGCGCCCGCGCGGCCCCATCAAGGTGAAGGGCAAGGGCGAGGTACAGATGTACTTCGTGGAGCGGTTGCGACCCGAGTGGAGTGGCAATGCCACCGGCACACTGCCCAACGCAGCCTTATTGGCTTTGCGCGCAGCGCGCATGAACGGATAGGCCTACACGCTGTTCCAGCCTACCGGAGGACGGGCATCCTACCTGGAAGCGTTGCGCATCGCAACACCACCTGCTCACACGCGCTTGAACACCAGGTCGAAGAAGGTGCGGTCCACGAGGATCTCCTGGAGCACCCCGGCGTGGTAGGTGTAGAAGTTCACCTTCTTGTCCGGCATGGTCAGCTTGTACCGCCCGCCCCCCAAGGCTTCCAGCACACAATCATCCAGCACGCTCTCCACATAGATGCGCGACTGACCGATGGGCTCCTCGTAGTACATGCGGGCGGTGCTCCAGGAATTGGTGCACGGCTTGGTCACCGTGCGCTTCGGATGAACGAAACCCTCCAGGCCGGTCGGATGCACGCGCATGTGGCTGCTGTCGCGCACCGATCCGTTCACGTGCACACTGCTCTTGCAGGCCGTGATCCGTTCGCCGGCGTACTCGGTGATCATGCTTGTGCGGATCACCTGGGGCCACACCACCATCACTTCGCTGAGGGAGACCATCGAGTAGATCATGCGGGTGCCCACCATGCCGCGGCTCACCCGCACCTGCCCTACCACATCGTCGTTCACATGGATGGTGAAGATGCTGGGTTGGGCCTCCGCAGTACAACACGTGCCGAGCGCCAAGGAAACGGAGAAGGTGTAGCGGAGGAGCGCCGACTGAAGGGCCATGGTACCAAGGTACGCCGACCGCGAAGCCCGGCCGGCCGGGCGACGACGAATGCCCGACAGGTTCCTGTGAATTCATGGGCTACCCCTTCCAGATGAATTCGGCCGGCTCCACCGGCCAGACCTTGCCACTGGCATCCACCACCGCTGCGGTGATGGTGAAGGTGGAGGCGGGCGGCAGGTTCTGCAGCATGGTGCGCATCTCGGTGGTCAGCTCGGGGCCCTTGGCGGTAAGGGTGAAGCGCTTCTTGTCGCAGTCCATGATCGCGATGGTGAAGGTGGTGACCCGTGCATCGGCCACGCAACCGTGCAATCCCAGTGCAGTAGCCTTGGCCAGGTCCGTGGGCAGGAAGGTGCCACCGTGCTTGCCTGCGAGGTGGATGGCCGGAGGGCCGCCGGGCGCCATACCGGCATGCACTGGAACAGGTGGATGTGCGATGGCACGCAGGGCGAGGATGGTGGACAGCACAGCGAGCAGGAGGATGGTGCGGAGGGACATGGTGTGAAGGGTTAGGGGTTACATGAGCTGCAATGCAAGCCGGCGCACCAGGTAACGTCCTTACCTCTATCTTCACACAACCACCATGGTTCACTCTCGTCTTGTGAACGAACCCTTACCTCCATGGAACGCATCGTGATCATAGCCGGATTGCTCAGTGCCCATCAGGTGCTTGCGCAACCGTTGAACTGCGACTTCTCCACTAGCGCGGAGATCTGCTTTCAAGCCAACGGCTCCGTGGTGGCCTCGGTGAGTGGAGGTACTCCGCCGTACGCCTATTTCTGGATGCCCGAGCCCCCGACCGGGCAGGGTACCCCATCCCTGATCGGCCTTCCGTCAGGCGCATACACCCTCACGATCACCGATGCGCTCGGCACCGAAGGCATCTTCGTGGTGAATGTGGTGCATGATCTGAGCCTGGGTTGGACCGGCGCTGGCAGCTATGCGGCCGCACATGGCTGGACAGGCTTCGGAGTGCCTTGCGAAGGGGAATGCAATGGGGCCATGGCCATGCCCGATCCGCCCCTGGTCGAAGGACCGTTCCTCTACGAATGGTCCGATCCGACGATCACGCAGATCGCCACCTCGCCACAGGGCGATCCGGTGTTCTTCGGGTTCTGTGCGGATGGCACGTATTCCTACACCGTGAGCAACCCGTTGGGTTGCAGTAGCACCAGCCTGCCCTTCACCAACCCCGTGGTGCCCGATGCTTCCGCATGGACCATTGGCACCATCGTGCCCAGTGCATGCGACCAGACGACGGGTCAGACGGTGCTGTTCCAAGAGTTGGCTTGGCCTTGGCCTACCGAACTGGTGGTCACCAATGGGTTGGGGGAGATCGTGCAGTCCGGCTCGGGCACCGGTCAATTCATCATCGTTGACCTGGCGGTGGGTACGTACACGGCCAGCTTGGCCTTTGGTTCCTCTGCGTGCAGGCAGGAGATCATCTTCACCATTCCCGGGGTGGGTGAAGGCTGCCCGAGCGTGGGTGGTGTGGTCTACCTGGATGGGGATCTCGACTGTATACAGGACCCCGGTGAACCTGGCGTCCCAGGGCGCCTGTTGCAAGTGGACCCCGGTGGTCACCTGGCCATCACCGATGCACAAGGACGTTACAGCCTGGCCTTGACCGATGGCAATTACACGCTCACCTGGCTCGATACGGACGCCGCGCCCAGTTGCCCGGCCTCCATGTCCATCCCGTTCACCGTGAGCGGTACGCTCACCACGGTGGACATCGCCGCCACGGGGGACCTGCCCTTCGACCTGACCATCACCGCTACCAACGGCTTGGCCCGGCCTGGTTTCTTCCATCCGATCTGGGCCATGGTGACCAATAATGGCTTCGCGCCAAGTAATGACGCGGTGGTCACCTGTGTGCTAAGCCCCGAACTGAGCTACGTGTCGGCGGTACCAGCACCGACCTCCGTGACGGGGAACACCATCACGTGGGACATCGGCGCCCTAAGCCCTTTCCAAATGACCTCTTTCCAGATCAGCACACAGGTGGACGTTCAGGCATCCTTGGGAGACCTTGTCGAAGCGCAATTCAGTGTGGTGAACAACGGACCCGAGGACAACACGGCGAACAACACGTACACCGTTGAACGCATCATCACCGGCGCTTACGATCCCAACGACAAGACCGCCTTCACCAGCACACGCCAGAGCGCTACTGAGTATGTGCTCACCCAGGACACGCACATCGATTATGTGATCCGGTTCCAGAATACCGGCACGGATACGGCCTTCACCGTGGTGATCACGGACACCCTCGCTGCCGAACTCGACATGGCCTCCTACGAACAGGGCTCAGCCTCGCATCCCTTCACCGTGTCGTTCAAACCGGACCGGGTGGTGGAGTGGCGTTTCGAGCAGATCCTGCTGCCGGACAGTAATGTGAATGAAGCGGCGAGCCATGGCGCCGTGGGCTTCCGCATCCGACCGACGCTCCCATTGCTCCCCGGAACGCCATTGGCGAACGCGGCCGATATCTTCTTCGACTTCAATGCGCCCATCCGCACGAACACCAGTACCCTGATGGCCACCATGGCCACCGGTGTGGCGGAGCGCACGGAGCATAAGATGCACCTCTTCCCCAACCCGACGACCGGGCACTTCACCGTCGCGCTGGAAGGCCAAGAGCTCGCCTTGTTGCGGCTGTTCTCCACGGACGGTCGCTTGGCGGTGCAGCAGCGGCTGACCGGCACACGAGTGGAATTGGCCTTGGCGGGCTTGGCACCGGGCGCGTACCGGGCCGAGGTGCGCACGGCCGACGGTGCAGTATACCAGCGCAGTGTGTTGGTACAGTAGCGCGTTGAAGGCGGCACGGTGGTCTCATTCACCAGTCCACGTCCTGTTGCCTTGCCCTATCTGAACCCGCTGATCACGCCCTTGAGGTCGATGTCCATGCCTTTGGCGGCTAGTACTTCGGGCAGGCTGGGCATGCGCATGATCGCGTCGCAGGACCTGTCCCGCGCCAAGGGGATGGGCACCACGAAGCCGGCGCCGGCACGGTTGAGCACGTTGAGCGTTTCAGGCCGAAATGCGCCTCACCTTGGCAACGGACGATCATGATCGCTTATGCGGTTCGTGGTTCTCCCGAGGTATGTGGAAGCTGCCGATCGCCTGAATTGCGTTGGACTGCGAACCTTCATCGGATGATCCCTCGTGGCACAACAACAGCCACACCCACGAATCAAGCAAATGGAGCGACAAATGGCTATATTCGCTCAACCGATCATCGATAAATGCCGACCAACACACTACACGCTGGACGCTTTGCGATGCTTGTCGCTGCGTGCATACCCTTGCTCTTGTGGCATCCAAGCAAGGCTGCTGTGGATATCGGGCTTTACCCGACCGCGGTTCCTGACAGTTTCGAACTGCGGATGGCCACCGATGGTGAGGACCTCACGTCCGTTCTGAGCAACCTGGTGGTCTCTGTGCGTTGGGATGCCAGTGCTGGTGGCACCATCACTGGGCAGGATGTGCGCAGCGACTGCGGCGCTTACGGATTCATGCCGAGTGGGCTGGGTGTGCGTATCGTGGGGCCCTATGCCTATTACACGTTCATGGTCTTGAGCATCCGTCCACTGGAGGACGATTGCCCCATCACCAACACCTTGGAGCCCATCGGCGGCTTTCGCATCCGGGACCTGAGCGGATGCAGGCGGGTGGAGTTGGTGAACGACCCGCTCGCCACCGTGTCGAACACCTCCTACTACATCTCCATTGGTGGTGAGGACGTGACCGGCAATATCCTCACCGGGCCGTTGACCACCGGCATCTGCCCACCGTGTACGCCTGCGCAACTCGGCCCCGCAACAGCGCGCGAGATCAGCTATGGTGGTCCCATCGAGTTGCTTGGATCGGCCACGGGGACGGATGTTTGGCAGGTGTGGAGCCGGACCCCGCACATGTTCCCCTATTCCTATTCCCTACAGGATACGGTCCCGCCGATCCCAAGCAACCAGACCAGCGTGTACTTCGCGGTTTGGAACCACTGCAGTATGGACAGTGTCACGGTGCCGATCGAACGCATACCTGGCGATTGTTCAGGTCCGCCGGTCATCGCCAGTATGAGCAGCCAGTGGGGGTTCGCGTGCAACACGCTCGACCTGAACGCCGTGGTGAGCCCTTACGGGATCTGCACCTATCAGTGGACGGGGCCCGTTCCGATCAACGACACCACCCCCCATGTGACCTTGGCCGAGGGTATACCCGGCACGTACGCTTTCATTGCGGTGAATGATTGTGGGAGCGACACCATGCTGATCGAGGTGAGCCTGGACACGACGGGGTGTACATCTCCGGTCATTGACAGCCTGAGCTATACCCCGGGCTTATGCCCAGGCGTCGATGTGGAACTGATGGCGCATACGAGCACCACGGGCGATTGCCTCTATTTCGATTGGGGAGGACCAGGGTCCATCGCGCTAACGGACGGAGCACCCACCAGCTTGGTGAGCGATCTTCAGTCCTTGGGCCCCTATTGGGTGGTGCTATCCAATGCCTGCGGTTCCGATTCAGCGTCCGTTCTCCTGGCAGCGCACGAACCCTGCACACCGCCAGTGATCGATAGCCTGAGCAGCAACGCTCCGTTCTGTCCGGGGGATGCCTTGGTGCTTACGGCCCACACCAGTAGTACGGCTACCTGTTCGTTCTTTGATTGGGGTGGCCCGGGCCTGGTCAACTTTCCGGATGGGGCACCCGAATGCACGGTGTTCGGTGCACATTCCCAGGGGCCGTACCGCCTGATCCTATCCAACGCCTGTGGATCGGACACGGCGTTCATCATGATCCCCACACCACATCCGTGCATATCCCCCCATATCAGTGCGCTCACGGCGAACAGCACCACCCTGTGTAGTGGTGATACACTCCGGTTGATGGTGGAGCATCAAGGCTACCCGCTGTGTACCGATGTGGTCTGGACCCTTCCAGGGGGAAGCACCGTGCAAACGGAAGGCACGGAACTGGTGCTCCCGTATTTCGCCGACGGCATCTATCTGGTCACCGCATCCAACGCTTGTGGCATCCATTCGCAGAACATTACCATCACCTCCACGGACGCTCTAGAGGGATACATGTCCATCTGTACGGACGACCCACCGCAGCCGTTGGTTCCATACGGTGGCCAGTCTCCACCCCCGGGAGGTTCTTGGAGCCTGAACGGGCAACCGGTCGACAGCGTTTTCGATCCGTCCACGGGGATCCCTGGCAGGTACGTCTATTTCCTCGACCCCAACACCACCTGCCCCTATCTCTGGCTGGACGTCTTGTTGTGGCCGATACTCCGGGCCGGCGTGGGTGACAGCATCGTGGTCTGCGCCACCGACCCGCCACTGGACCTGTTCACGGTCCTATCAGGCGATCCCGATCCGGGAGGAGTGTGGCGCTATGGCTTCATTGGAGGGCTGCTGAACGGGATCTTCTATCCAGAGACACATCCGACAGCGACCTATCGCTATACCCATCCCGTTTGCAGTGATACAACCGCCTATGTCCACGTCACCGTAGTGGATGTCGGCACGTGGTATGCGGATGCCGATGGGGACGGACTCGGCGATGCCTCCCAATCGGTGATGATCTGCCCGCGACCGGATGGATATGTCGCCAACGCAATGGATGCGTGTCCGACCGTTCCAGGGACGATCGGTTCGCCATGCGACGATGGGCTGGCCTACACGCTGAACGACACCATCGATGGTACCTGCGCCTGTGTAGGGGAATTGATGACGGGCCTTACGTCACCGGACAGCGGCGGCGCTTCCTTCCGGATCTGGCCGAATCCGGTGGGTGCAGGTGAACGCACGCTACGCTTGGTCGGACTCCGCGGAGCGCGCAACGAGGTGGTGATCTTCGATGGGTTGGGTGCTGTAGTAGCGCTGTTCCCTGTCATCAGCAGCGACCCGACCGGCTCCGCGACCCTGCACTTGCCCGTTGCGCTTGCAGCGGGCGTGTACAGTGTGGATGTCCGTTCCCCCGGGGATCGCCAACGCGCGAAACTGATCGTCGGCGCCCCCTAGCTCAACCCCCTGATCACGCCGTTGAGGTCGATGTCCATGCCTTCGGCGGCGGGGACTTCGGGCAGGCCGGGCTTGCGCATGACCTCGCCGCAGATGGGGACCACGAAGCCGGCGCCGGCACGGTTGAGCACGTTGAGCGTTTCAGGCCGAAACGCGTCTCTCAGTGGCACCGGATGATCATGATCGCGTGTTCGGTTCATGGTTGTGCCACGGCAAGTGGAAGCGGCCTTTCGGCTGAATTGCGCTGGACTCCGAACCTTCATCGGATGATCCCTCGTGGCACAAGGACATCCACACCCACGAACCAAGCAAATGGAGCGACAAATGGCTATATTCGCTCAACCGATCATCGATAAATGCCGACCAACACACTACACGCTGGACGCTTTGCGATGCTTGTCGCGAAGTGCCTACTCTTGCTCTTGTGGCATCCAAGCAAGGCTGCTGTGGATATCGGGCTCTACCCGACCGCGGTTCCTGACAGTTTCGAGTTGCGGGTGGCGACCGATGGTGAGGACCTCACGGCCATTCTGGGCAACCTGGTGGTCACCGTGCGTTGGGATGCCAGTGCAGGTGGTACCATCACCGGGCAGGATGTGGGCAGTGACTGTGGTGCTTATGCGTTCTACCCCAATGGATCAGGCGTGGTCATTCAAGGGTCGTACGCGTACTACACATTCTTGATCCTTAGCATCCGACCGTTGGAGGATGAATGCCCGATCACCAGCACCTTGGAACCCATCGGCGGCTTTCGCATCCAGGGCCTGAGCGGGTGCCGTAGGGTGGAGTTGGTGAACGACCCGCTCGTCACCGTGACCAATTCCTCCTATTTTATCTCTGTTGGAGGTGCGAACGAGACCGGGAACGTCCTCACCGGACCATTGACCAGCGGTTCGTGCCCCCCGTGTGTGCCTCCCGTTCTTGGCCCCGCCATCGCCCGCGAACTCTACTACAATGGTCCGATCGAGTTGTTCGCCTTCGCTACCGGAACGGATGTTGCGCAGTTGTGGAGCCGGACCCCGAACTATCAAGTTTACTCCTATTCCTTACAGGATACGGTGCCGCCCATTCCCATCGCTCAAACCACCGTGTACTTCGCGGTATGGAACCACTGCGGAATGGACGGCGTCACGGTCCCTATCGAGCGGGTGACCGAGACCTGCTCCGGGCCGCCCTTCATAGAAAGCGTGAACAGCCAATGGGGGTTCGCCTGCAGCACGCTCGACCTCCACGCCATGGTTACGCCGAACGGCATCTGCACCTATCAATGGACGGGTCCTGTTGAGATCACTGCCTCCACCCCTTCTGTGACCCTGGTCGACGGCATCCCCGGAACCTATGGGTTCATAGCGGTGAACGATTGTGGGAGCGATACGTTCATGATCGAGGTGAGTTTGGACACCACGGGTTGCATACCGCCGGTGATCGACAGCTTGAGCTACACTCCCGCGTTCTGCGCCGGCGAGCCAGTGATCCTTACCGCTCATTCGAGCAGTACGGGGGCATGTCTGTACTATGATTGGGGTGGACCTGAGGCGATCCTCGTTCCGGATGGTGCACCCACGAGCACGGTGACCGGGGTTCAATCCTCAGGCCCGTATTGGCTGATCCTATCCAATTCATGTGGTACCGATTCGGCAACCGTTCTCCTTGAATCGCTCGACCCGTGCACACCGCCGGTGATCGACAGCCTGAGCAGCAACGCACCGTTCTGCGCCGGCGAGGCATTGGTACTGACGGCCCATACCAGCAGTGCGGACGCTTGCCCGATCTATGATTGGGGTGGGCCCGGGTTGGTCAACTATCCGGATGGGGCACCCGAATGCACGGTGTTCAGCGCAACTTCCTTGGGGCCTTATCAACTGATCCTGTCCAACGCCTGTGGTTCCGATACGGCGCAACTGATGATCACGGCACCCTATCCATGCATATCCCCGCTGATCGATACGCTCACCGCGAATAGTACCATCCTCTGTAGTGGTGATACGCTCCGGTTGATGGTGGAACACCAAGGCTACCCGCTGTGTACCGATGTGGTCTGGACCCTTCCAGGCGGCGGCACCGTGCAAACGGAGGGAACGACCTTGGTTCGCTCACCTTTCGAAGTGGGTACCTACTCGGTCACCGTCTACAACGCTTGTGGTATTTCCACTCGGACCATTTCGATCGCAACGACCAGTACCATAGCGACCAACAAGAACGTATGCACGGGTGATACACCCGCACCATTGTCACCGTTCGTTCCCCCGGGAGGTTCATGGAGCCTGAACGGGCAACCGGTCGACAGCATTTTCGATCCGGCGACGGGGATCCCTGGCACGTACTTCTATCACCTCGATACCACCAGCACCTGTGCCTATCTCTCGGTGAACATCTTGTTGTGGCCGACTCTCCGGGCCGGCGTGGGTGACAGCATCGTGGTCTGCACCACCGACCCGCCGTTGGACCTGTTCACGGTCCTTACAGGCGATCCCGATCCGGGTGGCACTTGGCGCTACGGGTTCATCGGAGGGTTGTTGGATGGGATCTTCTACCCCGGGTCGCTTCCAGCAACGACCTACCGCTATTCCCATCTCATCTGTAGCGACACCACCGCCTATGTGCATATCACGGCGGAGGTTGCCAGCTCGTGGTATCCGGATAGTGATGGGGACGGACTCGGCGATGCTTCCGAAGTGGTGATGGGCTGCCTTCAACCGGATGGTTTTGTGACCGACGCCACGGACCAGTGCCCGAACACACCGGGTACGATCGGATCCCCGTGCGATGATGGGCTGTCCTACACGCACAACGATTCCATCGATAGCACCTGCACCTGTGTAGGGGAATTGATGACGGGCCTAACGTCACCGGACCGGGGCAGCGCTTCGCTCCGCATTTGGCCGAATCCGGTGGGTGCAGGTGAACACACACTACGCTTGGTCGGACTCCGCGGAGCGCGCAACGAGGTGGTGATCTTCGATGGGTTGGGGGCGGTTGTAGCCTTGTTCCCTGCCATAAGCAGCGACCCGACCGGATCCGCGACCCTGCACTTGCCCAATGCGCTTGCAGCGGGCGTGTACAGCGTGGATGTCCGATCCCCCGGGGATCGCCAACGCGCGAAACTGATCGTCGGGGCCCCCTAGCTCAACCCGCTGATCACGCCATTGAGGTCGATGTCCATGCCTTCGGCGGCGGGGACTTCGGGCAGGCCGGGCATGCGCATGGATCCCGTTAATGTGCAACTTGCCGGAGTACTGAAGACCTCTTCATTCAATGTTCCTTCTATTCATTGCACTCCATGCGGTGATCGCATATTGCCTCGTTTGGCTGGCGGACACCATTAGCGCTGTGCCATTCGATCGTTCATTGGATGCTCATTGGACCGAGAAGGCCCGGATGCTCTGGCCGGTGCGTATCGCCAACAGTGCAAATGTGCTCGTCGTTCCCCTGCTGCTGCACGCGCTACACTGGCACCTCGCTCCCTCGAGCATTTTGGCGTGGCCGCTATACGATCTCGCTGCGTTCGTGGGGGCATGGTACGCGGGATACCCGCTTGCGCGCAAGGTGTACCCCTCGGTGGATCATAATGCATGGCTTCTGGCGGCCTGGCCATCATTGATCACCATTCTTCTCTCTTCTGGTCTTCCTGTTTTCGCCGGTCTAGCCATGCCTCCAGCAATATCCCCCTTGTTCTGGCTTCTCACCCTTTCCTACCTCGGGCTTCACATCGCGAACCTCTATGGATCGGTGCGGTGGTTGTTACGCAGGACAGGTCAGTTGCATCCGGCATCAATGCGCTTGCAGCAGCTTATTGACAAAGCCATCAAAGAGCAGAATGTGCCCATTCCACGGTGTTGGGAACTGGAGACCTTGGACGCCCAGGCCTATGCACTACCGATCACGAAAGAGCTCATGTTCACTCGTCCTTTGCTCGCGAGCTGTACGGATGCCGAACTGTCCTCCATCGTACAACACGAACTGGCGCACCTGAACGAACCGTGTTTTGCCAAGGCCACCCGCTTGATCGCTTCACTGGTTTATGCGCCATTGGTGTTCATCACACCACTGATGGCGTGGCTTGGCTTCTCTGGCTTCATACTAGCCATTGCCCTGTTCTACCTCCTTCACCATTTGCGGGCCATGGTCGGGCAGCGCATGGAGGTCAGGGCCGACGCCCATGCAGTAACGAACCAATCGGTGGATGGTACATACGCTCGCGCGTTGCTTATCATTCATCGGCACAATCTCATCCCGGCGGTGATGGGCGGCTCAAACCGCACACACCCTCACCTGTACGACCGCATGCAGGCTGCAGGGATCCATCCCGAATTCGAGCGACCCACGGCAGCTGCATCGTTCAGCACACCCGGAAGGATCTACAGCATCGCCTTGGGCATACTGTTCGCGATCGCGTGGATCAGCTCAACCCGCTGATCACGCCGTTGAGGTCGATGTCCATGCCTTCGGCGGCGGGGACTTCGGGCAGGCCGGGCATACGCATGATCTCGCCGCAAATGGGCACTACGAAGCCGGCGCCGGCGCTGATCTCGATGTCGCGGACGGTGATGCGGAAGCCGGTGGGCGCAGCACGCAGGGCCTTGTCGTCGCTGAAGCTGTACTGCGTCTTGGCCATGCAGATGGGCACGTTGTTCAAGCCCAGCTTGTCGATGCGGCGCAGGGCGGTCTCGGCGTCGGCGCTGTAGTCCACACCGTCGGCGCGGTAGATCTCGCGGGCGATGGTGGCGATCTTCTCCTTGATGGACAGGTCGAGGGCGTAGAGCGGTTTGAAGTTGCTCTTGCCGGCTTCGGCCACGCGCACCACGGCCTGGGCCAGGTCCGTCATGCCGGCACCGCCTTTCGCGAAGCCTTGGGCCAGCACCGCTTCGGCACCGCGCTCGGCACAGTAGGCCTTGATCATGGCGATCTCCTCCTCGGTGTCCGTGGGGAACTGGTTGATGGCCACCACAGCCTGCACGCCGAACTTGGCGATGTTCTCGATGTGGCGGCCCAGGTTGGCGAGGCCCGCCTTGATGCGGTCGGGCGCAGCGGTGTTCACGTCCTTCACATCGGCACCGCCGTGGTAGCGCAGGGCGCGCACCGTGGCCACGATGACGGCGGCGCTCGGCTTCAGGCCTGCTGCGCGGCACTTGATGTCGAAGAACTTCTCGGCGCCCAGGTCGGCGCCGAAGCCCGCTTCGGTCACCACATAGTCGCCGAGGCTGAGGCCCATCTTGGTGGCGAGCACACTGTTCACGCCCTGTGCGATGTTGGCGAAGGGTCCGCCGTGCAGGATGGCGGGGTTGTTCTCCAGGGTCTGCACCAGGTTGGGCATGATGGCCTGTTTCAGCAACAGGGCCATGGCGCCTTGTGCGTTGAGCTCGCGGGCGTACACCGGGGTGCGGTCCCAGCGCTGGCCCACGTAGATGTCGCCGAGGCGCTTCTTCAGGTCCTCGAAGCTGGTGGCGAGGCAGAGGATGGCCATGACCTCGCTGGCCGGGGTGATGTTGAAGCCGTCCTGACGTGGGATGCCGTTGCCGGTGCCGCCGAGGCCGATGGTGATGTCGCGCAGGGCGCGGTCGTTCATGTCCATCACGCGTTTCCAGGCGATGGTGCGCGGGTCGATGTTGAGGGT
>Ga0116158_10000929_pt1 | contig 27282 bp, 18 predicted proteins | sample AD_UKC052_MetaG_FD_89883 | JGI IMG/M metagenome (GOLD analysis project Ga0116158, IMG submission 89883) | Active sludge microbial communities of municipal wastewater-treating anaerobic digesters from USA - AD_UKC052_MetaG | ecosystem: Engineered > Bioreactor > Anaerobic > Digestate | place: USA... | reverse complement strand
TGATCTTGCCGAATATATCTTTCGGCGGCTCGTTGATGCCGACATAGTTGTGCAGGGACTTGCTCATCTTCTGCACGCCGTCGAGCCCGACCAGCAGCGGTACCGTCATGATGACCTGCGGCTCCTGGCCGTATTCCCGCTGGAGGTCCCGGCCGACCAGCAGGTTGAACTTCTGGTCCGAGCCGCCGAGCTCGACGTCCGCCCGGAGCACCACGGAATCGTACCCCTGTACCAGCGGATACATGAACTCGAGGATGGTAATGGGCACCCCGCCCTTGTAGCGCTTGTCGAAATCGTCGCGCTCCAACATGCGCGCGACATTGTACTTGGCCGTGAGACCCAGCACGTCGCCAAACGTCATGGGGTCGCACCACTCGGAATTGAACACGATTTTCGTCTTTTCCCGGTCCAGTATCTTGAACACCTGGCGCTTGTAGGTCTCGGCGTTTTCCAGCACTTCTTCGCGGGTAAGGCTCTTGCGGGTGGCGGAACGCCCGGAGGGATCGCCGATCATACCGGTGAAGTCTCCGATCAGGAACACGACCGTGTGCCCCATGTCCTGGAAATGCTTCATCTTCCTTAATAAAACGGTGTGTCCCAGGTGTATGTCCGGGGCCGTCGGATCAAAGCCCGTTTTGATAATAAGCGGCGTGTTTTCCCGCTCCGATTTCTCGAGTTTCTTCTTGAATTCGTCTTTCGGCAGGACCTCTTCGGTCCCGCGTACCAGCAGATCAAAATCGTTCCGTATCATTTCCCGTATCCGTTTGTCCTTTCCGGCTCCCCCCGCGGCCGGTATCAATGCTTGTCGCTCTCCTCGGTGTCCTCGGCGTCCTGTACCTCTTCCTCGGCTATCTCCTCGATATCATAATCGGGGCCCAGCTCCCGGACGTAGTGGAAACGGGCTATGATCGCGATCAGCTCGTTGCGGGACGCCACCGCTTCCTCGCGGCTGTCGAACCCGATGACCAGCGGATCATTAATTCCGGTGAGATATACCTCGAACCCGAATTTATCTTCTTCCTCGATGACGCTTCCCACCGCAGTCACCTTCGGAATTACTATGGCTATACCGCCGTAATCGACTATTGGCAACATATCATGCTCCCTGCGCTATTTGGGACAGGGTGCGCGCATCCCCGGCAAACGTCAAGAGTAAAAAAAAGCCGTCGGGGCGCCTGCCCGGTGCCATCTCCACCACTTCCTGTCAAGATAATAGAGGTTGAAAATCGGGCCGGAAATGCCCGAATCGATGGCAAATACTTTTTTACCGGGACGTTCATGACACGAGAGGACGAGTAGTTGCGGTAATAAATGAAAAGGCACGGCCTGATGGCCGTGCCCGGTTGCTGTCAGCGAAAAACGCATCGCGGGGTTCCGCGATTCGGTCCCATGCGCTCAGTAGAATTCCTTCCCCCCGTGACCGGCTTCTTCGCCGTCAAGGGAGGAGAATTCTTTCAGAAGCTCCTTCTGGCGCGGGGTCAGCTTCTTGGGCACCCTGATGTTTATCTTGACCAGCTGGTCGCCCTTGCCGTACAAGCCAAGGTACGGAATGCCGTTCCCCTTGAGCCTGAAGATCTGGCCGTTCTCCGTCCCGGGCGGGATCTTCATCTTCGCCTTACCGTCGGTGATCGTGGGAACCTCGATCTCGCCGCCCAGGCAGACCATGGGAAACGAGACGTCGACAAGGGATATGATGTCGTTGCCGTGGCGCTCGAAGAAGGGGTGCTTCTTCACGTGGATGACGACGTAGAGGTCGCCGCGCGTGCCGCCGTTGGGGCCGTGCTGCCCTCGCCGGTGATCTTGAGGCGCGAGCCCGACTCGACGCCGGCCGGGATCTTGACGGTTATGGTCCTCTTGTGGAGCTTGAGGCCCGTGCCGCCGCACGAAGAGCAGGGGGACGAGATGATTTTTCCCTCGCCCTTGCACTTGTAGCAGGTCTGGGTGATCGAGAAGAAGCCCTGGGTCTGGCGTATCTGCCCGGAGCCATTGCAGACCGGGCAGACCGCAGGCTTGGTCCCGGCCTTGGAGCCGGTACCGTCGCAGGTCTCGCAGGTCTCGTTACGGGGCACCTTGATCTGCACCTCGTAGCCCGACGCGGCCTCCTCGAGGGTTATCGAAAGATCGTACTGGATGTCAGAACCGCGGCGCGCCCTCTTGGGGCGGCCCCTGCCCCCGAACCCGGACCCGAAAAAGCCCTCGAATATGTCGGCAAAGTCGAAGTCCCCGAATATGTCTGAAAAGTCGGAATAGGCGCCGCGGCCGAAACCCTCAAAGCCCTGAACGCCCTCGTGACCGAACTTATCGTAGGAGGCGCGCTTCTTGGGGTCCCGCAAGACCTCGTATGCTTCCGTGGCCTCTTTAAACTTTTCCTCCGATTCCTTGTCGCCCTTGTTCCTGTCAGGATGGAACTTTAAAGCCAGCTTGCGGTACGCCTGCTTTATATCCTGCTCCGACGCGCTCTTCGAAACTCCGAGGACCTCATAGTAATCTCTCTTTGCCAATGGTTGCTTCCTTGTCTGTCAGGACTGCAGGCTGTCGATCAGCAGCCCGTGAAATTAAATATACACAATCGGGTCATGAATGCCCATTACTTTTTATCATCATCGACAACTTCGTAATCCGCGTCATAGACTTTTTCATTGCCGCCGGCGCCCGGCTTCTCGGCTCCTTCCGGACGTCCCTGCCCCGCCCCGGCATCGCCCGGCTGGCCCTGGGGCTGCTGCTGGGCATGCTGCTGGTAGATCCGCTCGGCAAACTTGTGCGAGACCTGCTCGAGCCGTCCCTTTGACTCCTTGATCGCCGCGAGGTCGTCGCCGGCGATCGCCTTCCTGACGTTCGCCATCTCGGCCTCCATCGCCTCCTTCTCGGACTGCTCGACCTTGTCGCCGTTCTCCTTGAGGAGCTTTTCCAGCGAATAGACGAACGAGTCCGCCTCGTTGCGCGCGTCGATCAGCTCGCGGGCGCGCTTGTCCTCGGCCGAGTGCTCTTCAGCCTCGCGGACCATTTTCTTGATCTCGTCCTCGCTGATTCCGCTGGAGGACTCGATCCGGATCTTCTGCTCCTTGCCGGTGCCCAGGTCCTTGGCGGACACGTGCACGATGCCGTTCGCATCGATGTCGAAAGTAACCTCGATCTGGGGAACGCCGCGGGGAGCGGGCGGTATCCCCACCAGGTCGAACCTGCCCAGGGTCCTGTTCTGCGCCGCGAGCTCGCGCTCGCCCTGCAGGACGTGTATGGAAACCGCCGGCTGGCTGTCCGACGCGGTCGAGAAGATCTGGCTCTTCTTGGTCGGGATGGTCGTGTTCCGCTCGATGAGCTTGGTCATGACGCCTCCCAGCGTCTCGATACCGAGCGACAGCGGGGTGACGTCGAGGAGCAGCACGTCGTGCACGTCCCCGGCCAGGACGCCGCCCTGTATGGAAGCGCCAACGGCCACCACCTCGTCCGGGTTCACTCCTTTATGCGGCTCCTTGGCAAAGATGCGCTTCACCAGGTCCTGCACCGCCGGCATCCGGGTAGAGCCGCCGACGAGGATGACCTCGTCGATGTCGCCGGGTGTAAGGCCCGCGTCCTCGAGCGCCTTGACGCAGGGCCCCTTGGTCGATTCAATCAGGTCCTCGATGAGCTGCTCGAGCTTGGAGCGGCTCAGGGTGATGACCATGTGTTTTGCGCCCGACTGGTCGGCGGTGAGGAACGGGATATTGATCTCGGTCTGCGACTTGCTGGAGAGCTCTATCTTGGCCTTCTCCGCGGCCTCCTTGAGGCGCTGGAGCGCCATCTTGTCGCCGGAGACGTCGATTCCCGTCTGCTTCTTGAACTCCTGCATGAGCCATTCCATGATCCGCTGGTCGAAATCGTCGCCGCCCAGGTGGGTGTTGCCGTTGGTCGACTTGACCTCGAACACGCCGTCTCCCAGGTCAAGGATCGATATGTCAAAGGTTCCGCCGCCCAGGTCGTATACCGCTATTTTTTCGTTGCGCTTCGCCTTGTCCAGGCCGTACGCAAGAGCGGCGGCCGTGGGCTCGTTGATGATACGCTCGACCTCGAGGCCGGCGATCCGGCCCGCGTCCTTGGTGGCCTGGCGCTGGGCGTCGTTGAAATAGGCCGGCACCGTGATGACCGCCTTGGTCACCTTCTCGCCCAGGTAATCCTCCGCGGTCTGCTTCATCTTCTGCAGCACGCGGGCCGATATCTCCTGGGGCGTGAACTCGCCCGCCAGGGTCTTGACCTTGACGCCATCGCGGCCGTCGTCCATGACCTTGTAGGACACCATGCGCATCTCGTTGGCAACCTCGCCAAAGCGGCGTCCCATGAAGCGCTTGATGGAGCGGACCGTGTTCTCAGGGTTGGTGATGATCTGGTTCTTCGCCACCTGACCGACCAGGCGCTCGCCCTTGTCGGTGAACGCAACGATCGAAGGCGTGGTGCGCTGCCCCTCCGAATTCTGTATAACGACCGGCTCTCCGCCTATCATAACCGAAACGCACGAGTTTGTCGTGCCAAGGTCAATCCCGATAATCTTACTCATTGCTCGTCTCCTTATTGGTAGTATATCATTGATACGCCGTCGCGGCCCGTCTCCGGCCCCGCGCGGCCCGATTCTGCTTCTTCGCCTGCGCCTTACTGTTTCGTCTCACCCCCGGATCCGGCCGATCCCGGTCCGTCGCATTCCGCAGCCTGCGTTCCGGCAGCAGGACGTGCCGGCTTCGCGACCTTTACCCGCGCGCTCCTCACTACCAGGTCCTCGATACGGAATCCCTTCTGGTAGACCTTCGTGACGGTGTCGCGCTCCACGTCTCCGCTCATCTCTATATCCATCGCCTCGTGGAAGTTCGGGTCGAACTCGTTGTCGAGCGCCTCGATTTCGACCACGCCGAATTTCTTCATGGTCTCCTCGATGCGGTTCGAGATCATCGACACGCCCTGCACGAACGATTTGTGCGCATCTTCCAGAGAGCTGCCCGCGGGCATGTTCTCCGACGCGTCAATGGCGCGCAGGAGGTCGTCGTTAACAAGAATGATCTCATGCGCAAAGTCCCGCACCACCATGGTGCGGACCTCGGCCTGCTGTTTCGCCATGCGCTTCTTGTAATTCTCGAAATCGGCCTGCCGCCTCAGCATGGTGTCCTTGAGGGCGTCCATGTCATCTTTCAGCTTTCTGTTGTCCTCAAGCGCGGCGCTGCATTGCTCGGCCGCCAGCCGGTCGCATTCCCTGCGGGACGCCGCCCTCCGTTCTTCCTTCCTCCTCTCGTCAGGGGACTTTTCGCTCCCGGCCTGCTTTTCAGGTTCCCTGCCGGGCTGGTCAGGGCCCCGCTTCGCATCCTCGCTCCTGCCGTTATGGAGGTCCTTCTCCTTCGCCTTGTGATGCTCCTTATGCTTATCCATCATATGCTCCGAAATCGTATATACTGGCACTGCCTGGTTATTTAGACATTTTGGTGAGCAGCTCGGTGACCACCCTTCCGGTATAGTCCACCAGCGGCACGACCTTCTCGTAATCCATTCTCGTTGGGCCGATTACGCCTACTGCCCCGACCAGCTTGTTCCCGATTTTGTACGAGGCTGATACCATGCTGCAGCCCTTCACCTTCTCTTCCGCTACTTCCTCTCCGATCAGGGTCCTGATACCCTCGAACTCAATCGCCTTCTCGAGTATCCGTTTGAGTATGCTCTTGTCCTCGATGATGCTGAGCAGGCTGTTCAGCCGCTCCTCCTCGACCATCTCCGGGATCTTCAGCAGGTTCTCGATTCCTTCTATATGAAGGCGGGGCTCCTCGTAATCCGAGATGGCCAGCTGCGCTATGTCCAGCGCCATGTCCTTGTTGGGGCAGGTAGAGTGCTCCTGGCGGAGACGGTCGAATATCGAGTCCATGATCTCGTACACGGCATAGCCGCTGAGCTCCTCGGTGAGATACGCGGAAAAGGCATACATGTCGTCCTGCGTTACGTTCGCAGATACGGTTACCTTCTTGGGAAGGACCATGCCGGTCCTGGTGACCAGGATGAAGAGTATCTCGTTGATGCCCATGGGCACCAGCACGATGCGCTTTACTACGGTGAAATCGAACCGGGGAGTGAGCATGACGGCCGCGTAACGCGATTCGCTTGAAAGCATCCGGGTCACCACGGAAAAAATCTTGTCAAGCTGGACCTCCCTTTTAATCGCCTCTTCCTTCACCGATATCTCGCGCTCTTTTAAAGAAAAATCATAATTGTCCAGGAGCGAATTGACATAAAAGCGGTAACCGATGTCCGTGGGAATCCTTCCCGCCGAAGTGTGAGGCTGCTTCAGATACTCCATGCTTTCAAGATCAAACATGATATTCCGCATGGTTGCCGGGGAGATGGAAAATGAATATTTTTGCACAAACGAGCGTGAGCCGACCGGTTTCCCGGTGGTAATATATTCATAGATTAAAGCCTGTAAAACTGAAGCTTCTCTTTCGTTCAGAGGCCTTGTCTGTACACTTTCGCGGACCATATCATTCAATCCATCATATTAGCACTCGTTTAAACCGAGTGCTAATAAAAAACTAATAAAAATATAGCCTATAGTCAAGCTTAAAAAATAAAAAAAAAGCCTTCTATAACAATTTAAAAAGCTGGCGAGTTAAAGCCAATATAAAACGATGGATTTGGTTGAATAGAGGTGTTTATCGGTATATTTCAGGACTTTGCTTTTTCTTTCTTATTTTTATCTTTGGCCTTGTCTTCAGCTTCGAGTGCAATTTTCGCGGCATCAATAATGTTTTTGAGCTTAACGGCTTCAGTATCCTCGCCGAAAAGGACATGTATCTTGCGAAGTGCAGAAAGATACTCGATCGACATTTTCAGGTCGTTCCGTGCCTTGCCGGCCATCTCGTACTTCGTCCTGAACTGGCGGGCAGCCTCGGTAAGGCTCTCCTTGCATAGCTGCATCAGGTCGCGCCGCTCATAGAAAAAATCGGAGCGCGGGTCCCTGAACTTCGCTACCTCGGAAAAGCTGGTAATGTTCTTGGTTATTACGGCAACACGCGCCTGGAGCTCCACGAACAGCCACTTCCACTTGGAATCAGTGCCGAACTTGTTTTTCAATTCATTCAGAACCCGGTGCATCCGGTGAATAAACGTGAGTATCTGGGCCTGGTTCAGGCGGTTGATGCTCGCGAGGTATAAATCATTTTCCTTGAGGGTCCTGTCAATATCCGATCCGACGACCTCTTCCATGTGCTTGATGAGATTATAAAATTCCTTTTTGGCGGATTCGAGCAGGCTGTTGTTTTTGATACCGAGCATTTCCACGGACAGGTCGTTCATTTTAAGGATATCGTCGATCACGTCCATCTCGCGGCTGGCAATCTCCAGGCTGAGGTATCCCTTGATGTTGGGATACTTCTTCTTTTTAATCATGGCTTCATTGATGGCTTTTTTGACCTGCTCAACGTCGCGCTTGATGTCCTTGATCTCGTCGTTGTATGCCGCTTTTTCCGCCTTGCTAAGAGCCATATACCCTGCCTATGCGTATGTGTCGATTGTGGTCCCTTTACTATTTTCGGCAGGTTCCGGGTTTCTATTAACTGGCTGAGGCTCGCTTTGCCTGGTCTCTTCCTGGCGCGGGGGCTCAGTAGAAAAGCCGTGGGGCACCGTATCCGGACCGCTGATGTTTGATATTTCCATAAATTCCTCCCTGAATTATGGATTTTTGGCTTTTCAAGCCTTTAATATTGTAAGTAACTCTTCCTGACTAAAAGATACCTTTTGTTGAGATTTTTTCAAGTAAAATATTCTTAATTTCTATAGGTCCGCAAGCGCTTGCGGACCTATAGAAGAAGATCAATCCCGGTCTCAGTTTTACGGTACTGCGCTGTCTTCACGATCCTGATATTCACCGGCAGGGGGCCGTCGATGTTCGCGAGATTGCGCACCGCGTCGTCGATCCTGATGGATTGCTCTGACCCCGCGTACAACCAGAGAAGCGCTGTCCGGTCGTCAGGCATCTTATGGGAATGGACCGCCTCATTGAAGGATAGGCGCTTCTCGGTTTTACCGGTCCGCTTGATGAAATCGATCCCTGCCCCGAGGCTGCGGGCCATTGTACCGATGACCTCCCCGGTCATGTCCGTCACCCGGTACTGCACGACCCCGGTCAGGGCCATGAGGGAGACCCATTCATCTATGAAGCGGATTGCCGGCGCCGATATTCCCTCCGGGAGCCGGCTGTTCAATCTGTCGAGAAAGCCCTCGCCGATATCGTCGAACAGCTCTATGTCGACGAGTTCCGCTTCGCTCTCGATACCGAGCGGGAGCGGGAACCCGGCCGACATACGCTCCCTCTTGTTGAATCCCTGCGTCATGGCGACCGGAGCATCTGCCATCCGGAGCGCGCGCTTCACGATCTCCATGAAGTCGTTGTGCGGTATAAACCGCATCATGCCGGTTTTCGCAAGTCGCAGGCGCACGCGCTTCATGACGGAGAAGCGCCGCTCGAACGCCTTCCGCGCCTCCCGGATACGGGCCGCGTCGATCTCATCACCCTCCCGCCGCGGCCGCTCCCGCCTGCCGACCTCCCGTGCGCCGGCACCGGCGAGTTTATCTGTCATGCCCTCGAACCCCGTGACAGCGAAGCTCCAGGGGAAAACCGCCTCGTCACGGCGGCCCAGACACGCCTCCCACCCCGGGAACAGGCCTTCCAGGTTCTTCTGCCAGATGTCGAAGCGGAACTGCTCCTCCCAGGAATCGAACCTGCAGCCGTCGCGGTACGACCGCTCTATGACGGCACCGAGCCTGGCGTCGCCCCGTGCGAGCACGCCCTCGATGACCGACGCCTTCACGTCATGGTTCTTGATCTTGATTGAGCGCGGCAGCCCGCGCTTGATCCTGAGGATCGCGCTCTCGAAATAGTCGCGGCCCATCTGGCGATCGCGCTGGAACGGCGTATGGGGCTTTGGCACAAAGGGCGACACGGTCACGTTGATGTCCAGCCTCTTCCCGCCGATTTTATAAATACTCTTTAACAGCTCGATGATGCCCCCGGCCTCGTCCTGCTCCTCGCACCCGGGAAGCCCGATCATGAAGTAGAGCTTGATGACCTTCCATCCCCTTCCATACACGTGCTTCACGATATCGACCAGGTCTTGCAGGACGACCTTCTTGTTGGCACGCGCCCTGATAGCGTCGGAGGCGGACTCCACCGCAAAGGTGAGAGAGGCGCGCCTTACCTCGGATATCTGCTCGATGATGGGAAGCGTCTCGCGATCGACCCGGAGCGACGGGAACGCGACCGATACTCCCTGCTCCGTGAGTCTGGGCAGCACCCGGTTAATAAGCCCGGTCAGCTTCGGGTAATCGCTTATTGAAAGGGATGACAGCGTCACCTCGTTGTAACCCGTGTTTCGCACGATCTCGTCAATGCGGTCCGACGCGGCGTTGAAATCATAGCACCGGTACGGCAGGTCGTAGAACCCGGCATGGCAGAAATTACAGAAGTTACTGCACCCCCGGGTCAGCTCGATCACGACGCGCTCCTGCGCGATGCGGATGTTGGGGACCAGCGGCCGTACCGGGTCCGCAAGACCGAGGCCGCGGTAGACCCGCTTGCGCACCGGCGGGCCTTCTGCCTCCGTGAGCGCGCATCCGTCATAGGAGAAGCGGTACTTGTCCGGCAGGAGCACGCCTGCGATGGTGCTGATGCGCTCCAGGGTTTCGCTCCTTCCGAGTCCCTTCTCCTTCGCGGCCAGCACCGCGTGTGCGATCTCGGCGATCCCTTCCTCGCCGTCGCCGATGAAGAACGCGTCCACGAAGTCCGCCAGCGGGAAGGGGTTGGACACCGCCGCTCCGCCGGCGATAACTATCGGCACGCCCTCTCCGCGCTCCGCGCGTCGGAGCGGGATGCCGCCCAGGTCGATTATTTGCAGCACGTTTGTGCAGAGCAATTCATGGGACATGTTGAAGCCGAGCAGATCGAGCGCATGGAGCGGCGTATACGTTTCCAGCGTGAACAGGGGGACGCCGGCCTCGCGCAGGGCGCGCTCGAAATCGGCCTCAACAGCGAAGACCCGCTCGCAGGCGGCCTCCGGGATCGCGTTCACGATGTCGTACAGTATGCGCAGTCCGTTGTTGGACATGCCCACTTCGTACAGGTCAGGGTACGAGAGGGCCATGCGCAGGCGCGCGTCCGGCTTCACGATCACGTTCAGCTCGCGTCCCATGTACCGCCCCGGCTTCTGCACCCGGGCGAGGAGGGTCTCTATTGTTTTCCGGTCAAGTTGTGCCATGTGCCTGCCGCCCTATCTCTCCGCCATTACTGCCCGGTACGCCCGGACCAGCGCCACGAAAGACTCCAGCCCCAGGTCCTCGCCACGGACACCGGAGTTAATGCCCGCATGTTCAAGCATCCGCGCCGCGATCTCCCTCCCGGTCTCAAGGTGCGGGGACTCGGACAGGGCCTTGAGCATGGTCTTCCGCCTGCCCCAGAACGCGGACTTAACGACCAGGTGAAAGAGCTCTATCTCTCCGCCATCAACCGGGAGGCGGCTTTTTCTCACGAGACGGACGAACGACGAGGTCACCTCGGGCCGGGGATAGAACGACTCTTTCGATACCCTGAAGAGTACTTTCGGTTCGTAATAAAACCCCAGGGTCACGGTAAGCGCCCCGTAGGTCTTGCTCCCGGGCACGGCTACAATCCGTTCCGCCATCTCCTTCTGGAGAAGGACGTACACGTGGGGCGCGGAAAACCGGGCGACGTGGAACAGGATCTCGGAGGCGCAGTAGTACGGGAGGTTCGAGACGACTTTCGTGAAGGTGTCGGCAAGGTCGAGCTTCAGGAAATCGCTGTGAATCAGCCTGAAGCTTGCCTCCGCGCCGAAGCGGTCCGCGAGAACGCGGCTCAGGCCCGAATCGACCTCAACGGCCGTCACGCTTTCCGCTGCCGGGACGAGCCGCTCGGTCAGAGCCCCGAGCCCGGGGCCTATTTCAAGGACCCGGTCGTCGGTCGCGACACCGATCATGTCGATCATTTTATCCCTCATGTCCCCGGATACAAGAAAATTCTGGCCCAGCCGCTTGTTGGGGCTGAGGCCGTATCTGCCGATTATTTCCTTTGCTTCAGTTAAGTTCATCATCGCATCTCCGAGCCGGTCAGTTGACATGCGCACGCACGGCACGGTATCGCTACTTTATTAATAGTGCCTTTCTATTTTCAATCTTTTTTATTCCCGGCCCTGCATCCTGGCTCGTTTTGGTGAAATTTTTTTCGCCCGAACGGCTCCCCATTCGTATTATCGTGAAATTATTTTTATATTATTCGGGGAGCTCGATATGAAAACCACGCTTAACATTCGTAAGGTTCTATTGGAAGCACTGGCCTCCGCAGCCGAATCACGGGGCATTTCGCGGTCAGCAATGGCGATTATTCTGTTAAAGAAAGAAATGTCTGATTTTGGGGGTCCCGAATTTCCCGGCACTCTCATCAGGTATCAGGAACGGGCCAACTGCGATGACTGGCATACGTTTCATATCCGGTACAGGCCTGACGAGTATGAATACTTTCAGGACATGCGGCGGCTGGGCAAGTTCTCGGTTTCATATTTTCTCCAACGCGCTATTAAAAAGTACATATTGCAGAAAAAAAATAATAAAAATGGCGATAACTATCTCTTTAAGAATCATGTTATCATTAAAGACATTGTTGATAATATAATATGCTGGAAAGTATACTGGGGCTTCCCCCCTGACATAGAACTAAAACTAAGGAACATACATCCTACGTGATTATCTGCAAATCGGCGCTGAAGGAAGAATCGGGGACCCGGGGATTGCTATCATATCAATACATTTGTTAAGCCGGAAAAATAGAATTGAAATTAATACTATTTTATTGTCCGATATCCAAACATTCCACAAACAGGTGCAGGCCCCATGAAAATCAAAGAAACATTTCATGCATTAGTGGTTTCAATTAAATCTATTATCCAAAAATTTCGTTCTTTTATTATCGCTGGCGCCGGCAGGGCAGCCTCACTATTAAGTACGGCTCGGTCGCAGGCGCCCCTACGAGCCAAACGCGCCTGGTCATGGGTAAAAACCCTCAGGCTTAACAAAGCCACTGTCCTACGGGCGAAAAGCTTTATAACAGGCGAACTCTGGACCCGGCGGCTCAAGCCGTTCTTCTCCGTAAAAAGAAACCGGATAGCAACGGCCGTGGGCGGTGCGGTGGTGATAGTTATCGCCCTGGTTGCCGGTCCCCTGACCTCCGGCGGGGTCGCCGACATCGAGCCCGGCACCTACAAGGAGCCAGCTCCCGTAGACAATACGATACTGCGCGTCATCCAGGCCGCGCCGACAGGGACGATAACCGGCGACGAGCCCAGGAAGGAAGTGACTGTCGTTTTCAACCACCCGCTGGTGCCGCTGGCGCAGCTGGAACAGAATACAGCCGGAGTGCTGGAGATATCGCCGGCGACCAGGGGAAATTTCCGCTGGTACGGAAGCCGTATCTGCGCCTTCATCCCGGAATCCTCGTGGGAATTCGGCCGTACGTATACCATTAAAGTCAGGAAGGGTACCGTATCGCTGAACGGTAAGGTCCTGCCCGAGGACTACATCTTTTCATTCACGTTCGAGATTCCCGACATGGACATATCAGCGCACCCCATACCCTATCAGCCCAGCACGATCGACTACAACCAGTCCTTCTCCCTGAACTTCAGCCATCCCGTCAACCTCGACCAGGTCCGGGCGAGCATCAGGCTCACCTGTAAAAACAGGGCCGTGCCGTTTGTTGTCGCGTACCGCGAACCCTCCACGGGCGGAGAATACGACGGCGGAGAATACGGTTACTACGACGGCCCGCCGAGCCAGGACGGCGAGCCCAACCGCCGCGTGGTCATACTCACACCTTCGGCCCGGTTCGACCGCGATGCGCCGGTGCAGCTGACCGTCGCGGAGGGCCTCCGCGCGGCCGGAGGCGTTGCCCAGTTGAAAAAAGAAGCCTCCTTCAATCATACGACCCACGGACCGCTAACCGTCACCTTTAAAAATGAAGGCGGCAACTTCTATCAGGACTTCTGGCGCAACCAGCTCGAATTCAACAATACCGTGGACCTCGCGACTGCCCGTGCCGCCATCCGCGTCACCCCCGCGGTCCCGTGGCGCGAGAGCGCGTACGGCCGCACGCGCTACATCGCCCTCACCTCCTGGGCGGTCAAACCAGGCGCCACGTATAAATTCACCATAGGGAACATGTCCGACGTTCACGGCAACGCGCTCGTCTCCGGCGACCGCGAGTTCAAGATCACGGTCCCCGAGTTCAGGCCTGAGTTTTCCCTGGAAAGCGACAAGACGCTTCTCGAATCGGCAATGAGCCAGAAAGTCCCGGTGGAGATGGCGAACATGCCGGTCATCACCGTCGGCACCGCGCCCTTCACGCTGAAGCACATACAGAAGTCGCTGGCGGACAATGATTACAGCATACTGGATAGCCTCCGCTACTCGACTGCCGAATGGAAAACCGGGGTCGGGAAATACGCCAGCGGCCGGGTCGGATACGATCTCAGGAAGCACCTTACCCCGGACCGGAAGGGATGGGTAGGCGTTATCTTCACCGGCACGGTGATCGACTACGAAGGCAAGTCAAAGGAGGAGACCAGCGGCCAGCTCATACAGGCGACCGACCTTGGCCTTTCAGTCAAGGAGGCCTATGACTCCTCCCACATCTGGGTCCACTCCCTCAACAGGGGGACCCCGGTGCGGAACGCCGAGATCACCTTTTACAATATCGACGACACAATCGGCACAATGCGCACCAACGAGCAGGGCTACTGCCGCATCCCCAAGGACGCCACGGGCCTTGTAGAAAAATCGCTCTACGTGGCCGCGGCCGGGCAGAACGACCGCGCCTTCGTGACCGCGCGCGAGCACGACCTTCCCATGTACTACGTGTGCAACCAGTTCAACGATAAAGCGTGGGAGCGCCTGCTGGGCGGCGAGATCATCTTCGACCGGAAGCTGTACCGGCCCGGCGACACGGTCAACATCAAGGGCATCCTCGCGGTCAGGGAAAAGGGCAGGCTTACGCCGCTTCGCGGCTCGGGCGTTACCGTGACCGTCGCAAACGCCAAGGGCGAGGAGCTTTTTTCAAAAAAAATAACCACTTCGAACCAGGGCGGCCTCTGGACCAGCGTCGAGATTCCTTCCGACGCGCCCCTCGGACATTACCAGGTGCGCATGGGCGAGAGCGATGAATCCTACATCAACGACACGTTCCAGGTGGAGGAGTTCAGGCCGGTTTCCTTTTCGGTAAACGTCGCCGGACTCCGCGACGCGAGCGTGGGAGAGAACCTCCCGGTCACCATCGAGGGACGGTACCTGTTCGGCGCGCCCATGCAGTCTGCTCCCGTATCGTACAGCTGCATGCGGGTGAAGCGCCGCGCCTCGTTCCCGAACTACTCGGAGTTCACGTTCGGCGACGGCCAGATTTGGGAAGACACCGACGTCGACTGGTCCAACGCCGGCTACTATACCGGGGACTCCGGCAGGCTTGATTCCGCCGGCAGGTACACGTTCACCCTGACGCCGCGCGCCATGCTGAACCAGGAGAAGCTCCAGTCGCCGGAACAGACGCTCCAGCTCTCTGACATTTACGATTTAAAGATGGAAGCGAAGGTCAAGGACGTGGACGACAAGACGGTCACCAGGACCGCCTACTCGACCGTGTACCCCGGCGCGTTCCTGATCGGGATACGCACGAAAAACCGCTACCAGCACTTTGAAAACGATTTCACCTTCGACCTGGTGGCCCTCGCCAACGACGGGAAGGCAACGGAGGGCAGGGCCGCTGTCGTCACCGTCATCAGGTACAACTATACCTCCATCATGTCGAAGGGACCCGGCGGCACGATGCAGCCCCGCAACATGCTGGTCAAGGAGCAGGTCCTCCGCCAGGAGATAACTCTCTCGGGCACGCCCCGCCCCTTCACCTTCCGGCCGAAAGACGCCGGCGGGTACGCCATCATCGTGAGCGAGAGCGGCGGCATGAGCTACTCGCGCGAGAACTTTTACGCGTGGGGCGGCGAAATGGTCTCCTGGTACATGGATGACGACGACGCGATCACCCTGGTGCCGGACAAGAAAGAGTACGAGCCGGGCGAGACGGCGCGCGTGCTCATCCAGTCGCCGTACGAGCGCTGCAAGGCCATCGTCACGCTGGAGCGCGAGTCGGTCATCTGGCAGAAGACGATTGACATTACCGGAAGCGGGACGCCGGTGGACATACCCATCAAGGATGAGTACCTTCCCAACGTCTATTTCTCGGTCATGCTGGTGCGGCCGCGCGTGGACCTGCCGGAAAACGCGGACCCAAAAATACGCGCGGAATACATCAAGAACGACCTGGGCATGCCGCGCTTCAAGGCGGGCGTGACGAAGATATCGGTGAGCAACGCGTCGAGAAAGGCCCGGCTCGAGGTCACGCCGGATAAAAACGAATACAGCCCCGGCGACCCGGTAACCATCACGATTCAGACACAGCCCGGGGCAGAGGTGGCGCTGGCGGTGGCGGACCGCGCCGTTCTCGACCTCGTGGATTACCAGTACGCGAACCCGGTGAACAAGCTCTACCAGAACTGGCCCCTGGGCGTGCGCATACTGGAGAACCGGCGCTTCCTCATCAAGCAGTACCGCTACACCCAGAAGGGCGAGAGCCCCGGCGGACAGGGCAAGGGCGACGAGCTCGAAGGGCTGGGCGGCTTCGACAAGGACAGCGAGGACGGATCGCGAAAGGACATCCGCTACACCGCCTACTGGAACCCGGCAATCATCGCGGACAGGGAAGGAAAGGCGACCGTCACCTTCACCCTGCCGCACAACCTGAGCACCTTCCGCATCATGGCGCTCGCGTCGGTGAACGGCAGGTACCGGAACGCCAGCCGCGAGTTCAGGGTGCGCAAGGCGCTCGTCATCCAGAAAAACCTGCCGCGGTTCATCCGGCCGGGAGACACCCTCTCGCTCGGGGCCGTTGTCATCAACCAGACCGACCGCAGCGACAATTTCATCTTCTCCGTCCAGTCGCCGCTCCTGCAGGGAGCGGTGATGACGACCACCGTTACCATCGGCGCGGGCGAGGCGAAGGAGATAACCTTCCCCGTATCGCTCAATATCCCGGGCTATCTCGCGCAGAAAAAAGCGCCCAGGAAGGACGCCGCCGATCCCGAATCGAAGGGTCCGGCCGGACAGGTAACGGTGAGCGGCTGGCTCTCGGTGAGGCCGGCCAACATCGACAAGTTTACCGGCGCCGGGTTCAAGAAAAGCGACGTCATGGACCGGCTCGCCTTCACGTTCCCGGTGCGTGAACAACCGCCCGAGGAGGCCTTCACGGTTGCGGGCTTCACGACAGCCGAGGAAAAGGAATTCATCCGGTTCCCGGTGCCGGGCCTCGTTGTGCCCGGGATGGGAGGCCTGGACATCACCCTGGCTCCTACCGCGCTGGTCGGGCTCAACAAGGCGTTTACCTTCTTTAAAACCAACCCGTTCTTCTGCCTGGAGCAGCGGGCCTCCGCGTTCCTCCTGACCATGTCGGCGGGCGAGCTGCTCAAGCAGTTCTCGTTCCGGCCGCCGAGCGACAGGGACTACGATTTCTCCCGCATCGAAGAGCTGTTCCTCGGGGAGATCGGGCAGTTCGTCAACGCGGACGGCGGCTTCAGGGCATGGAAGGAAGACCGTTACGACAGGAGCGATCCCTACCTAACCGCGTACGTGGCCTTCGTGCTCCAGATGGCCAGGCAGAACGGTTACAACGTGAAATCGTCGGTGCTGGACGGCGCCGCGGACTACCTGGAAAACTACGTGCGCGAGCCGCGGCAGGACGGCTATCTCTACATACTGGAGACCTTCTCCCTGATCAACTATGTGCTCGCGGCGAAAGGCGACTTCAACTCGTCCCTCACGGACCTCCTGCTCGACAACGAGCAGAAGCTCTCCCTCCGCGGAAAAGCGTACCTTGCGCTGGCGATCGCCACAAAGAAGGACATCAGCGACTACCGCGAAAACAAGCATACGAAGCGGATCGTCGAGAACCTCAGGAACCGCATGAATATCACGACCCGCAAGGTCTCGTTTAAAGAAGAAGGCACGGACGGGTTCAACCGCGCCTTCTACTCGGGCGGCTCCACCGCCGGGGTCATTCTCCGGCTCATGATGATGGTGGACCGCAACAACCCCCTCATCGCGAGCATGGTGCAGTATATCATCGCGGACCGGGGCGGGACCGTCTGGGGCGACAGCCACAGCGCGGGCCAGGCCGCCCTCGCACTCCGCGAATATTACAGGATATACGAGGCGGGCACCGGCAGCTCCTCGTTCAAGGGGACCGTCTCCCTCAACGGAAAGACCGTATTCGGGCCGACACTCGACCGCGGGAAGCTCGACGTGTATTCCTTCGGCCTTCCGATAGACGGCCTGAACGCCTACGGCCCGGCCGGCGTGAACCACCCGATGGTCTTCTCCTCGGCAAAAAGCAACCGGCTCTACTACACCGCCACGCTGAGCTACTTCCCGGCGCTCGCGAAGGTCGAGCCGCGCGACGAGGGGATGGAGATCCAGCGGGACATCATCGACCTGGGGCGGCCGTCGAAAACCGACAGGGCCGGCACGGTCACGCGGGGCAGCCTGACCCGGGGTACCATTTATCTGGTCAGGATCCGCGTGGTGGCGCCCAAGCCCTGCTTCAACGCCCTGATCACGGACCCGCTCCCGTCGAACGTGGAGATCGTGAACACGGCCTTCAAGACCGAGGAATCCTCGCTCTCGAAACACACGTCGAAAGAAAAGCCGTCGCATGAATACTGGTGGATGGACTCGCTTCCGTCGATCGAGTACCGCGACGACCGGGTCGTGATAGTACAGAACTACCTCGCGCCCGGCATGCACGAGTTCACCTACCTGGTGCGGCCGCTGCTCAGGGGAACGGCACAGGCCCCGGCAGCGCAGACGAAGCTCATGTACGAGCCGGAGGTGTTCGGACGCACCGGCAGCGGGTCGCTGGCCGTCAAGTGATGCCGTCGGCGGCGCGTATCGGATCACTGGCCGCGCGGGCGGCGGCAGGAGCGGCCGCATCCGGCCTGGCCCTCTTCCTGGCCTGGCCGGTCCCGCCGGAGCGGCTTGAAGGCGACCAGTCGCTCCGCGTGCTGTCCCGCGAAGGAACCGTCCTCCGGCAGTTCCGGACCGCCGGTCAGGGCGCATACGCGGAATGGATCGACCTCGGGGAACAGCCCCGATTCCTGGTCCGGGCGGCGCTTGCCGCCGAGGACCGGCGGTTCTACGCGCACCCGGGGTTTGACCCCGTCGCGATGGGGCGCGCCGCCGTCCAGAACGCCTTCGCGCGGCGGATCGTGTCCGGCGGGTCTACCGTCACCCAGCAACTCGCGCGCATCGCGTGGAAAGACAGCCTCCCGGGCAACAGGTATGCCCGCAAGGCATGCGAGATACTCCTCGCCCTCAAGCTGGAGTACCGCATCCCCAAGGAGCGGATACTGGAATGCTGGCTCAACCGCGTGCCGATGAAGTACAACCAGAACGGGTTCCCGGCCGCGGCGAAGCGGATCTTCGGCCGGGACATCCGCTTCCTTACCCGCGAAGAGCTCGCCTCGCTCGTCATCCTCATACGCCAGAACACGGTGACGGAAAAGAAGTTCGACGCGCGCTTTCTCCGGCTCTGGGGGCGGATCGCGGCAGCGCCGCCGCGCGACATCGACGCGCTGCGAAAGGCCGTGTTCGAGCCGCCTCCCTTCACCCCGGTGCGGCCCAACTCCTCGACCCTCCATTTCGAGTCGTGGCTCCGCGCGTCAAATCCCGGGCTGGCGGGCAACGTCCGCACCTGCATATCCGGGAACCTGAACGAGCAGATAACCAGGATCGTGAACAGCGAGCTCCTGTTCCTGGAGCGCTACGACACCGAAAACGCGGCGGTGGTGGCCCTCGACCTTTCGGACGGGGACCGGCTCCCCCTGGCCGTCATGGTCGGCTCGCGCAACTTCAATGGCTCGATTGACGGCCAGGTAAACGGCTGCCTGGCCGTGCGCGAGGCGGGGAGCTCGCTGAAGCCCCTCCTCTACGCCCTGGCCATGGACGAGAAGGGATATCTTCCCAACACGATCATTGATGACCGCGAGCAGGGATACCCGGCGGACGGCTCGGAAACCTATATCCCGAAAAACTATGACCTGGCCTACTGGGGGCCCCTGACCATCCGGGAAGCGCTGGGCGCCTCCCGGAACATACCCGCCGTATCGATGATACGGGCCGTGGGGGTCCCGGCCTTTTACACCCTGCTCAGGAAGGCCGGGTTCGACCACATGACCTGCGGGCCGGACCACTACGGCCACGGCCTTGCGCTCGGGACCGGCGGGGCAAGCCTCATGCAGCTGGCCCGCGTGTACGCCGCAATTGCGCGCGGCGGCATGCTCCTCCCGGTATTCATCGGCGAGGACCGCCGCGGCAGCCCCATAACGGCGGGCGGGGGCGCCCGCCTCATGACCGACAAAACGGCGCGTTACATAACAGGGATCCTGGCAGACCGCGAGATCAGGCGGCGCGCTTCGCCGGGAAGCAGGAATTTTCTCGATTTCCCCTTCGAGGTGGCGGTCAAGACCGGGACCTCCAAGGACTACCGCGACGCCTGGACGCTGGGATTCACCACGCGCTACGTCGTGGGCGTGTGGGCCGGGAATTTCTCCGGCAAGCCCATGAAACGGGTCTCCGGCTCATGGGGCTCGGGCCGCATATTCCACCAGGTCATGCGGCTCCTGACCGGGAGGGAGCACCCGCGCTTCACCAGGACCGACGGCTTCATCTCGCTGAAGATATGCAGGACGAGCGGGAAGCGCGCCCGGGAATCGTGCCCCTCCTATCGCGAAACCTTCGCGCCGGGCGACGAGCCGGCCGGGACATGCTCCCTCTCCCACGGGAGCGTGCACACGTACAGCGCGGACGCTGTCCCGACGGTGCTCTCGCCCGTGGCCGGGGAGACTTTCGTCATAGACCCGCTGACACCCCGGCACCGCCAGCCGGTGCCGGTGAAAATCTCGTACAGCGGCGACCCTGCCCCCGGCGCGATGCGCTACTTTTTCGCCGTTGACGACGGGCAGCGGAGGCAGGTGACTCGCGATATAGAGGAGCCGCTGGTGCTGTCGAGGGGGCGGCACCGGATCATGATTTACGAGGGCCCGGCGGTGATAAACACGGTTACATTCACCATTGAATGACATTCGGGCGCGCTCAAACCGCTTCCGGGGCCGTTTTATTACGCAGATGTTAAATTTAGCCGATTTGAAGCATTCATTTTGTCACAACTATTGACAAATGTAGCCGATAAAAACTATATTCCACCTGTTCTGATTCAGATCATTATACGTATTGGAGGCACCAATGAAAAAGATCACCCCCACGATTGCGACCGAGCGGACGTACACGGTCCAGAAGGAGAAAGACCTCCCAATCTCGAGCTATTTCGGTGAAGACACCTTTAACGATAAGGTAATCCAGGCCAAGCTTCCCAAGATATTTTACTCGAATTTGAAAGAAAGCATCGACAAGGGAAAGAAGCTGGATATCGAAACCGCGAACGCGGTCGCCCACGCCATGAAGGAATGGGCGCTCGAGAACGGGGCGACACACTTCGCCCACTGGTTCCAGCCCATGACCGGCGCGTCGGCCGAGAAGCACGACGCGTTCATCGAGGTTTCGGGCCCGGGCGAGGTTATCGAGCGGTTTACCGGCGAACAGCTGGTACAGGGCGAGCCGGACGCGTCGAGCTTCCCCAGCGGGGGGCTGCGTTCCACCTTCGAGGCGCGCGGCTACACGGCATGGGACATGTCAAGCCCGGCCTTCCTCCGCAAGAACGGGATCGGTATCACGCTCTGCATCCCCTCGGTATTCATCTCGTACCACGGGGAGGCGCTGGACAAGAAAACGCCGCTCCTCCGCTCGATCCGCGCGGTCAATGGCAGCGCCCTCAGGGTGCTCAGGCTGCTGGGCAACCGCAAATCCAAAAAGATCGTGTCCAACCTGGGGCCCGAGCAGGAATATTTCTGCATCGACATGGATTATTTCTACAAGCGCCAGGACCTGGTCCTGACCGGCAGGACGCTCATCGGCGCGGCGCCCGCGAAGGGGCAGGAGCTGGAGGACCAGTATTTCGGCAGCATCAAGGAGCGGATGCAGTCCTTCATGCACGACGTGGAGGAGGAGCTCTACAAGCTCGGCATCCCGGCGAAGACCCGGCACAACGAGGTGGCGCCGTCCCAGTTCGAGATCGCGCCCATCTTCGAGGAGGCCAACATCGCCGTTGACCACAACCTGCTCGTCATGGACAAGCTGCAGCAGGTGGCGCGCCAGCACAACATGGCCGTGCTGCTCCACGAGAAGCCCTTCGCCGGCATCAACGGCTCGGGCAAGCACGTGAACTGGTCGCTCTCGACCGACGACGGAGTCAACCTGTTCAAGCCGGGCAAAACGCCCCAGGACAACATGCAGTTCCTGGTCTTTCTCCTGGCGACCCTGAAGGCCGTGCACCGGCACGCCGACATCCTGCGCGCATCGGTGGGTTCGGCGGCCAATGACCACCGGCTCGGGGCAAACGAGGCGCCGCCGGCGATCATCTCGGTCTTCCTGGGCGAGCAGCTCACGCACATCCTGGAGAGCATCGAGAAAGGAATCGCCAATGGCGTGACCGACAAGACCATCATTGACCTTGGGATATCCTCCCTGCCGGTGGTGAGCCGCGACAACTCCGACCGGAACCGCACCTCGCCCTTCGCCTTTACGGGCAACAAGTTCGAGTTCCGGGCCGTGGGATCGTCGCAGAACATCTCCTTCCCGGCAACGGCGCTTAACACCATCATGGCCGAGAGCCTTGACGATGTAGCGGCAATGATCGAGAAGCGCGGCAGCACCGATGTCAGGAAAACGGTGTTCGACCTCCTGAAAGAGGAGCTGCCGAAAGTCAAATCGGTGCTTTTCATGGGCGACAACTATACCGACGAGTGGCACAAGGAAGCCGAGCGCCGGGGCCTGCCCAACCTGAAGACTACGCCGGAGGCACTGCACGCGCTCGAGACCGACAAGGCGCGGAAGCTCTTCGAAACCTACAATGTCCTATCCCCGGTGGAGCTGAAATCGAGGTACACCATCAGGCTTGAGAAGTACATCAAGGACATCGACATCGAGGCCAAGGCCCTCATCGCCCTGGCGTCCAGCCAGGTGATACCGGCCTCGGTGAAGTACCAGCTCGAGCTGGCCACCACGATAGGCAAGACCGAGAAGGTCCTGGGCGGCGGCGTGGACCTCTCCGCGCAGAAAGGCTCGCTCAAGCGGATCACCGAGCTCATAAACGGAATCCATGTATCCCTGTCTTCCCTCAAGGCGAAGCTGGACAAGAAGTCGGCCATCGAGGACCACCACAAGCTGGCCGACTATTACTGCACCGGGATCAAGCCCGGGATGGACGAGATACGGAAGCAGGTCGACGAGCTGGAAGCGCTCATCGCCGACGACCTGTGGCCCATGCCCAAGTTCTGGGAAATGCTGTTCGTAAACTAGACGATAGCGGCGCGGAGCGGGCCACAGGGCCCGTCCCGCGGCCGTTTTTCCAGCGCTCCCCCTCCCGCCCTGCCCCGATTATTGCCCTTTCCCGAAAAAATGTATTGCGCAATCGGTAATACTTTGTAGGATTTGCAATGCTTTGCGCATCAAATACCATTATACAAGAGAGCGTCCATGTCTGATATACTCCTTTTTGTCGGCTACGGTGAGACCTTCGTGTTCGCCATGCTTGTTATCGCGAGCATACTCGCCCTCGCGGTCGGGCTGGAGCGTGCCTATATTTTCAGGAAGAACTCCAGCAAAAAGATATCCCTCTTCGCGGCCGAGCTGATCTCGCTGCTGCGGAAGCGCGACCTGGCCTCCGCCGGGAAGCTCGTGCGGGAGGCGGGGGACAATGTGTATACCCGGTTCGCCGAGTTCGCGATTGAACAGTCCAGGGACAACACGGAGGGCCTCCCCGACCTCATGACAGGCAAGATGATAGAGGAGAAAATATTTCTGGAAAAGCGGCTCACCGTTCTAAACACCCTGGGAAACAATGCGCCTTTCATCGGGCTCCTTGGCACGGTGCTCGGCGTCATCAAGGCCTTCCACGGCCTTGGCACGCTGGGGAGCACCGGCGCGGAAGTGGTCATGCGCAGTATCTCCCGGGCCCTCCTGGCGACCGCGGCAGGCCTTTTCATCGCCATACCGGTCGTCATGGTGAACAACTACTTCTCGAAAAAAGTAAAAATCATCATCCAGCAGCTCGATATCCTGGCCAAGGAATTCACCGCGAGCCTTCGCGGCCGCGGGCGCACGCCCGCCCCGAAGCCGAAAGCCAGAAAGAGGTAACCACCCATGGCGACACTTCCCGGCGGCGACGACGACGAAATAGGTTATATCAACATTACCCCGATGGTTGACGTGCTCCTCGTCCTCCTGGTCATATTCATGGTCACGGCCAATTTTTTAAAGCAGGAATCCGTCAACATCAACCTGCCCAAGGTGAACGCGTCCGACCCCAACGTGGCCAAGTCGGTGCAGATCGCCCTGACGAGGGACGGCAAGCTCCTGATGGAGGGACTGGATACGACCGAGGACAGGATGGTGGCCTACCTGGCGCGGGAAGCGAAGTACCGGCCCAACATGCGGGTGACCCTGTCGGCGGACGAGCGCCTCTCCTACGGCACGATCGCGCGCGCCATGGGGCTGATACGGCAGTCCGGCGTCACGCGGATCGCGCTCTCGGTAAAGCGATAGGGCACGCGGGGCGGTCATGGCGTCACGGCTGATCTTGAACATACGCGCGTGGGTCAAACGAACGGACCCTTATGTCCTCTGCCTGATATTCTCCATCACCCTGCACGGCATATGCTACGGCGCGTATTTCATTTCCAGCCTGCCCTCATTCGCCGACAACGACAGCGTGTACGACGCGGACTCCATCAGGATGAAGGACGTGGACGTGGACTTCATCGACCTGCCGCCGTCCGTGCCGCTGGGCGGGGACTCCAACCCGGCGCCCGTCGAGAAGGAAGAGTGGATCGAGGGGACCGGGAAGGACAGGCCGGACGCGGAAAACACCGACCAGAACATCAACCGCCTGTCCGGGGACGGCACCGACGCCGACGGCTACATGTTCGCCGACCTGAGCGACCGTCCGCCCGAGCCGATTATAGATTTTGATTTGAACAGGTTTTTCCCCGCCGCGGCGCGCTCCGCCAACATCACCCGCAAGACCGTCGTGGTCCAGCTGCAGGTCAACGATGACGGCTCGCTTAAAAGCGCGAAGATAATCTCGCCGCCGTCCGGGTACGGGTTCGACGAGGCGGCCATGAAGGTGCTGGACCGGATACGGTTCCGGCCCGGCAAGATCGGCGGCAGGCCGGTAAAGATGGTGCTCCGCCTCCCGATCACCTTCGTGCTCGAGGACTGAGGCTCACACCCGGTAGTATTCTTTCTTCACCCTGTCGATCACCTGTATGGTGCCGTACTTTCCCGACTTCTTCGCCGCGTTCAACTGTTTTACGCCTTCCTTCTGACACGCCGGGCAGGCGCCCAGCGGTATCTCGATGCCGAGCGAAAGCTCGCACACGGTTGAATAGGTCTCCAGGCTGAAAAGTCCGGAGCATTCCTTGCACCGGAGTATCGATTCCATCTGGGTCTCGCGTATCCCGTCCGTGTCGTAGAAGATGTTCTTCTTCCGCTTCATGAACTCACCGTAGGGCGGAAGCCCCTCGTAGCGCGGCGGCTTGCGGTAGGCGTCAAGCACCGTGTTCTTCAGCTTCTTTATGTAGTCCATGATGCGCGGGTCCTGCCGCAGCGCAGCGGCGCTGTAGTCCGGCTCGCGCACGTGGGAATAGTCGACGCCCGACATCGCCAGGATGATGCCCAGGTTCACGTACGGGAGCGCGCCCTGGATCGAATAGCCGCCCTCGAGCACCGCGATGTCCGGGTTCAGCTTCTCGTTCAGCATCGCGTAGCCCTGCGCAGAGAAATTCATGTTGGTGATGGGATCGGTGTAGTGGTTGTCCTGGCCGGCGCTGTTCACGATCAGCTCCGGCTTGAAGTCCTTCAGGATCGGGAGCACCATCTCGTCAATGGCGTAGAGGATGCCCTCGTCCGACGTCTCCGGCGGGAGAGGGATGTTGATGGTCTTCCCGGCGGCATTGGGGCCGCCCAGCTCGTCCACGTGGCCGGAGCCCGGGTAGAGTGTCCGCCCGTCCTGGTGGATCGAGATGTAGAGCACATCCGGGTCGTTCCAGTAGATGTCCTGCGAACCGTCGCCATGGTGGCAGTCAGTGTCCACGACCGCGACCTTCTTCACGCCGTAGTTGTCGCGGATGTACTCGATCATGATCGCTTCGTTGTTGATGTTGCAGAAGCCGCGGTTACCGTGGACCGACTTCATGGCGTGGTGGCCCGGCGGCCGCACGAGCGCGAAGGCCTTGTCCACCTGCCCCTCCATGACGATACGGGCCGCCTTGATCGCCCCGCCGGCCGAGATCATGTGCGACTCGGTCGTCACCGTTTCCACGTCGGGGAAGCAGAAGTGGAGCCGCATCACGTCCTCTTCCGTGGCAATGTCCGGCTTGTACTCGACCAGGCCGTCGATGTCGAAGATACCCTCCTCCCTGAGCTGGTCCTGGGTATAGAGGAGCCGCTCCTCCCGCTCCGGGTGCGTGGGAGAAATGGCCCAGTCGTACGCGGGGAAAAATATGAGCCCCATGCGGTTCTTTGCCTGTATCATGACAGCCTCTTGAGCACGCCGGGCTTGATCTGGCACTTGACCCGGATGTCCTTGCCGGCGCTGTAGTATCCGTCAATCATGTTGAACGACGATGACTCGATGATCTCGGTGTCCGCCTCCGACACGGTCAGCCCCAGCCCCTTCAGGTGATTGGCCAGGTGAATGCGAACGTCACGCTCGGCGTCCTTCAGGGTGTAGCCGGAGGCCACCTTCTGGCGCACGTCGATGTTCGGGATCAGGAGCTCGCCGCGCCCCGTGTCCGCGAAAAGCTCAATGTCGATCGTGGTCCGGGCCAGCGCGGCGCCGATCGCGTTCGCCACTTCAAAGTTCTTCGGGAGCACGACCGGCAGGCCAAACGCCCCGGCGAGCTTTTCCCTGAAGGCCTCCGCCGGCCCGCCCATCACGTAGAGCTTCTTCGGGGCGAGCTGCGCGCCCTCGAGCATCTCGTGGATCGTATATACCGGGCGGTTGTTGATGTCCTCGAGCATGGCGTTCACGTCCGCCCTGATGGCGGCCACGGCCGAATCGATCGCCGCGTCCGCAAGCTTTTGCGGCGTCATGTTTTTCTTCTTGGCAAGCGCGGCAATGCCGTCGCGCGATTTCTTCACATCCATGTACGAGATGATGCCGCGGGCGTTCATCGCGTCAACCAGCGCCGGCTCCTTCCCGCCGGCGGCCATGGCCGGGCCCTTCCGGTCCGGGCCCACTGTCACGCCCTTCGCGGTTGCGCGTATGACCGAGTCGCCGCCCACGCCGATCGAGCGCGTCCTGAGGGCGCGCACCAGCGTGGGGTAGTTCTGGAGGGAGATGCCGTCCTTCTCGATGAGCGGGACGCCGCCCGCGAAGACCGCGATGTCCGTCGTGGTGCCGCCGATGTCGAGCACGACGCAGTCCTGCGTGATGTCGCAGAGGGCCGCGATCCCCATGACGCTGGCCGCCGGGCCGGAGAGTATCGTCTCCACCGGCACGCCGCGCGAGAGCGAGAATGGCATGGTGCCGCCGTCGGCCTTGAGCACGTTCACCTCGGCCAGTATCCCGAGCTCGGTGAGGCAGGCATCGATCGCGTCCGCGAACCCGTTGTAAATGCGCCACACGGCCGAGTTGAAGTACGCGGTGACGACGCGGCGGGGGAACCCGAGCTGGCCGGAGAGCTTGTGCCCGAGCGTGATGAAATCGGATTTTCCCTTGGCCTCGGCCGCGATGACGTTCTCCTGGTCCGGGTTGCGGGTCGAGAACTTCGTTACCGCGGCAAAGGTGCGGACCTTTTTCGACGCCGCTTCGCCGACGATGCGCGCGACCGAAGCCGCGTCAATGCCGCTGACCGCCTTGCCGCGGTGGTCGATGGACCCGCTGACCGGGTAAAAATACCTGCCGATCCTGAACTGCTCCGGGTCGATGCCCGGTCCGGAGGATATGATGACACACACGTCTTCCAGCTTGTTTTCAACTATCGCGTTTGTCGAGAGGGTGGTGCT
>Ga0116158_10000921_pt1 | contig 27402 bp, 20 predicted proteins | sample AD_UKC052_MetaG_FD_89883 | JGI IMG/M metagenome (GOLD analysis project Ga0116158, IMG submission 89883) | Active sludge microbial communities of municipal wastewater-treating anaerobic digesters from USA - AD_UKC052_MetaG | ecosystem: Engineered > Bioreactor > Anaerobic > Digestate | place: USA... | reverse complement strand
CTTTTTTCCGTTTTTTTCTGATAATCAATGGATTAGCCTTCCTCGGCGGTGTCCCGGCAATGGGGCAGGAAGCCAAAACCTTTCTTTACAAGATAACCGGCAATGGCCTGAGCAGTCCTTCCTATTTGTATGGTACCATTCACCTGCAGGATAGCCGCCTGTTTAATTTCCAGGATTCACTCTACAGTTACCTAGAGCAAAGTACCACTTTTGCCATGGAACTAAACCCGGATAGTATTACCCAGGCAATTCTCGATATGCAGTTTAAAGGGGGGAAAAAGGTTTTAATTAAGGACAAAGTATCCAAACAGTCGCTGGATAATATGAAAAAACGGTACCAGCATATGTGCAGCGAGCCTATAGAATCGCTGTCGCTTGGCGAACTGCTGTATTATGTGCGGGCCTATTATACGAAGTACGATGAGCGCGAAAAAATGCCGGCCTTTATGGATATGTACCTGATGGGGTTGGCCAGTAACCAGGGAAAAGAAGTGCAGGGACTTGAGCGGGTGGAGGATCAGTTTAACATGTTTGAAAGCCTGCTTGAGGGTAAGGAACCTGAAGCTATTTTGTCGGGCATGGGCGATAAACGAAAAGAGGGCGAATCGTTGGTGAAGGCTTATATTAATACCGATATGCGGGGAGTCGCCAAAATGATTTCGATGATGCCTCCCGAAATAGAAGCCCTTGTTTTAACCAACCGGAACCTTGTAATGCTGGATGGGATGGAGAAACTGATGGCAAAAGGAAGTTTATTTACTGCAGTAGGGGTGGCTCATCTTCCGGGTAAAGACGGGTTGGTACAATTGCTTCGAAACAAGGGGTATACGGTTACTCCCGAACTTTCTGCTGCCCGTACCCATGCTAAAATCTACCGGAGTCCGGATAGATCGGGTGATGCGATCTGGAAAACCCATGTTGCGGAAAAAGATGGTTATTCGGTACAAATGCCGGGCGATCCTGCTACCAATGCTATTCCGCAATCGGGTACCGATATGTACACCTACATCAGCTGGAAAACCAACGAATATTATTATTCCTTCCATTATGCCGTACCCAATGATGTTTCCACCGACAACAGGGATTCCATTCTGAAGGGAATGCTGAATAATTCGGTGAATAACATGAAAGGGAAAATAATTTCACCCATGCAACCGGTTGAAAAAAGCGGGCTCAAGGGGTTTGAGGTCACTTCATCGGGTGGGGATAAGCTATTTTACAAAATTGTATTGCTGAATAGTGAGAACGACATTTACATGTTGATGAAGGGGGCACAGGCAAAGGAAAATCTGACCAATAGTGATGCTGATAAGTTTTTCGGTTCGCTAAAATTGATTCCCAAAAAATTGGCGGCAATGGAGTCCTTTGTTGACCGGGATCTCGGCTTTTCCATTCAATTACCCGGTAAGCCAACCCAAAGTGTTGAAGATGAGGAAGGCAGTGAATCGAAAAGGGTGGTATATTTTGCCAAAAGCGGAAACATAGAGTTTTTGGTGATTGTAGCTTCCTGCAATCCCGGCTATCAATTTAATAATGATACCCTTTCACTTGGTAACTTCAGGAGAAATATTAAGGAAAAAGTGGACACAGGCTATACTGAAAAATCTGGTATTTTTCAGGCAGGTTACCCTTCCTGGGATTTTTCCGGCTTTTCAAAGGATGGGCCGGCCATCAGGATAAAATATATTCAGCGGGGAAGCCGGATGTATTTTTTATGGATTTATGCGCCAAAATCGGCTGATATTTCAACTCTTTCTGAAACGTATTTCAACAGTTTCAACCTGTTGCCCTATACAGATCCTGAAATTACCATGGTGGAAAAAGACAGTGTTTATTTTGCCACCACCACCGGCAATGTTCAATATGCCCAAACATATGGTGGAACAGATAGTACATCTATTGTTGTTTACCATAAAGCCCTTTCAGGCTCAATGTTATTTTCCTCATCAGAAATAGCTCCGATGGCCTGGTCCTACTCGGATAGTGCCTATTTGCGCTATTTTTTGGTGAAGAAAAATAAGCTGAAAGAGGAAGAAATACTGGATGAATACTACCTGGAGCACGACGGTTTTCCGGCTTATGAGATACTGATGAAAGGAAAACTCAGCCATCAGGCATTAAGGCAGCGGCTCATAAAAAAGGGTAATACCCTGTATTTGCTTTCCATGGAAATGGAGCCGGCAGCATCCGGTCTTCCATCGGTTCAAACCATGTTCAGTAAAGTAAAAATCAACCGGCAGCATCCGGATTTTGATCTTCAATCCAACTCCGCCGAAAAGGTTTTTCAGTCGTTTGATACCGCTTCGGTAACCTCATTTAAAGAAATGGTTTACGCCTTCGATGATTTGCCTTTTACCCGGAGTGACCTGCCTCTGTTACTAAAAAATGGCTCGAAGCTGTTTGCAAATGACACCCTTGGATACCCATCACTTGAAACGCAAATTTGGGATCAGATTGAAAATCTGACCGATAGTACCGACATCCCGTTGCTTGAACAGACCTGGAAAACGATACTGCCGGATACAAACAGCAGTGCCCGGTCGTACCTGCTGAATCAGCTTGCACAAATTGGAACAAGGGATGCAATCATTAGTTTAAAGAACCTTTTTTACCCGGATTTTGAAAAGGAACCAAGCGTCGGGTTAATATTCAATACCCTCGCACGTAATCCGAAAACCTATGAAATAGTTCTGCCGGACTGGTATGCGCTTTTGTCGGATAAACGTTATGCCTATGCTGTTTTGCATTTGTATAATGTGGCAAAAGACAGCAATTATGTTATTCCGCAGCCGTCTCCCGGCTTTGAGGATACAGTGCTGAATATTGGCAAAAACCTGTTGCAAACAGGTAATAAGGATGATTACGCTTCTTTTGAAATGTACCTTGTTAAGACCCTGGAGGGATTCCGCAGCCGTAATGCCAACGATCTGCTGCAGCAATTAGCCATTGATGAAAAAATAGATGAATATTTAAGGTATGAGGCGATCATGGCAATGGTAAGAAATGGTGAAGAACCGTCGCAGGCCCTGGAGATGATAGCAACCCTTCCTTACTGGAGAGGTTCTTTGCTGGAAGACCTTGAAGAAATGGATAAACCGGAATTGTTTCCTGAAAAATTCAGGAATCAGGCTGCAATGGCCGAAGCTTATCTTTACGATAGCTTTGAAGATGAAACACCCGATAAAGTAGAACCAATTGGTACGCGGACAGCTAAATATGATGGCAAGACCTACCTGTTTTACCTGTATAAGGTTGGGTACACCTGGGAAGGAAAAACGGATTTTTACCTCGGTATTTCGGGCCCCTTTGACCCGGCAGCTAAAGATTATAAGCTTGCTTTAAAGGATGCCTGGCTTTGCGGTATTGCGGATGATGAATTTGATAAAAAACGCATTGACAAGCAACTTGCTTCGTACCTTCAATCCTTTGAAGCGCCTCCGGAAATAGAGGAGATCGAGGAATAATTTTCTAAAAAAGGTAATGGTAACCAATAATCGTCAGCTTTTTCTTCAGCACGTAGCGCAAACCTCTCCTGCCCCAATCGGGCTTGAGATTGTGAAAGCGGAAGGCGTGTATATGTGGGATAAGGAAGGGAAACAATACACTGACCTGATCAGCGGTTTCAGCGTAATGAACCTTGGCCACGGCCAAACTGCCATTAAAGAAGCCATTAAAAAGCAGGTGGACGACTACATGCACCTGATGGTGTATGGCGAAATTATTGAGACACCGCAGGTACAATATGCCAAAAGGCTGACCGAGTTTTTACCTGAAAAACTCGATTGCGTTTACTTTACCAACAGTGGTACCGAAGCCACAGAAGGTGCCATGAAGCTGGCAAAACGGGTAACGGGCCGCAGTAAAATCGTTGCTTTCAACAATGCTTATCATGGCAGTACTCAGGGCGCCTTGAGCATTATGGGCGGCGAATATTTTAGAAATGCCTACCGGCCGCTGTTGCCCGATGTATGGCATGCCGATTTTAATACCGAATGTGCACTGTATTTTATTGACAACCAAACGGCTTGTGTGGTAATGGAAGTGGTGCAGGCGGAGGCGGGGGTATTTGCCGCGGATGCCAACTGGCTTCAGGCTGTCAGGAAAAAATGTGATGAAACCGGGGCCTTACTGATTTTTGATGAAATACAAACCGGTTTTGGCCGTACCGGAACCTTATGGGCATTTGAAAAATATGGCGTAGTTCCGGATATTTTGCTGTTGGGAAAGGCGCTTGGAGGGGGATTGCCCCTTGGTGCTTTTATCAGTTCGTATGAAAAAATGCAGGCGCTCACCCATAACCCGGTGCTTGGTCACATCAGTACGTTTGCGGGTCACCCGGTTTGTTGTGCAGCGGGTTTGGCAGGGTTTGAAATTTTGGTTGAACAGTTTCTTTTGAACCACAAAGGCACGGAAACACAGAGGGGCACAGAGGCGATAAGCATGCATCCCGATTTTTTTAAAAAGGAACAACTTTTTCGCAGCCTTTTAATGCATACCGGTATAAAGGAAATTCGCAGCGCAGGCTTTTTGATAGCGGTTCAACTGGAGAATGCGGATATTTGCATGAAAGTATGCCATGAATGCGTGCAGGCAGGCATTGTAACCGACTGGTTTTTATTTGCACCGGATTGTTTGCGAATTGCCCCACCGCTAATTATTACTGAAGAACAAATACTACATGCCTGCAGGGTGATTGTGGATGCCATTGATAAAGTGCTGCAGGAAAACTAATTGAATTCATATGAACATAAATATTGGTGAATACAACGAACTTGCAGTGCTGCGCGAAGTGGCTTTTGGGTTGTACCTTGATGATGGAAAGGAAGGCCTTTTGTTGCCCAAACGTTTTGTGCCCGAAGGCGCAAAAGTGGGCGATGTACTCCGGGTATTTGTGTACCACGATGGGGAGGACAGGCTGATTGCCACCACCCAAACTCCAAAGGCCAAAGTGGGCGATATTGCAAGGCTTAGGGTGGTGAGCGTAAATAATCAGGGAGCTTTTTTGGACAATGGCCTGATGAAGGACCTGTTTGTACCCAACAGCAAAATGCGCGACCGGATGAAGGTTGGCGCCGATTACCTTGTGTATGTATATCTTGACCTTGAAACCCGCAGGCTGACAGCTACGGAGAAGTTTGATTATTTACTGAGCAACGACAACCTGACCGTTCAGGAAAAAGATGATGTAATAATGGTGGTGTACCGCAGAACGGATATCGGCTATGTGGTCATCATCAATGGTGTGCATACCGGGGTATTGCATTTCAGCGATATTTTCCGCACCATCAGTGTGGGCGATAAAATTAAAGGTTACATCAAAAAAATATATGAGGACAACCTGATAGATGTGGCTACCGGTACCCGTGGTTTTGGCAGGGTAGAAGGGGAGGCTGAGAAAATTCTCAGGCTGCTAAAGGAAGAAGGAGGTTTTTTACCCTGGCACGACAAAAGCAATCCCGACGATATTTACGAAGTGTTTGGCATGAGCAAAAAGGCCTTTAAAATGGCGGTGGGACAGCTTTACAAGCAAAAGGCCATACAGATAATGGAAAACGGGATTAAACTTTTGTAATTTTTAAAGTAACCCAAACATTTTGGGCCGTTAAAACGGCTTGCAGTCCCTGTTCCTCAAAAATGGCAGAGGCTTAATTCTTCAGCACCAATAAGTTCCATTGATCCTCATCCTTGTTGAGCACTTCTGTGGTAATTAAAAATAAAAAATTTTGATTTACATTGTTAATGCAGAAGGGTACATTATCAATACAGGTTCTGTAATTCGCAACACGGGTGTTGTACTTATAAGGCATGTCGGGTGTGATGTACCAAAAACCAGTTGAAGCATCGTAACGGCTTGCCATGGTGGTGGCAGTAAATCCTGATGGCCTTACTATGATTATAGCGTTAGGATCATTGTTGCACAAGGGATGATCAATCCGCACTACCGTTCCATTTACTGAGTCAATAACAGCAGCAGGCCCGGTGCCATTGTACATCATATTGCCCCTGAGGGTAATTCTGAAGGCAGGGGAGTTTACACCGGTAAACCGCATCGTGCCACCTATATCGAGCGTAGCCTGTGGATTGGTATTGTTTACACCAACATTTCCGTTGTTGGCTATGGTAAGCCGTTCCTGCAGGTTACTTGCACCTCCTGTGAAACTGTAACCTGTAACAAAAGCCATTCTTGAATTGGAACTGCTGTTGCCAACGGTTCGGATGATGCCGGTGGTGTAATTGTTGCCCCCAAAAGTGATGCCCGCTGTAACGCCGCTGTTCAAAGCGGTATTGTTTCGAAGCGATAAAAGTGAGCCATGACCTGCGGCTACGGTAAGCATGTTGGCAGTGGGCGCACCACCAATGCCAACATTTTTTAAAAAGCTGCCTTTTCCTGTAAAAACCGCAACGCTATCCGCCCAAAACTTAATTCTTCTGTCGCTGCCATCAAGGGCCGTTCCACCGCCCACCATGCTTAAGGTATGGTCATCACCAAAAACATTCAGGCCAATTTTGCCGTTGTCTTCCTGCTTTTCGAGGCCAACGCCAAGTTCAACCAAATGATAATCCCTGATGAGCACGCCGTTATTGCGGACCTTTCCGTTAATATCAAGTCTTTCTACCGGACCATTGGTATTTATGCCAACAAATCCACGGGGTGTCATAAACAGAATGGAGTCACTATTCATGTAGGGAAACATTGATTTGGATGAAAAGAATAATCCCTGCTCCTGCAAAAAGGTAAGGGACATATCCGTTCCAATAAACTCATCCCTGTTTGAAAAAGTAAGCTTGGTGGTATCCATATTACTTTCAGCACTTATTTTGATAGTGCTGAGTCCCGGGTTTTTAATTTCAAGGTTACCTGTTGGTAAAAGGGTTCCTATGCCAATATTCTGTGCAATAGTTGTTACCCCAATGGTTGAAAAAAGTATTAATGCTGCCAGTAATTTTTTCATTGTAAATATTTTAATATGTAGTCAGGTGAAAGAAGGGTTTATTTTTTTACGATAAACATATTCCAGGAGTCAAAGTCTTTATTCAAAGGCGAAAATCCGTTCACCAGTATAAATTTTTCTTTAGGGCTGTCAATACAGGTTCCGTCACAGGTTAAATAGTTTACGCCCTGTGTTCCCTGGATGCGGTAGGGAAAGTCATTTACCAGGTACCAGTATCCGTTTGTATCATCATATATAACCCGCATACTTTTTCCGGTTACCGGTGATACAACAAGCATTGCATTGGGATCATTATTGCACATGGGATGATCAATCCTTACATAATCTCCGTTGGCAGAGTCTATTACTGCCGCGGCCCCCGATCCATTGTACATCATATTACCTTTTAAAGTAAGTTTAAATGCAGCAGGATTTGTTCCGCTGAAGCGGATGCTGCCGGTAATATCAAGGGTTGCCTGCGGATTGGTGTTTTTTATACCAATATTGCCATTGTTGGCAATGGTCAGGTTCTCCTGCAGGTTACTTGCGCCTCCGGTAAAACTGTAACCTGTACTGAATGCCATCCTTGCATTTGAAGTGCTGTTTCCAACTGTACGTATTATGCCCGTGGTGTAATTGTTTCCGCCAAATGAAATGGCAGCCATTACGCCGGCATTTAAAGCATTGGTGTTGCGTATGGATAACAAAGACCCATGATTGGCTGCTATGGTGAGCATGTTTGCAGTGGGCTCAACGCCAATGCCAACATTTTTCAGAAAAGAGCCCCGTCCTGTAAATAAAACGGTACTGTCAGCCCAAAATTTAATTCTCCTGTCGCTTCCATCTAAGGCTGTTCCACCACCAACTATGCTTAGGGTATGGTCGTCACCAAAAACATTCAAACCAATTTTGCCATTGTCTTCCTGCTTGTTTAATCCTGCACCAAGTTCCAGTAGGCTATATTCATTTAGCAGAAGTCCGTTTGTTCTTATCCTTCCGTTTACGGCCAACCTTTCAGTAGGGTAAATCGTGTTTATTCCCACATATCCGCCCGGTGTCATAAACAAAATGGAATCGCTGTCGAGGTAAGGGAAAAGTGATTTTGATGAAAAAAACAGGCCCTGTTCGTGTAAGAAAGTAAGGGACATATCGGTGCCACCAAATTCATCCCTGTTGGAGAAAATAAGTTTGGTGGTATCCATGTTACCGGCTGAACTGATTTTAATGGTACTCAGCCCCGGGCTTTTTACTTCAAGGTTTGCAGTTGGGGTAATTGTTCCAATACCAATATGCTGGGCATTTGCCGAAAATAAAATGGCCCATGTTGCAAGGAGGAATATATAATTTTTTTTCATAACGATTTGCTTTGATGGTATATTGATGAGGGTTCGCAATTATTTTTTTATAACAAGCATTTGCCAGGTATCATAATCTTTATTTAAAACAAATTCAGGGCTAACCATCAGGAATTGCCCGCTTGAAATGATACAAACACCGCCGCAGGTCACCCAATTCTGACCCTGTGTGCCCATAATGCGGTAGGGGAACACCCGCGTCATATACCAAAAACCGTCAAGGGGGCTGTATAATACCCGCATGCTTTTTCCTAAGCCCGGCGTAACAATCAGGATGGCATTGGGATCATTATTGCAAACAGGGTGATCAATCTTTACAAATATTCCCTGTACTGAGTCAATTTGTGCGGAAGGTCCTGTTCCGTTATACATCATGTTTCCTTTTAACTTAAGGGTAAAAGCTGCCGGGTTTGCTCCGCTGAAACGGATGCTGCCCCCCACATCAAGCGTTGCCTGCGGATTGGTGTTTTTTATCCCGATATTACCATTATTGGCAATGCTTATTTGTTCCTGCAGGTTACTTGCCCCTCCGGTAAAACTGTACCCGGTTAAAAAGGCCATCCTTGCATTTGCACTGGTATTGCCAACTGTTCTGATGATGCCTGTTGTGTAATTATTACCACCGAATGTAATGGCGGCTGTTACACCGGCGTTTAAGGCATTGGTGTTGCGTATGGAGAGTAAAGAGCCGTGATCAGCCGCTATGGTAAGCATATTTGCCGTAGGTTCCATACCAATGCCTGCATTCTTTAAAAACGAGCCACGCCCGGTAAACAAAGTGGTGCTGTCTGCCCAAAATTTAATCCTCCGGTCGCTGCCATCGGGTGCCTTACCTCCCCCCACTATACTCAGCGTATTGTCTTCACCAAATACATTCAGGCCTATTTTACCATTATCCTCCTGTTTTTCGAGGCCGCTGCCAAGTTCAAGCAAATTATGCTCGGTTATCAAAACGCCATTACTCCGGATTCGCCCGTTTACATCAAGCCTTTCTATGGGGCTGATGGTGTTTATGCCCACAAAACCACGGGGTGTCATGTACATAATTGAATCACTGTCAAGGTAGGGGAACAACGATTTTGATGAAAAAAACATCCCCTGATTCTGTAAAAAGGTGAGCGCCATATCGGTACCTATAAACTCATCCCGGTTGGCAAAAATCAGTTTGGTGGTATCCATCATGCCTGCTGAACTGATTTTGATGGAACTTAAACCCGGGTTTTTAACTTCAAGGTTTGCCGTTGGGGTAAGTGTTCCTATCCCGATATTTTGGGCTTGTAAATGGTAAAAAGGAATGATGGAACAGGCAATGAGAATCCATTTTTTCATTGGTTTCATATTTAAGAAATTAAAAAACAAGTATCCACATGCGGACATTAAAAAACCCCCATAAATCTATGGAGGATTTTTTTTATACAAAAAAATATCCGGAAAAAGGAATAAAAGCCTTGCCGGTACTGTGTATTAATCAATGGGTTTTCAATGGTATCCATTCCTGACCATGAATTATTTCGCCGTTAAGGTATAATTCAAACATTCCTTTTACCTTATATATAGTTTCAGGTACTTTAATGATATAGACTCCTTCATTCATTGCCTGTTTGGTTTGAATCACTGTTTTATTTTTGCCTGTTTCTTCCCTGAATGTAATCTCCACGGTACCGGCTTTTTTAAGGGCAAGTTGAAGGCTACCTTTTTGAAGGACGCTCAGGTACCCATTGGTATAGGCCGAAAGCATAGAGCCGGGATAAGTTTCTATGGGGATGTAGTAACCCGATTCGGCGGATGCATTACTGAGTGCGGGCAATCCGCTGCCGCAGGGGCCGAGCGTTGCTTTAAATTCCGTAATGTTATCCAGTGCCATGAAACCTTCGGTAAGCTTAATTTCATTGTTGCTTTTGAAAAAAACCTTTGTTTGGTCGCCCCCGCCAATTATCGCATTGCTCGTTATACTCCCCGATACTTCAAACACTTTTTCACCTGAAATAGTGGAATTTATGGTTTGTGAAGTCTGGCATGGAGAATAGGTTGTGGTGTAAAAAATTCCCCTGCCAAAAGTTGCTGCATAAATGATACCTGCAGTTTGATTTAACACCAGTTGGTTAACAACGGTACGGGGCAAACCATTGCTAAAAAATAGCCAGGAATCAGCGCCATTTCTTCGGTGGTAAACGCCATAATCAGTGCCAATATACATATTCAGCCCATTATCTATCTGCACCGTATTTACCGGAATGTTGGGTAAATTATAGCTGATATTTACCCAGTTGGTTCCTGCATCAGCGCTGAGAAAAACTTTATTTCCGGCAGAAACCCCGGAATACGCCAATACCAGGATATCGCTGTTAACCGGGCTTACAGCCACTGCATTTGGAACGGCTTCACTTAATGGTGGCAAACCGCCAACGGTGGTAATCAGGTTACTGCTCCAGGTATCCCCTTTGTTTTCACTAATGCGCAGGGTAACTTTGCTTGCATCATAAATAGGAGAGCCCCCCAATGCATAAACCCTGTTGGTATTGGCCGGGCTGATGGCCACCCCCCTGTTTCCATTGGCAAATCTCCGCCGAAACCAGGAATTTCCACCATTATTGCTTACCCAGAGGCTGTCATGCATATGGTCGCTTGCATACAGGTAACTACCATCCAGCGGATCTGTTTGCATACGCCACGACCATTGTGGCGTGGTGGTGGGGCTAACATTGTTATCGTTTTTATTCGGCAAATCATTCAGCCTCCAAAATGCACCGTTGGAAGAAAGGTAACCAATCTTTGGGTCTGAAGGCGAAATAGCACAATAAAAACCATCGTTTCCAGCAATATGGATCATGTCGCCGGCACTATTGTTTTTATATTTTACCCCGTTATCCTGCAAACCGCCCATCAGGTGAAAATGGTTTGGTTCGTACCCGGCCAAATGGTAAAACTGTGAGGTAGCAATGCCGTTGGTAATATTTTCCCAGGTAGTTCCATTATTGGTACTTCTGTAAACTCCGCCATCGGTTGCTGAATATAAAAAGTTGTTTAAGGGGTTAAAGGCAAGGTCATGTATGTCGGGGTGAATGTATTGTGAAAGGTCGGCGCCGGGTTCAAAATAACGGGTTGAAAAGGGCATGGTTACACCTCCATCCTGTGACCCGAATATGATTGCGCCACCTGTAAGGATTATTTCGGGATTTGCCGGATTTACTGCCATACAATGGTCAAATCCTGATTGGTCAAAACTACCTCCACCCCCCGGGTTATTATCAAACAAATTCGGTGTATTTCGCACCAATGCCATTTGCCCGGAGGCATTCATGCGGAATAATCCTTTAAAGCTGCCATTTCCGGTAACCGGGCCGGCAAAGGCATATACATGGTGGTAGCTGCCAAGCGGGGTTCCATTTACAGCAATTTCAATTCGGTTGACATCGGTGGGGGTTGGACCAGCGAAGTTTAGCTGTATAAGTTCGAGGCCGCCATCGGGGCTATAACGGATACTGGTTTCGCCATTTGCTTTTACGCCGGATATATAGCACTTATTGGTGCCGGGTACAAACTCAACATCAAAATAGCGGCCTCCTTCAATTCTGGTGCCCCAGTTTTCACCTGCACTGATGGTGTTATACAATCCTTCACTTGTAGCCAAAACCAGTTGATCCGGGTTTACCGGGCTAATGGCAATCCTGAAAACAACAACGCCTTTTTCAGGTGCCCATGGTAACCTCAATTTGCGCCATGAAACACCACCATCGGTTGATTTAAAAATTCCGGCGCTTGTATTAACCGTAGGAGCGGGCTGAGTCCTTTGCACACCATCTGCGTTTCCGGTTGCCAAATAAATGATGTTTGGGTTGGCGTAATTAATGGCAATTCCTGAAACACCCGGAACCGGCAAAAATGAGGTTAGGTTCGACCAGTTTAATCCTCCATCTATCGTTCGCCATAGGCCTCCCATTGGGGTTCCAACATATATGATGTTTGGATTGGTTGGATGAAAGGCAATTCTGTCGCACCTTCCCAGCCCATTGATACCGGATGGCACAGCTGTTGGGTAACTTGAAACAGAAGGGCCGGAAAAGTTCCATTCAGGAGTCGAATTATTGGGTTCTGCCTTGTTCTGTTCTTGCTGATAAAGATCCATGAGGGCAGGAAGGGGCGTTCCGAAACTGCCTCCGGGACCGGCCGTACGCAGGGCATCCATAGCCCACCGCATCCATTTTTTAAATTCCCTTTGTGTTTCGTAGTGGCCGCCAGGTGATAGTTGGGCATAATAGTTTGTCACGGTATTCATCACCTCAGGAATCGTCTTTTTGTCTTCCAATAATTTTTGGAGGGTTTTATCATTGGTTTGGCGTATTTGTGATTGAACAGGAAAGGCAAAAAGTATGCACAGAACCCAAAGCAGTATTCCGGAATTCATTGAGGATTGATTTTTATTTCAGAATGGAACATTTAAAAGCGGTTGTAAAAATTATTTTTTACTTTCCTGATTTTGAATGCGTTTTTCCAGTTCGATAATGTAAAGGGTGAGCTCCTCTATTTTTTCCATCATTTTTCTTTGCATTTCACCAATTTCAATGCCTGATTTTTCAATTTCAGCAGCGGCTGGAATGCCCGGTAAATGCCTGTTCTGCTGTATATAGGATGATAATTCGGGAATTGATAATATTGAATAGCCGGGGTTGAATACATAATCCGGCCATGCAGCAACTGCTTTTACCATTAATTCGGTACAAACAATTTTGCCCTGAACATTTAATTTATAGCCCAAAGCAAAATCGGAAATGCCCGTACCGTTACCAATAACAATTGTTCCATTATTGTCGGGCAGTATGCCAATAATGTCCAAGCTGTTCAGGCCAAAAGTAAGCCTCGCACTCGAACCGCTGCTGTATATCCGCGATTGACCTGCGGTTCCCCCGGTGGTAGTTACACCCATTTTCAACCTGTTGGCAGCAGTACCTATTCTGAAATCACCTTCTGTTAAAAAAAGGTTTCCTTTGCCCCCTGAAATATCCAATGTTGGATTGGTAGTTGGATTGCTAATGACAAGTGCGCTGCTGAAATTGGCTCCACCGGTAAAAATAGTCCCGCCATTTGCCCACATTTTTATTTTCCTGTCTGAACCGTTAAGTGCGGTTCCGCCACCAATGATGCTCAGGGTATTGTCTTCTCCAAATGCATTGAGTGCTATTTTACCATTATCCTCCTGTTTGTTTAAGCCGCCGCCCAGTTCGATTACATTATATTCATTAATGAGGATTCCGTTCGAGCGGATTTTCCCATTTATATCCATTCTTTCCACGGGATACATTGTGTTAATACCAACATATCCGCTTGGTGTCATAAAAAGGATGGAGTCACTATTTCCGTAAGGGAACAATGATTTTGAAGAAAAGTACAATCCCTGTTCATGCAGAAAGGTAATAGACATGTCAGTGCCAATAAACTCATCCCTGTTGGCAAAAATCAGTTTGGTGGTATCCATATTGCTGGCCGAACTGATCTTGATGGAACTTAATCCCGGGTTTTTCACCTCCAGGTTTGCTGTAGGAGCCAGTGTACCAATTCCAATATTCTGTCCATAAATATATGAAATAATAATAATAGAACAGAAAGTCAGGATCAACTTCTTCATTGGTTGCATTTTTTTGATTTTAACAAACATGGATTAAATTAGGGAAATAAAAAATCCCCCGATAAATTTACGGGGGATTTATATTTATAAATTTAAATATTTTCTAAAGACCCTGAAGGCAGGCAGACATTTGTAATAAATGTTTTATGCTCACTTTAATCAAGCCTTTATATTTATCCTGAATAAAAATAATTGGAATCAGGTAGCCCATGCCCTGTCGCCCTTTTTATAATCAATGCAGGCATCAAATTTGGTAGGAACTGCTACATAACGCAATGCTTTGGTGGCACCCACTTCCGAGGTGAAAAAACCCAACAGGGTCAGCTCTTTCATCATCCTGAAATAATGCGAAGGCGCATCCTTTTCCTTGGTAGTTTGGTATTCCTTTTGCTCTTTATCGAGGGCGGTCAGCAACTCTGTACGTTGTTCCGCAGTTATTTTTTCAAAGCCGTCCCCATATTTTTCTTTACTCAGTTTATTGACGGTAGCAATGCCATCGAGAAAAACCTTTTGGTTTTCTGGTGAATAACAATCGCGTACCATTACCGGGATAAATGCTCCCACACCGGCCTCTTTTGCCCCGGGTGTAGCCGTTTTGGGCAAAATGGTTTCCGCAATTTCAGCAAGCAGAGCCTGCATCTCCGGGGTGGATAACTGCTCAATGGTTGGCGTGGAAGGGTTACAACCGCTTTGTAAAAAAAGGCTGCCGCCTACTAAAGTTCCTCCTAAAAGGAAGGTTACGTTTTGTATTGCTTGTCTTCTGTTCATGGTGATAGTCAATTATTCAATTAGTCAAAAGTTGAAAAGTTAAAAGTGAAAAGTAAACGCGTGTGTCAACAAATATTAAATATTAAATAAAAAAATATTACCTCCTACAGGTTTCCTTTTTTCAATTCAGTTACCGCGTAATCTGCTGCCCGTGCCGTTAGCGCCATATAGGTTAATGACGGATTCTGACAGGCAGATGAAGTCATGGCGGCGCCATCGGTTACAAATACATTTTTACACTCCCATACCTGATTCCATTCGTTCAGCACCGATGTTTTTTGGTCGCGGCCCATGCGTGCCGTTCCCATTTCATGTATGCCGTGCCCCATGGCATGTCCGCTATCCCAGGTATCTATGTCGCGGGCACCTGAGGCTTCCAGCATTTTAACCGCTTCTGCAGTTATATCTTTCCGCATTTTCAGTTCATTTTCCTTCAGTTCTGCATCCATGGCCAATACCGGCAAGCCCCATTTGTCTTTGGTGGTGGGGTGCAGGTAAATGCGGTTGCTATGGTCGGGCAAAATTTCACCAAAACCCGTAATGCCCATTCGCCAGGGCCCCGGTTCAAGTAATGCATCCTTAAAGGCAGCGCCTACCTGCATTTCCGCTATTTCGCGGCTCCAGCTTTCGCGGCTTGCCCCGCCCTGATAGCCAAAACCGCGGAGGTAATCGCGTTTATCGCCGTTAATATTTACAAACCTTGGAATATAGATACCATTTGCCCTGCGGCCATAGTAATATTTATCATCAAATCCATCTACATAACCGCTTGCACCAAGGTTGTAGTGGTGGTCCATCACATTGTGCCCCAACTCATTGCTGCTGCTGCCGAGTCCATTTGGCCATATTTCTTTTGCCGAATTCATCAGTATCCAGGTACTGTTCAGCGTAGAGGCACACAGAAATACGATTTTGCTGTTGTAGTCAATGGTTTCATTGGTTTCCGCATCCAGTACTGTTACACCCTTTGCTTTTTGGGTATCCTTATCGTACCGAACCCCGGTAACAATAGACCATGGCCTTACAGTAAGATTGCCAGTTTTAATGGCTGCAGGCAAGGTACTGCTTTGGGTGCTAAAGTAACCACCAAAGGGGCAACCTACATGGCAGCGATTGCGGTACTGACAATTGGTTCTGTCCTGTAAGGGCACGGTAAGGTTGGCAACCCTGCCAATTATGATATGTCTGCTGCCTTTGAAAAGGTCCTTGATCCGTTTGGCAGCATCTTTTTCCACACAGTTAAGTTCCATAGGCGGAAGAAACTGTCCGTCGGGTAAATGGGGAATACCTTCTTTTGAACCGCTGATACCGGCAAATGATTCCACATGATCGTACCAGGGAGCAAGGTCTTTATAACGGATTGGCCAGTCAACAGCCACACCGTCTTTTAAATTGGCTTCAAAATCAAGGTCACTCAGCCGGTAGCTTTGCCTGCCCCACTGTATGGAACGACCACCCATACGGTAGGTCCGCCACCAGGTAAAGGGTTTGTCTTCAACATAAGGATTGTCTTTTTCATTGGCCCAGGCATCCATTGATTCTTCGCCTGCCGCCCATCCGCGGTGTATAACAGGAAAATCCTGGCTTTGCTGAAAGGTTGTTCTTCCCCGGTGTTCATTTTGCCAGGGGGCATTATTGGCAGTTTTATAGTCTTTTTTATGCTCATAGGGGCCACCACGTTCAAGCAATAACACTTTCAGGCCTTTTTCGCAAAGCTCCTTTGCTGCCCAGCCGCCGCTGATGCCACTGCCCACTACTATTGCATCGTAATTCATGTGTTCATTTTTAGTGCGCCCCGAGGTGTCGGGGCTAAGTTTTAATTGTCACAAGGAATCCCCAAATGATCATTGGCGCTGGGTGTGCGACAGCTCGTGGGGATTTCATATGATCATTTTTTTTGCGTATTTCTTAGCAATGTCTCCCTGACGAAGGAAAGGGACCTTGCGATTATTTTTCATCCCCAAAAAAGTATTTTTTCGTGATACCTGAAACCTGAAAAGTGTGTCAACAAATATTAAATATTCAATAAAAAAATATTACCTCCTACAGGTTTCCTTTTTTTAACTCCGAAACAGCGAAATCTGCCGCCCTTGCGGTAAGCGCCATATAGGTAAGGCTTGGATTTACACAAGCGCCCGAAGCCATACAGGCACCATCGGTTACAAATACATTTTTGGCATCCCATACCTGGTTCCATTCATTCAGCACTGATGATTTTTTATCACGGCCCATGCGTGCAGTGCCCATTTCATGAATGCCCTGTCCAAAACCGTAGCCATTATCAAATGTTTTTACATTTTTAAGACCCGCTGCTTCCAGCATGGCGGCACCTTCGCTCATCATATCCTTGCGCATTTTCAGTTCATTTTCCTTTATTTCCACATCAATGGCAAGTACGGGTAGTCCCCATTTATCTTTTTTATCCTTATCGAGGAAAATCCGGTTTTCATGATAGGGCAATATTTCACCATAGGCGGTAATACCCAATGTCCATTTGCCCGGTTCACACAAGGCATCTTTCCACTCCCCGCCAATATTCATTTCTGCAATATCGCGGCTCCAGCCTTCACGGCTTGCGGCACCCTGGTAGCCAAAACCACGTACATAATCGCGTTTGTCATCCAGTATGTTTACAAACCTCGGCACATAAAGCCCGTTTGGCCTGCGACCAAAATAATATTTATCGTCATAACCTTCCGCCTCGCCCCTTGCGCCCAACCTGAAATGGTGGTCCATTACATTATGGCCAAGCTCGCCGCTGCTGCTTCCAAGCCCTTCCGGCCAGATATCCGTGGCCGAGTTCATGAGTACCCAGGCAGAATTAAATGCCGATGCATTCAGAAATACTATTTTGGCCAGGTATTCATAGGTCTGATTGGTTTCAGCATCCAGTACTTCTACACCTCTTGCCTTTTTGGTATCCTTGTCGTACAATATTTTGGTAACAATGCTGAATGGCCTGAGGGTTAGATTGCCGGTGGCCATGGCAGCGGGAAGGGTGGCCGATTGGGTGCTGAAATAGGCGCCAAACGGGCAACCAAGCCAGCATTTGTTGCGGTATTGGCAATTGGTACGGTTGTTGTGCGCTACGGTAAGGTTGGCACTTCGGCCCATGGTAAAAATGCGCTTGCCTTCGTAGTGTTTCTTTATTCTTGCTGCTACATCCTTTTCCACACAGTTCATTTCCATAGGAGGCAGATAATCACCATCGGGCAGGCCTGCAAAGTTTTCAGGCTGCCCATTGATACCGGCAAATTTTTCGGCATAAGTGTACCAGGGGGCAATGTCTTTATACCGGATGGGCCAGTCTGTACCATGTCCATCTTTCAGGTTTGCTTCAAAATCGAGGTCGCCAAGCCGGTAACTCTGCCTTCCCCAGGTAAGTGAACGGCCACCTACCTGATACCCGCGGTACCAATCAAAACGCTTTACTTCAACATAAGGGCTGTCTTTTTCATTAACCCAAAAATCAAGGTTCATTTCGTTGAGCGGATAATCGCGGTCAAGAACAGGATAGTTGGTAATCATTTCCTGTGTCTTGCGCCCCCTGTGCGGAAAATCCCAAGGGTGCTTATTGGCGCTTACATAGCCCTCAATATGTTTTACATCCTTGCCCCTTTCGAGCATAATCACTTTTAACCCCTTTTCGGTAAGTTCCTTTGCGGCCCAGCCACCTGATATTCCAGAACCTACAACAATGGCATCAAATACATTTTCAGGCATAAATCTTATATTATAAATTCCAAATAATCAAATTCCAAATTCCAAATTCCAAATTCCAAATTCCAAATTCCAAATTCCAAATTCCAAATTCCAAATTCCAAATTGGGAGTCTACCCGTCTTTCCGACGAAGGAGGAATCCCGGCTTATGTTTGGATTAAACCGAGACACCTCCTTCGTCGGTGTGACGTTCAAATTCCAAATTCCAAATTCCAAATTCCAAATTGGGAGTCTACCCGTCTTTCCGACGAAGGAGGAATCCCGGCTTATGTTTGGATTAAACCGAGAAACCTCCTTCGTCGGTGTGACGTTCAAATTCCAAATTCCAAATTCCAAAAAGACAAATTCCAAAAAGACAAATTCCAAAAAGACAAATTCCAAAAAGACAAATTCCAAATTCCAAAAGTCAATAAGTCAATAAGTCAATAGGTCAATAGGTCAATAAGTCAATAGGTCAATAGGTCAACGGTGAGCAGTGAATGGAGTCAGGGGAGATGTTTGCGTCAGCCAACATTAAACAATAAACAATAAACACCAAACCCGAAACCTCAAACCCGAAACCCAAAACCCTAAACATCACAAACATTCACCGCCTGACGTAACGAAGCAATTTTATCCTGCGCTACGGGAATAAATTCATGGGCTACATACCCTTTGTACCCGGTTTCTACAATGGCAGCCATAATAGCGGGGTAGTTCAGTTCCTGATTGTCATCCAGTTCGTGCCTACCCGGTACACCTGCAGTATGATAATGCCCAAAGTATTGGTGGCCTTCGTTAATGGTATGGATGATATCGCCTTCATTGATTTGCATGTGGTAGATATCGTACAGTAACTTAAAGTTTTCGGATCCCAGCCTTTTGCACAATTCAATACCCCAGGCACTTTTATCGGCCATATAATCCTTATGGTTCACCTTGCTGTTGAATAGTTCCATTTGAAGTACCACCCCTTTTTTTTCTGCAAGACCCATTATTTTCTTCAATCCCTCCACGCAGTTTTTCAGCCCGGTTTCATCATCCATGCCTTTGCGGTTGCCGCTAAAGCAAATCAGGTTTTTGTACCCTGCTTTCGAAACAAGATCAATATGTTCGGTATAATTTTTTACCAGGGTATCGTGGTATTTAGGGTCGTTAAAACCCTCTGTCAGGCTAATTTCGGCACCATTGCACATGCTGCTGTCGAGGCCATGTTTTTTTAAAACATCCCATTCTTTCGGGCCAATCAGGTCAATTGCTTTTATCCCTATTTCCTTTGCCACGGTACAAAGTTCATCGAGGGTAAGAAAACTGTAGGTCCAGCGGCAAACGGAGTGGGTGATATTTCCTTTTAATTTAAATGGAAGCAAATCGCTTTTTTCTGCTAAAGCAGTATGATTACCGGCAATAATTACGGTTCCTATGGCAGTTTTAGCTAACATTTTTATGGCGTTTCTTCTATTGGTTGGCATGTGTATTAAAGTTGATAACAGGCGGAAAAATGAATCGGGCTACAAAGAGGCTGTATTTTTTCTTTTCATAAAAAAAAGTAATCCGGCAAATGCTACTACAAGCATAGCAGGTATCAGCATCGTTGTATTAATAATATCGGGCCCGGCCGCACTTTTTGCCGCATTCAGGGCATTTGCCATTTCCGATCCCGGAAGGGCCGTATTGTAAGTATTCAAATCTGAGCCGGCAGGTAGTTTTTCCAGCAAAATGGAATCGTACCTTGAACCCATAAACATCATATAGATGCTCACTGCAAACATGCCGGCGCCACCCATCAGGTTCAGGCCAACTGCACCTGTATTGGGCAGGTTTTCAGCCACAAATCCAATCATGGTTGGCCAGAAATAGCAAACACCCATACCAAAAATAATGGCCCCAAGAAAAATCATATTGCCCTGCACATGCCCAAGCATATATAAGCCAAGGGTGGATAAAATCGCTGAAATCAGCAACACGCCGGCGGGGGAAAACTGTTTTACCACAGGTTCGGCAAGGCCCCTTCCTATAACCATAATGCCGGTTGTAAGGGTTAGAATGAGCAGGGCATTATCGGTTACATTGCGGAGCAGTATGTCAATCCATTGCCCGGTAAACAATTCGGTAATGGCAGTTCCAAACATACAAAGCATCATGAATAAAAAAAGCGGATTTGCCAGGGATTTGTACATGTCAACTGTAGTAACGCCGCTTGCAACCCTTTCGGTAACAGGAAAATCAAGTTTGCTGAACAGATAGCCGTAAATAATAGTGGGAATCAGCATCATTGCCACCTGAACCATCCAGCCAATACCTAATTTATTGAAAAATACTACAATCAGGGTTCCCAATACAATGCCTCCAGGAAACCATAAATGGAAATGATTTAATTTGGTTGTTTTGTTATCAGGATAAAGTGTTGCTACCAGTGGGTTACAGGCTGCTTCCACCGTTCCGTTTGCAATGCCTACCAGCAACGTGCTGATGAATAAGCTCCAATAACCACCGGCAAAAATGGTGAGAATGATACCTGCAAGATGAAATACAAATGCAGCTACCAGTAATTTTTTCATACCAATTATATCAACCACCATACCTCCAATAATAACAGCCAATGGAAATCCCCAAAAGGCGGTGGCCGCAATAGTACCCAATTGACTTTTACTTAAAGAGAATTCGTCGCCAAGCTCATTTAAAATGCCGGCCCTAATGCCAAACGAAAGTGATGTGACAAGCAGTGCAAGGCAACTCGCTACAAATAGTTTATTTTTTTGGAGTTCACTGACCATTTTTTAAACCATTTTTTAAATTTAATTTAATAACCTGTCAACTTTTCTGAAAATTGTTGAAACCGGCAAGTACATTCGTTTGAGCCGACTAAATTAGGGGAAAATGAAGTTGGATTAGTTTTTGCCTGCATTTTTTAAATTTCAAACGTTTGATGTGGAGCAGTCATTTGTTTTTTGGGTTCATCATCCCTGAACAGGAGCATGAAAATAAGCATCACAACTGCTGCAATTCCTGCAGGAATCATCCAAACCTGTTTCCAGTTGTGCCCGGTTTCCAGTTTAAAGTTTTCTGAAACCTGCCCGGCAATCCAGAAACCGATCAGCATTCCAACACCATAGGTAGCCAAAGTAATCATTCCTTGTGCAGATGCCCTGATTTTTTCACCCGCACGTTTGTCGGTATAAATCTGACCCGTTACAAAGAAGAAATCATAACAAATACCATGCAGTATGATGCCTCCGTAAAGCAGCCAAACGCCGCTTTCAGCATCCCCAAATCCAAACATGAGGTATCTTACAATCCAGGCCATCATACCAAATAACAGCATTTTCTTTACCCCGAGGCGTTTAAAGAAAAAAGGCATCAGTACCATAAATACCATTTCGCTCATTTGCCCCATACTCATTTTGCCTGCCGCACCATCTACACCTGCTTCATTCAGAAATTTATTGGTTTCCTGGTAATAAAATGCCAGAGGTATGCAAATAAGAAAGGAAGAAATAAAGAAAACGAGAAAGTTCCTGTCCTTTAACAACTGAATAGATTCCCAGCCAACTATTTCGTTGAGGGTGGTTCGGCTACCCGCTTTGGGCGGTGGGGTATTGGGCAGAAAAAAGCTGTAAACACCCAGCAAAGCTGACATGAGGGCGGTCAGCTTAAAGGTATTTACCAGCATGCCATCTTTTTCCCAGGCCATCCAGCCGATAATCAGGCCGGCAACAATCCAACCAATGGTTCCCCATACCCTGATAGAAGCAAATTGTTTTTCAGAATCATCCAGTTGTTTGAATGCCACTGCATTAACCAGTGCAAGAGTTGGCATATACACAATCATATAACCAAATACGGCCGGGTAAAAACTTTCAAAATTTCCTGCGGTACTCATATAATATAGTAATGCAGCGCCAAACAAATGGAGTACACCGAGGATGCGCTGTGCCGAAAAGTAACGGTCGGCTATGAGGCCAATGATAAATGGCGCAATAATGGCTCCCCATGATTGCGTGCCATAGGCCAACCCATTCTGCACATCCGAAGCGGAGAGGCTTTTGGTAAGATAGGTGCCCATGGTAACAAACCAGCCCCCCCAGATAAAAAACTCAAGGAACATCATTACCGATAACTGTACCCTGGTATTTACAGGCAAGGCATTTGCCATAAAAGCAATCATTTAATTGAGCCGGCTAAATTAGGGTAAAAGGAAGTTGGATTGGTTTTGCCGGCAATATTAAAATTTCAAACGTTTGATAGGGGAAATTGAATATTTTTTCGCTTATGGTGATGGTCATTTGACGGGGTACCCTATTTTTACAGCCAACCAATAGCCTGAAGGAAAAATTGCAGCCGATATGAGTAGTAAATTGAAGATGGGAATGATAGGTGGCGGACCGGATGCCTTTATTGGCGCGGTTCACCGTATTGCCGCCCAAATGGATGGACTTGCTGAACTTGTTTGCGGCGCTTTTAGCAGCGATCCGGGCAAATCAAAAGCCATGGCTGCTGTACTTGGACTGCCCGAACAAAGGGTGTATGGCAGTTTTGCTGAAATGATATCTTCAGAAAGCCTGTTAGCTGAAAACGAGCGCATGGATTTTGTAAGCATCGTTACCCCCAACCATGTGCATTTTGAACCGGCAAAAATGGCCATGGAGGCCGGATTTGATGTGGTGATTGATAAGCCGGTTACTTTTTCGCTTGAAGAGGCAAAGCAACTGAAAGAAATTGCAGCAACAACAGGCCGGATTTTGGCACTAACCCATACTTATACGGGTTACCCCATGGTAAAACAGGCAAAGGAAATAGTTGCTTCAGGACAGTTAGGTACCATCCGAAAAGTGTATGCGGAGTACCTGCAGGGCTGGCTGTTCAATAAACTGGAAGATTCGGAGCAAAAACAGGCATCCTGGCGAACGGATCCGGCACGAAGCGGAAAGGCAGGCTGCATGGGCGATATAGGTACGCATGCTTTTAACATGGCCGAGTATGTAACCGGGCTGAAGGTAACCCGTATGTGTGCGACCCTGAACACGGTTGTGCCGGGCCGCCTGCTTGAGGATGATGGCGCCGTAATCCTTGAATTTGAAAATGGCGCAACAGGAACCCTGATTGCCACACAGATTGCCACCGGCGAAGAAAATAATATCCGGATAAAAGTATTTGGCGACAAAGGCGGATTGGAATGGCAGCAGGAAGATTGCAACAGCCTGATACTAAAATGGCCCGATGCCCCGAAACAGGTTTACCGAACGGGAACCGGCTATGCAGGCAATTTGGCAACACATAATACGCGCGTAATTGCAGGTCACCCGGAAGGCTACCTCGAAGCTTTCGCCAACATTTACCGCAATGCAGTGCTGACCATGCTTGCCAAAAAACAGGGAAAGGGTTTAGAGAATACTGCCATTGAATTCCCGGGCATTGATGCCGGTATCAGGGGCATGGCGTTTGTAGATAATGTGGTGGAGGCTTCTAAAAGTGAGGAAAAATGGAGGAAGTTTGAGGTTTGAGCCCCCCTCAATCCCCCTGCAGGGGGGAAGTTTGGAATTTGGAATTTGTCAATTTGGGATTTTTTACCCCTCGTATCACATAAAAATTAAGTTATCCAATGACTACCATCAAAGGTCCCGGTATTTTTCTCGCACAGTTTTTGGGCGATAAAGCGCCGTTTAATACGCTGGAAGGTATTTGCGAATGGGCTTCCGGGTTAGGATTTAAGGGCGTTCAGATTCCTACCTGGGATGCAAGGTGCATCTACCTGCCACTTGCGGCCGAAAGCAAAACCTATGCCGATGAACTGAAGGGAGCGATTGCCTCCTACGGGCTTGAAATTACAGAGCTCAGTACCCATTTGCAGGGGCAGCTTGTAGCGGTGCATCCTGCCTACAACGAATTGTTTGATGCTTTTGCACCCGATGCGGTGCGTGGCAACCCCACTGCAAGAACAGCCTGGGCGGTTGAAACCTTGAAGCAGGCGGCAAAGGCATCGGCTAACCTTGGGCTGAATGCGCATGCAACCTTTAGCGGCGCCCTGCTTTGGCCTTACTGGCACCCATGGCCTCAACAGCCCGCAGGACTGCTGGAAGAGGGTTTTGAAGAACTGGCCAAAAGGTGGAAACCCATACTGGATGTATTTGATGAAAACGGGGTGGATGTTTGCTACGAAATACATCCCGGCGAAGACCTTCACGACGGGGTAACCTACGAACTGTTTCTGGAAAAAGTAAACAACCACCCGCGGGCATGCCTGCTGTATGATCCTTCGCATTTTGTGCTGCAGCAACTCGATTATGTAACCTATATTGACCATTACCATGAGCGGATAAAAGCCTTTCATGTAAAGGATGCCGAATTTAACCCCAACGGAAAACAGGGAACCTTTGGCGGCTATCAGAACTGGGCAAACCGTGCCGGGCGATACCGTTCACCCGGCGATGGGCAGATTGATTTTAAAGCCATCTTCAGCAAGCTTACCCATTATGACTTTAAAGGCTGGGCTGTAATGGAATGGGAGTGTTGTTACAAGCACCCCGAAGATGGGGCAAGGGAAGGAGCGCAATTTATCAACGACCACATCATCCGGGTTACCGAAAAAGCATTTGATGATTTTGCCGGCGCCGGCACCGATGACGTACTGAACCGTAAAATTCTGGGATTGAACCAATAAAGCTTATATTTAAAACAAAAAATAAATTGGATATGATTAAGAAAATGCTGACCATCTGTTTTGCTGTTACCCTGTTGGCCTCCTGCGGCGAAACCCAAAAGGCAGAATCGGCCCCCGGTACAGAACCTGCTGCTGCTGTTGAGGACATTTCTGCAAATCCTGATTATAAAAAAGGGTTGGCCCTGGTAACACAAAACGATTGCCTTACCTGCCATGCCATCAAGGAAAAAATTACAGGACCGGCCTATGCTGATATTGCCGAAAAATATGCAGGCGCTGCCGATACCACCATTACCCGTTTGGCACAAACCATCATTAAAGGGGGAAGCGGGCATTGGGATGTAATACCTATGACGGCCCACCCAACCGTTTCCGAGGAAGATGCCATACAAATGGTGAAGTATATTTTGTTACTGAAAAAATAAAAATGATATGAAGAATTGTATTTCAGGCTGTTTTTTAATGGCCGGGGTTCTTTTTTTCTCTTGTGGCGGGGTGAAAAAACAAAATGAAAACATGACGGCTGGAAATGAAAACCAATGGGTTGACATGCTTTCGCAGGAAGGGAAATGGCATGTTTTTAATAAACCCGGCGTATTTGGAGATGCCTGGCATTTAAAAGATGGCGTACTTCACCTCGATGATTCCGAAAAAGTAAACGGCAGAATTGTAAACGGCGGCAACCTTGTTTATGATGAAGTTTTTACCAACTTTCATTTTAAGTATGAATGGAAAATTTCGGAAAAAGGAAACAGTGGGATCCTTTTTCTTTCTACCGAGGACCCTAAATTTTCTCAACCTTATGAAACAGGTCCTGAAATGCAGATATTAGACAATGATGGCCATTCGGATGGAAAAATTAACAAACACCGGGCGGGCGATTTGTATGACCTGATTGCCTGTAAAAAGGAAACGGTAAAAAAGGTGGGCGAGTGGAACAAGGCCGAAATAAAACTAAAGGACGGATTGCTTCAATTTTACCTGAATGGCGAAGAAGTAGTGAATACAACGATGTGGGACGACAACTGGAATCAATTGATTGCAGGAAGCAAATTTAAAACCTGGGCCAATTTTGCCAAATCCAGATCCGGAAAAATTGTGTTACAGGATCATGATAATGCGGTTTCGTTCCGGAATATGATGGTTAAAAAGCTCTAAGCAACAATGGCCTTTTTTACATAGGCGATGTTTTTCTCAATACTGTCGAGCGGGGAAACTGCATAGTTTTCCTGCTCAACAAAAAAGTACTTAAGCCCGGCTTCTTTTTTGTGCCTGAAAATGGCGGGGAAATCAATAACGCCCTTACCAAGATCGCTGTTGGTGCGGGTAAGCGGGTCAAGGTCTTTTACATGCCACAGCGGGAACCTGTTGGGATACTGGTAAAAAAGCGTTACAGGATCTCCTTCGGCAAATACTACCCAAAAAATATCCATCTCCAGTTTTACAAGTTCGGGATCCGTATCGGTCATAATTACCTGGAAAAGCGAGGTTTTTGCCTGCGCGTTGTATTTTAATTCAAAATCGTGGTTGTGGTAGGCAAACTGCAGCCCCGCATCCTTGCTTATTTTGCCCAGGGAGTTCAACCTTTCGCAAAATTTCTTAAAACCGGCTTCATCTTTCGGGCGGAGGTTTTCGGCCATCCAGGGTAAAATAATGTATTCCTGTTCCAGTATGTTTGCCGCCTCGCAGGCTTGTTTCCAGGCATCATCGTTTCCGGTTACAAATTCATCAGCGTAATAATGCCCGCTCGGGGTATTCAGCTTGTTTTCGAAAAGCAGGTTGCGGAACTCTTTGGGCGTTTTTCCAAAAAACAGGCCCTTGTCGTAACCATAAGTTTCAAGATGGGTATAACCAAGCGCCGAAATTTTTTCGATTACCGGAACGACGCCTTTGGCCACTTCGTCGCGAACGGTATATAGTTGCAGACCTATAGCTGGGCCCTCATGAACCGGTTTTTTGGGGGAACAGGAAGTACCCGTTAAAACAGCCCCGGTGGCGAGCGCCGATTGTGCAAGAAAAGTTCTGCGTTGCATAAAATCTTTCATTAAAGTATTGAACGCGTGAAATTAAGTGCCAAAACCTATTCAATCCTATAAAATTATTTTTTTCCAAATACTTTCTGCAACAGCTCGGTACCGCGGGCGGCAGGGTTTTTGCGGATGTTCATTTCCTCCTGTGCAATCTGGTAAAAAACGCCCTTTAATGCCTGTTCGGTAACATAGGCAGTCAGATCGGGGTTTATTTTTTCGGTTGCAAACTTGTTGTAATTGGTAAAAAGGGTATTCCAGTATTTGGTGGCGCCCACTTTATTTACCGACGAATCAATAACCGGGCGAAAGGCCTCCGTAAGCGGTGCGGTTGTT
>Ga0116158_10000912_pt1 | contig 27507 bp, 26 predicted proteins | sample AD_UKC052_MetaG_FD_89883 | JGI IMG/M metagenome (GOLD analysis project Ga0116158, IMG submission 89883) | Active sludge microbial communities of municipal wastewater-treating anaerobic digesters from USA - AD_UKC052_MetaG | ecosystem: Engineered > Bioreactor > Anaerobic > Digestate | place: USA... | reverse complement strand
CCCTGTATTTAAAGTTGTCGGAAGCTCTCCATTTCTTCTGCCAAGCTGGTTCAATTACAGAATGATCGTAAAACATTTTTCCTCCGGAATGAGATTCATTTTTCTGTGGCAATCACGGAAATTCTAAAAAATTTCTTTATAAATTCATATAGTTCCTTCTGTTTCTGTTCTTTGAGCTTTTCAGAGACATCGCTTATCTTTTCAAATTCTTTCTTCCCCAAAGCCATTTGTGCAAGAAGATTCTTTTTCAGATACGGAATAAGCTTGTTCTCCTGTCCCTGAGCAACCATTATCTCAGCATTGAGAAGAACAAGATAATTGTGGTAATAGAGTTTGCCTGGAGAGAGGAACTCCTCATTATCCAGAAGATATTTTATACCGTCTTTGGCTTTGGTGAAATCACCCTGATAATATGTTATTTCTGCGGCCAGCATAAGTCCCGGCATAAAATAAGGATTGCATTCAAGAAGATTGTCTATCATTCCGAAAGTTCTCTGTTTGTCCCCTAAATTCCTGAAAGCTTCGGCTTTAAGGTGAAGAAAAGCCGGCTCACATTTTTCAAGAGAAGACATTTTCTTCTCAACTTCCTTTGAGACTATCTCATATTCTCCGTTCCTGAACAGTTCCAACTGTTCTCTGAAGAATATCCAGTCAGGATCAATTGTCTGATCTTTCGGAAGCACTGCATCGGCAAGATCAAAAAGCATGTATCTGTTATATATTTCTGAAAGTGTTTTGGCGGCGGCAGGGTCTTCTTTCAGTTTTTCAAGATTTTTCACCGCCTGAAAAACCGCTCCCTGCCTGATGTATTCCTCGATGATCCTGAACCTGTTATCAGAAGATTCAAGGTCATAAAGTTTTTCAAGCACTTTTATGGTTTCCCTGATGTCGTTCCTTCTGTTGAGAACATCAAGATATGAATAGAGAACAGAAATGCTCCCGGGATTTTTTTCCGCGAGGTCCTTCATCTGAGTATAGTAAAGCTCCTCTCTGGAAAGCCGGTATTTCATCCTCAGTATTTTTGCAGTGATCTCTATCGTCTGGTTCTTTTTGTTTATCTCCTCGTAAATTGCAACGGCCTCTTCAAAATAGCCATTCCTTTCGCTGCACTCACCTCCCTTCATCAGGGTTGCATTATCCACGCTGTCCCCGAAAAACTGAGTAAGCTCCCTGAATGAAAAATAGCAGTTGCTGAAATCTCCGTCAGCATAACTTGTTTCGACAACAAGCTTTATATCATCAGCGTCTCTTTTATTCTCTTTCTGCTCTTTCATGTAAAGAGCCATTCTTGATGCTTCCCTTGTCTGACCTTTGCTGATGAAATATTCAACGGTCTCTGTGCAGAAATGCCTTCCCGGGCATACAGAATAAAATCCGTCGGAGATAACGGTGTCTCTATCCGCCGCTCTTCCGAGAAGAACCTTTGCTTCTCCCAGAAAATATCGCTCCTGACTCATAGTTTTCCACTGTTCAAGCACAGCAAGTTCTTCTGAAATATTTGCAAGAACTATATTTCCTGATATTGATGAACCGGCTTTTATCATAACTTTCAATTTCTGTGACAGCTCATAGCCGGGAAATGCCGCAAGCACCCTTTCGTTAAGTTCTGCGGCCGCACTAAAATCCTTTTTTCTGAAAAGCATGAGAGCTTTATAGAAAGATTCTCTCAAGTTCTTTTTCGTGATCTCACCCGGATCACTTATTTTCAGCAGTTTGATCTCGTTTGCAGAGCCGGGATAATCCGCATCAAGCTTATGATAAAGCTCCGTACCTTGAGGAACGGCACCCGATTCAATATAGTCTGTGATCATTTCAAGCGGTTTTTCATGAGCCGAAACGAGCGTTGAGAACATTTTAAACTGAGACAGCTCCTCCTGTGAATCAATATGAAAATCAAGGACGGCATATGAAAGTATCCACAGAATGCTCTTTTTGAGCGGATCACCGATGTTCTCGCGGATATCAATGATCTTAAGTTCCCTTATCCTGCTCATAAAATCGGCATATGTCAAAGAGGTGAAGCTGGTTTCAGGATCTTCAAGCATCTGGTTGTATTTGTCGGTTCTGTTCTCCCTGAGCATAAAGTATGCAAAAAGCAGAACGGCAACCGTGATAATGATCAGAAGGAACATGTTCTTATATTTGAGATTCCGGTAGTGCTCACTGCTTTCAAGACGCGGCTCTATTACAAGGATCTTCCTGAGTGCATCATTTGATCCCTGCACGGTTCCTGCATCCTGAGAATCATTTATCCCGAAATTCTCGATCTCTTTTTTTGCAGCGAAATGGTTCGGATTGTGACTGATCACTTTTCTGAGCTCTTCTGCCCCTTCCTCTCTTTTTCCGGTATTGAGGAGCGCCACCCCTTTGTAGAAATGGATCTCCGGAGTTTCGCTTCCGTTCCAGCCGGTCACTGTTTCTATCATCGTCTCCCAGAGCTTTTCCTTTTTACATTCCTCAAGATATTCGATGAGAGAAGGGAGTGAGGGATTTGAAATGTACTGTTCTTTCAGTGTATCAAGCCGTCTGCTCATCAGCGGTATACCCCCCTTCTTTCTTCTGGGTGAAGAGCTGCGATCTTTTTACCCAGATAATCCATAATATCCTGTTTGACAGTGGATGAGAAAGGAATGTTTCGTGCAATATCTCTGATGTTTTCAGCCACTCCGATGCTTATTACGGCATCTGTTTTATGAAGATTCGGGCAGGATATCGGAAGAAATTTGTCTCCGCCGATAACAGAAACAGGAAGAACAAGGACATTTTCGTCTGTATCAACAAGCCGGTAAACTCCCTGAAGAAATTGATTCAGAGACCCGTCTCTGCTTCTTTTACCTTCAGGAAAAACAAGGAATATCTTAACTTTTTCCTTGATATCTTCTGCACATTTTGCGGCGGCTCTTGCTATCACCCTTATCGGATAAGGAACTTCTAGAGAGGCAACAGACTGTGACTGGGCAATTAAAAGTGAATGAAAATGCATGCTTGCAAATTTTCTCAACGGATGGGAAAATACTTTAGGGCCTGCAATTACAGAAAGATCATCTTCAAAACCGTACTCTTTGAAATATTTACTGAAAGCTACTGCGATGATATTTGCATCTGAATAACTCAAATGATTTGAAACAATTACAATTCGTGCAACTTTGCCTTCCTTGAGGGCCGCGAGGGCAGTTCTTAAATTTTCTCCATTCCTGATATCCATGGGAACCATTTTTTCAATAACTCTTTCAAGACAGAGCCGCACCAGTTTTGACCCTTCCGAAAACCCCCAGTCAGTTCCGGCAGTTTGATATTTTTCAAGAAATTCGGCAACTAAGTTTTCGTCAACTTCATCAAGAAATTCTCTGACAATGGGAACTACATCTTCAGGAAGTGTCTCCTCCCAACCTTTCAGAACTTCGATTATTTTTCTTTTCAGCTCAGACATTATCCGGTTCTTCTCCTATAATAATTAACAAAGAGAGTATTTCTTATACCAGTATCACTAAAAAAATCAAGATAACACCGCTTATATAAAAATCTTCAACATCTAACATTAAGTGAATTGATATAGCTGTGGGAATAAATTGAAAAGCTAAGTTTTTTGTTGACAATATGATTTATAAGATTAGGATATTTTTAGATATTCGCTGTTCGCGAATAGCGTATGGAGGTAAATTGAAGCCACAGGACGTTCTGGTTTTATTCAAATTGCTGATCTTTGGCGGGAGATTCGTCCCTTACTCTGAATTTGCAAAAGAGATTTTTTTATCAACTTCAGAACTTCACTCTTCAATTAAAAGATCTGAAAAAAACGGTCTTTTTTCGGCTGATACCAACAGGGTGATAATATCTGCTTTAAAAGAGTTTGTATTTCACGGAGCGAAGTATGTTTTTCCTGTTGAAATTGGTATGGTAACTCGTGGAATTCCAACGAGTTTTGCCGCAGAACCGCTGAAAAGCGAACTTTCTCAAAGCGATATTGAAATACCGGTCTGGCCCGATGCTGAGGGAACTCACCGCGGCATTTCTTTTTCACCGATATATAAAACTGTTCCTGACGCTGCAAAAAAAGACGAAAAATTATACCGGCTTCTTGCTCTTTTTGATGCATTGAGAAGTGGCAGAGCAAGAGAAAGAGCTGTTGCAAAAGAATTGATGGAACGGGAGATTGAGCTGTATGCCAAAGATTAATGCAGATGATATGTTAAGAGTCCATAAAAGTTTGAAGTCGGCTGGTTTGGACTTTGTTTTCATCGGTGGCGGCATACTTGGTTTTTTAATTGATGACCCCCTGGCAACTCCGGTAAGAACAACTATTGACATTGATGTTGTGCTTGACATTGTCACCGATCCCGGGCAGATCATGCTTGAGGAAAAACTCGGTTCAGCCGGTTTCAAGCACGATATGAGCGATAGAGCTCCCCGTTGTCGCTGGATAATTAACAACATTAAAGTTGATATTCTTTCGCTTAAAGACAGATTTTCAGGAATGAATTTGAAGTGGCTTCAGGAAACGGTTTCAATGCCTCTGGAAATAAAAGAAGAAGAAACCGTTTTTAAAATTGCATCCCCGGCATGTTTTATTGCTATGAAACTTGAAGCTTTCAAAGATAGGGGAAATGCCGATTACCTGGGCAGCAGGGATATAGAAGATGTGATATCTGTCATTGATGGAAGATCTTCAATTGTTGAAGAAATTAAAAGTTCTGATCCAAAAGTTGTTGAGTTTATTTCAAAAACAATAGCAGAGTTGCTTTGGAAAAATGAATTTACAGCTTCAATATCAGGTCACCTTATGCCTGATCCGGCAAGTCAGAAAAGAAGATTAATTGTTATTGAGCGGCTTAACAGGATCAGTCAATTCCAGGGAGATTAAACTTATGAAATATGAAAAATCGGTTATTCTTGAAAAAGGGCGTGAAAGATTGGCAAGAAACCATAATCCGTGGATATATTCCGGAGCGGTGAGATCTATCAACGGCAATCCGCAAGATGGTGATATTGTTGCAGTTCTTGATTTTGAAAAAACATTTGTGGCATGGGCACACTACAACAGCAGATCGGGAATAGCCCTGCGGCTTCTTGAGTGGAATGAAAAAGTTGATCCCGATATACTATGGATTAGAAAAAAAATATCTGAAGCTTATGAACTTCGTAAAAAAATGATCGGTTCTGATACAAATCTGTTCCGGCTTATCTATTCTGAGTCCGATATGCTTCCGGGGATCATCTGCGATATTTACGATTCGGTCGCCGTTCTTCAGATATCAACTCCGGGATTTGACAGATTAAAGAAGGATATTGCTGAAATAATATCAGAAATTGTAGGAATTTCATCTGTTTATGAAAAAAGTGACGGGGATGGCAGGAGGATAGAAGGTCTTGCCCCTTCAGCCGGATGGATAAAAGGAGAATCTGATTCAACGGAACTGATTGTTAAAGAGAACGGTCTGAATTTTTTTATTGATCTGAGCGGACAGAAGACTGGTTTTTATGCCGACCAGAGAGAAAACCGCCTTCTTTTTGGAAAAATTGCAACAGGCGAAGTGCTTGACATGTGCTCGTTTTCAGGTGCTTTTTCAATACACGCTCTAAAAAACGGAGCGAGCCATGTAACTTTGTGCGACATTTCAAAAGAAACCTTGAAGCTTATCGACAAGAATATGGAAATTAATGATATTGCTAAAGAAAAACATGATTTTATTGCAGGTGATGCGTTTGAAGTTTTAAGAAATCTCGAAAGGAATGGAAGAAAATTTGATTCCATTGTCCTTGATCCGCCTAAACTTGTCCCTTCAAATAAATATCTTGAAAAAGGGCTGAAAGCTTACAAAGATCTCAATTTCAATGCTCTGAAACTTCTGCGGGACGGAGGTGTTCTTGCCACTTTTTCCTGTTCGGGAGCGGTAACAATGGCTGATTTCAAAAACGCTGTCGCCTATGCGGCAAAAGACACAGGAAAAGAGATAAAAATTCTTCATCAGATGCATCAGCCGTTTGACCATCCGGTAAGGATGAGTGCCCCTGAAACTGAATATCTCAAAGGCCTTCTTTTAAAGGTTTATTAAATGAAAACAGATAGTTATCAAAAGAAAATCATAGCGATCGCAATTATACTGACTGTTGCGGTGACGGCTTTTGCACTTTGGATGAACACCACAAAATTTGAGTTCAGATACTATGTTTTTCCCGCTGTGCTGATATTTCTCCCTCTCGTTTTTAACAGCTCTTTCCGTCCTCAAAACATCTTGAAGCCGTCAAAAAAAGGGTTTAAACTCTTTTTTTATGTCACTATAACCGTTATTGTTCTTTATCCGCCTGCATTTTTCATCTACTGGATAACGCTTAAAAATCAGGTATTTATGATTCCAGGGACGGAAGAAGTTCTCAAAGCGGTCTTAAAAGGACTCACTGCGGTCGCAGTTGCCGCGATCCCTGAGGAATTCTTTTTCAGGGGCTATCTTCAGGAACATGTTTTCAGAGGGCTTGAAAGAAAGTTCATAAAAGTCGTTACACTGAAAAACCTTATAACTTCAATACTTTTCGGCGTTGTGCACGCAGTTGCTTTTCTAGACATAACAAGAGCCGCAACATTCTTTCCATCTCTTCTTTTCGGTCTTTTCTGTGAAAAAAGTGAAGGGAAAATATTTTACAGCATCCTTTTTCATGTGATCTCAAACATTCTTGCGTTCGTTCTGTGGACTTTTATTAAATAAAGTCCTTGCACTTTTTATACAAATATGACAAAAAGTCCTTGCACTTTTTATACAAATATGTTAATTTTAGCAAGCACTTTTGTTTTTGAGAGGTGAAAAAATGGAACGAGCTGTTATGAATTCTCTTCTTGAGTGGAGAGAGAAAAAGAATAGAAAGCCACTTATTATTCAAGGAGCAAGGCAGGTTGGGAAAACCCATCTGCTCAAAGAATTTGGTAAAAGACACTTTGAAAAGTATCATTATATTAATTTTGAAAACAAAAGCGTTTTGTCGGAAGTGTTTGAAAAGACGCTTGAGCCGGCATCAATAATAATGCAGATAGAGTTTTATCTCGAAACAAAAATTGATAAAGATAAAGACATTATAATTTTTGATGAAATCCAAAGAGAGCCGAGAGCTTTGACATCGCTAAAATATTTTTGTGAAGAGATGCCGGAAATTGCTGTGTGTGCCGCAGGTTCGCTTCTTGGTGTGACGATGAATATTGATTCATTTCCAGTCGGCAAAGTTGATATGCTTGAGCTGAGACCGCTCAACTTTTCAGAGTTTTTAATTGCAACTGAAGACAAAATGGTATCAGATTTTTTAAATGGATATGACCTGACAAAACCGCTTCCTGTGATAATTCATCAGAAACTAATGGAGATATGGAAGCATTATCTCATTGTGGGAGGTCTGCCTGAAGCAGTTGAGCATTACAGGACTCACCGGGACGATCTTTTCAGTGCTTTTTCAAAGGTTAGAGAAATTCAGGAAGTGCTTTTAAAAACATATATGGCCGATATTGCCAAACACAGCGGCAAGATAAATTCGATCCATATTGAACAGGTTTTCATGTCTGTTCCTGCCCAGCTTGCAAAAAGTGTTGATGAATCGGCAAAAAGATTCATTTTTAAAAATGTTGTGAAGGGAATAAACGGATATAACCGGCTTTCAAATCCGATCGGCTGGCTTGAGAGGGCGGATCTTATTTTGAGAGTGCCCGTTATCGAACATGTTGAAATTCCTTTAATTGCACAGGTTAAACCGAATATTTTCAAGCTTTATTTCTTTGATGTCGGACTGCTTGGAGCAATAAGTGAACTTACACCTTTGCAGATACTTCGGTTTGATTTTACAACATATAAAGGTTTTTTCACAGAGAACTTTGTTTTGCAGGAATTAATATCATCAGGAATTACAAGAACTTACTGTTGGCAGGGGAGAACATCTGAAATAGAGTTCCTTCTTCAGACAAATGCAGGGGATATCGTTCCGGTTGAAGTCAAATCCGGCGCAGTGACACAATCAAAATCACTCTCAGTTTATAATGAACGGTATAAACCGTCTTTTTCAATAGTCGTCAGTGCAAAAAATGAGGGCAGACAGCCGAAAAGATGGTATGTCCCAGTCTATGCCGCAGGGAAACTTTGTGAGTTAATGAAACTTTAACTCCAGCCCGGCGAGTTTGAATACAGTATTTAATTTTCGTTAGAGGGAAAATGCAGAATCAGATAATTATTTATCAGCCGGAAGTTGGTTTATCATCATTGGAAGTGAGACTTGAAAACGAAACTGTGTGGCTTTCTCTTGACCAGATAGCCAATCTTTTTGAAAGAGACAAATCAACCGTTTCAAGACATATAAAAAACATCTTTAAATAAAATGAACTGGAAAAAAATTCAGTTATTGCAAATTTTGCAACAACTGCCGCTGACGGAAAAACATATTCAGTTGATTATTACAATCTTGATGTAATAATTTCAGTTGGTTATCGTGTTAAATCAAAACGGGGAACACAGTTTCGGATATGGGCTAACAAGGTGCTGAAAGACTACCTTATGAAAGGTTATGCACTCAATCAGCGGATTGAGCATATCGAAGAAAAGCTCTTTGAACACGATAAAAAGTTTGAACTGATAATTCAGCAGGCAATTCCACTTAAAGAGGGAATATTCTTTGATGGGCAGGTCTTTGATGCTTATGAGCTGTTCGTTTCAATAATAAAAGAAGCTAAAAGATCCATTGTTCTGATTGACAACTATGTAGATGAAACAGTTCTTTCAATGCTTTCGAAACGGAAAGATCGAGTTAAAGCAACTATTTACACTGCCAATCTTTCAAAAGAACTCTCTCTTGACTTAAAAAAGCATAACGCTCAATATGAGCCTATTGAAATCAAAGTTTTCAGCAAATCACACGACCGATTTCTTATAATTGACGAGAAAATTGTCTATCATATCGGTGGCTCGCTCAAAGATCTTGGGAAAAAGCTTTTTGCATTTTCAAGAATTGAAATCAATCCAGAAATTATTCTGGATTATTTGAAAAGATTCTAATTATCGAAGCGGCTGAGATTTCTAACACTTCTGAATTGTTGATAATTTTTATTGCAGATCCGTTGTTTGAAAATCCGGTAACTGTTCCTGTTTCAAGGTCGGTTCCGTTAATTGTGTAGGTTATTGATCTGTCTGTCATCCACGATATTTCAGAAACATATTTTTCTTTTATTTGGGTTTCGTTCATTTCAAAAAAAGTGTCAAGTGTTCTGATAAGTTCAGCTAAAACCGCTTCTGTTGTAATATCTGGGACATATTCGTTTAATGCACCGACTTTCCAGTTATGTTCAAACAGGGTTGTTTCAGGCATGAAAACATTGATCCCTATTCCGCAGACATAGAATCTGTCAACCCCGCGCTGAACGGTTTTTGCAATTATTCCAGCACATTTATTCATGTCAGCCAGAATATCGTTTGGCCATTTTATTGATATATTTCCAGTGTCTACAAACTTTTTCACTGCCATCTGTGCTGAAAGGGCGATCCTTTGCGGAATGAGATTCAACGGCTCTGATCTATCCAGTTTCTCAAAAAAAGAAAGGTACAGATTCCCGTTATCTGGGGAAAACCACGATTTGCCGTTCCTGCCGTAACCGCCACTTTGCAAGTCAGCGACAACTATTCCGCGATTCACCCCTTTTTCAATAAATTCAATGGCTTTATCCATCGTTGAAGAAACCTCGCCAAAATGGTAAAACCCCGAAAACCTGTTCTTTGGAATAATGTATTCTTTCATTTTTCCCCCAAAAAATACAAGGACAAGCTGAATATCATAGAAAAAACCGGGTTTGTCAACTTGTAAAAAAATTCACAAAAATAGTGCTTTAAAATATTGCTTATGGGAAAAGGATTTAATATTATTACACGATTTTATGAGCCGAGGGGAAATGCACCGTTTTTTTATATTTATTTCGATTCTATTTTTTTCAATCAATGCATATTCAGAAAACAGCGAAGTGTTTGTAAATGCTGATATTTTGAACATAAGAACCTATCCCACCACAAATTCCGCTAAAACTGTGCTGGCATACAGAGGTGACATTCTGATCATTTTTGAGAGTAAAAAAGATTCCGAAGGGAAAGAGTGGATAAAAGTTGCTCTAAAAAAGAAATCATCTGAAGCCGTCGGCTGGGTTCTTGCCGAATACACCGTTAAAACAAGAGCAAGTTTGTTAAATCAGATATACAAAGATCTCGATTATTCTCCTCAGAATAAAACTGATGGATACAAAAACAACCCTAAAGTGAAAGTTAAAGGAATATATCTCACCCGCTATTCTTCAACTCCTACCCGGCTTAACCACTTCTTTAATCTTGTGAAGGGAACAGAGATAAACGCTTTCGTAATTGACATCAAGAACGAAAGGGGCAACCTGCTATTCAGGAGTGAAGCGGCTGCAAAGCACAATCCTGCCGGCAATAAATCGCTGATCTACAAAAGCAGGGAATCCATCATTGAACAGATAGAAAAAGCAAAAAAGAACAATCTCTACCTTATCGCAAGAGTTGTGACATTCAAAGATGACGACTATGCAAAAAATAATCCCGAGTCTGCAATTTTTGATAACGAAACAAAGGACACATATATCGACAGAGACAAACAGAGATGGGTTTCACCGCACAACCGCAAGTACTGGGAATATCTCATAGAACTCTGCAAAGAAGCGGCAGATCTCGGATTTAATGAGATCCAGTTTGACTATATCAGATTTACCGACTGGAAGACAAACCTCGATTTCAGAAATACTGAAAGGGAGTCAAAATCACTCGCAATTCAGCGGTTTTTGAAATATGCAAGAGAGGAATTGAGCAAAAAAGAGATCTATGTGAGTGCCGACATTTTCGGACTTGTCGCTTCGGCAAGCGATGATCTTAATCTCGGTCAGTACTGGGAAGGGATAAGCAATGTTGTCGATTTCGTTTCACCGATGATCTATCCGTCCCACTTCTCTTACGGTTTCGGTGGAATTCCCATCCCTGACACAGAACCGTATAAGATCGTTTATATTTCAGCAAGAGATTCAGTCGCACGGAATAAAAATATCGAAACACCTGCGATAATCAGGCCGTGGATACAGGATTTTACAGCTTACTGGCTTAAAGGCCACATCAATTATGAAAAACAGCAGCTTACAGACCAGATCAAAGCACTAAGCGAACATGGAATAGACGAATATCTTCTGTGGAATCCCAAAAATCAGTATAAGTATTTGAAGTAAGATTAGTTATGGCTGGTTTGGGTTTCCATCTTTTTTAAAAGAACGGAAAAGAGTCGCTGCATTTCAACAAGTCCGCTCGTTTTTGAGTTTTTTCCTGTTCTTGCACCAATTTCAAGAAGAGCATCGACGATTTTCCAGTCATATTTTAATTGCGATAGCTCATCATCCTTGATTTTGCGAAGTTCATCAGCAGCGTTCTTCCACTGATCTACAACAGCTTGCATCTGCTCCTTTGTCAAACTCATTTTAATCCAAGTATTTTTTCAGATTTAGTAATTATTTCCGGCTCTTCCTTTAATTCCGCCAATATTTCAAGATGTTTCATGATATAAATTCTGTCAAGCGAGGATTTTTGCTTTTTTGCAATGCCTTCCGCATCCAGCCAGTCTTTGGGGCGTGATGCAAAAGCTTTCATAATAAAAAGATCTTCAGCAGAACATATCTTTAAGCTGATACCTTTCATAAATTCAAAATTTGATGATCTCAATATCATTTCTTCTTCAAACGGTAATGCCCCAAAAGAAATATCAAGCGGAATTCCATCAGATGATTCGATAAGAAGAACACGGTTTTTAATCGAAAATTCAAGTGCGTGATCAATTCTTGCCTTGAAGTGTCCAAGTATTTTTTCTGCATAATACTGCTCGCTTCCCACCCCGGTGAGAAGAGTGAGATCAACATCGTGGGTTGTTCTCGGTTCACCGTGACACTGGTTAGCTAGACCTCCGATTATGCAGAAAGACCATCGGAAAGAATCAAAGAATTCAGTAATTTCCTTAGCCGCTTTAAAAATCAAATTCATAATCAAATCACCAAGTTTTTAAGAACTTTCCCGATTATATTTGAAAACCGTAAATAGTAAAGGATGCGTGCTTTTTAAACTTTGAAACCCCTTCTGCTAAGATCTTGTTTAATTAGGGTCTCTGTATCTTAATCATACTGAATCATCGCTCGACAATGTTTCTTTTTCCCCAATTATCTCTTTCACATCTTTTATTGCTTTGAGCTTATTAAATTTTTCAACTATAAAAAACATAGCCAAAAATAGCCACATCGTGAAACCTTTTATTTTAGGTTGTGGAATAAAAATAAAAAGAATAGGAATTATTAATAAAAACCAGTTTCTAACAAAGAAATTTTTCTGATAATATTTCAACTTCAATTTCGTTGCATCATATTCAGGATGTTCGAGTATTTTTTTTATTTCGTCCGTTTCAATTCTTTTTTTTCTTTCCCGCCATCTTTTGAAAAACTCATTTGAAATCAACAACATAAAAGAAACAGGAAAAACAATATAAATTTCACTTCTGAACATATAGAGAGAATAAAAAAACAAAATAATTACATACCAGTTCCTGTCAAAGAAACTGATCGGGTAGAAAGAATAATAATAACTATTTCTTTTCTCATAAATAATTAGATCAACAACGGTAAAGAAAAGAATTGTGACAAAAGAAACCATATATGTTTTCCCCTCACCCCGTGTCATTACACCTAATTTATATCCTTCAATTAAATTCTCACCTAAAATCTCAACGACAAAAAACAAAGTTGAAGGCCATATAATCCATCCAATTCTGTTTAACACATTCATCACTTCCTCCTACCAGAAATACGGACCAACTTCAGTAACTCACTTATATATCAGATATTTTTCCCTTATTTTTTCAAATTCTTTGCGGCTTAGTACCGCTTTTTCTTCAATTTGTTCAAACGGGGTGTTTTTGCGGATGAGATCTTCAAGTTCTTTTGATCCGGTCATGAGTTCAAAATCTTTGGAAATGACAATCTGTTTCTGATAGAGTTTCAGGAGAGTTTTCAGCAGTTCAATACCGAGCTTGAATGCCTGATTATTTTTTCTGTCAGTGACACTAATCTTTATTCCGCCGCATTCTTTACCAAAATGTTTGTGAACCTTAGCTTTCGGAGTGAATCTGACCGGTTCTATTATAAGCCCGGTGAATTTTTGTTTTTTCAGTTCTTCAAACAGTTTATTCTCATCAATGAAAGGGGCGCCGATAAGCTGAAAAGGGGTGTCAGTCCCTCTTCCCATCGAGATATTGACGGTTTCAAGCCATCCAAGTTCGCTGTAAAGAAGTGCACTTTCAAGAGAGTTCAGATTGGGTGAAGGGGATACCCACGGAAGCTTGGTTTCATCAAAGAGCATTGAGCGGTTGTAGTTTTTCATTTTTACTACTGTCAGATTTGTATTAAGTTTAAAATGTTCGTTAAAAAGCACTGCAAGCTCTCCAACTGTCAATCCATATCTTGTCGCAATAGGGAATATCGAAGTGAAAAAACCTGTCAGTTCTTTTTCTGGAACAAAGCCAGAAATTTTATCACCTCCGATTATCACAGGCCTATCCATAACAATTATCTCAATCCCTGCTTTGGAGACGGTTTCCATCATATAGCCGAGAGTTGAGATGTATGTATAATATCTCACTCCTGCATCAGCGATATCATAAAGAACGACATCAATTCCCTTAAGCTGTTCCGGTAACGGCTTTTTCGTTTTTCCATAAAGCGAAATGACCGGAATATTATCAACAGAACTGTTTTGAACAGCTTCGTCTTTATCTGTATGGAACCCGTGTTCAGGGGAAAATATCTTTTTTACTTTCACCCCGTGCTTTTTTAAAAGTTCAAGAAGAGCCACACCATCTTTATTAACTGCAGTCCTGTTTGCAAGGAGTGCAACATTTTTGTTTTTCAGATATACGAATTTTTCACAATCCATCACATCAATACCTGTCAGAACACCTCCGAATGCCCAAAAATGAAAAAACAGAAGAAAAAAGAAAATAAAATGTCGCATAGCCGCCTCATTTCTTGACTATAAATCGGTTGTTACTTTATAATGGACGAATGAGAGTTGCAATAATTTTGCTCACATCATTACTATTTTCATCACTTTCGGGCGAAACTCCTGTTTTTGAGCAGAAAATTATAGAAATCAGTCAGAAAAGTGTTGCAGAGGATTATTTTTCCGCGGTTTCGATTTCTGTTTTCAAAGACGGAAAAAAGATCGCAAATATTTCGGAAGGGTTTATCCATTCAAAAACTCCGGATCAGAAGATCACTGACAAAACCCTGTTTGACCTTGCATCACTGACCAAACCGATAGTTATTGTGTCTCTTTTCTTTGATCTGGAAAAAAAAGGACTTCTTGACAGGAACTGGACTGTTTCAAAGTTTTTTCCCGAAATCACAAGGGAGATAACCTTGTTTCAGCTTCTGACACATAAAAGCGGACTTTCCGCCTATGCCGATTTTTTCAAACTTGACGGCGGGACTGATCTTGAAAGCAGAAAGAAAAGGATAATAAAATACATATCTGAAATTAAGAAAGTGCATTCTGACCGCTACAGCGATATAAATTATATTCTCCTTGGATTTGTAATTGAAAAGATCACAGGTAAAGATCTGGACACTTCTTTTAAAGAATTTATCAGCAGAAACTATCCTTCAATAAAATCGTTTACATACAATCCTTTGAAAAATGGTTTAAAGGTTTCACAAATTGCCGCAACTTCATATTCAGTGCCTAGAAACATTATAACTCACGGTGAAGTTGAAGATGAAAATGCCGCATATCTTTCTGGAATTTCAGGACACGCAGGACTTTTCTCAACTGCCGATGATGTTTCGCAGTTCTATTCACTTCTTCTGAAAGATCCGGTGTTTAGAAAAGTTATAACCGATCAGACCGGCTTTGATAAAAAGGAAAGTGAAAACTCAAATTTCGGAGTTGTAGCCGACACAAGTTGTTCGGGTCATCTCGGATGGAGCGGAACAGCATTTCTGATTTGCCCCGAGAATGATATTGTCATCACAATCCTTACCAACAGAACCCATTCGATAAAATATAAACCGGAAGATTTTACCAACATAAAAGCATTCAGAAGAATAGTTTTTGATGCAATTCTTTTAGAAGCAGGGAAATGAAAAAAGCAATTGCTTCTTGACAACCATGCTAAACACTATATTGTTTTTGAGGTATTTGATGAGATCAGAGGCTCAAATGATTCGACTGAAAAGGTCTTTTCTGCTGACAATTCTTATTTTAACGCTTATACGATTGGCTCTTCCGCATGAAAACAAAGCGGTTCTCTGTTTCAGTAACGACGGACAACTTTCAATTCGCGAAACACAGCATTCTCTTTGCAAAAGCTCTCACCATGATCCGGAGTTGTCAGAAATAGAGTTCCATGATCACGACCATTGCACTGATGTTGAAATTCCTTCTCTTAGTGCCAAAATCAATACAACAAGAATTCTAGATTGCCTTGCTTATGAGCCTTTCTTGAACTTTAAGATTGTTTTGCAATCCGGCACTCTTTTTGAAAAGACTCCTAAATTACAAAGCCTTGTTGATCACGGAAGACAAAAAAGACTGAACATAATTTCCAAAACGGTCTTAATCTGTTAGACTCAATATAACACATCAATATGATTAGCTTTTTATTGTTTTAAAAAGGGATTTTTAATATGAAAAACTCAGTTTTCTCTCTATCTATGTTTTTTATTGTGGCTTTCCCGGGTATTTTGCATTGTGATGATGAAGTTGAGCTGATAAAAAGCTTTTTGAGCACCCCTTATGAGGTGGAGCTTATCAAAACAGGCAAAAAAGCGGTAACTGCCAAAAGTAAGCATGATCCTTATATGAAAAACCCTTCCTTTTCAATGAGTATTGAAAAGCCTTTTGATGACAGTTCCTATGCTTTTAAATTTGCTGAGTTCGGTTTTGAATTTGATGTTTCAGGCAAATATATTCTGGGAAAAGAAGTTGCCGGGTTTAAAAAATTGCGGGCCGGAGAGCAGATCAAAGCATCATTGGTAGAAAGTGTTGCAAATTTCAGAGCACTTCTGGCAAAGTTTTTTTATCTGAACAGGAAAAAGGAGATAATAAAAGTATTTGAGTTGAAAATAGAAACACTTTCAAAAGAGCTTTCAATTCTTGTCGAAGGAAAAAACAGCTCAAAGTTTGATCTGATGAGGATAGAGTCGCAGGTTTTGTCGCACAAAAGGAAATCACTGGAAATAGAGTCTGAACTTGCAGCTGTAAGGTCACAAATCCAATCTTTTTGCGGAATTGAAATAGATGAGTTGTCTTTGCAAGAGCCCGAACTGATTGAGTTTGAAGAACTGAAAAGAAGAGCTTTCCTGGAAAATCCCCAAATAAAACAAATTCATTTTAATTTGTCAGAGTCGGAAAAAGAAATGGCAGTTGAGAAAAGAAAAACAATTCCCGATCCCGGTCTTCAAATAGGTTTTATCCATGAAAAAATGCAGGGAGTCAGTTCAGGATTCGGAATTGATATAGGAATAAGTTTTGATCTGCCTTTTTTTGATTTTAACAGAAAGGGTGTTGCTGAATCAGTTTATGAGAATCAGCAGAAAAAAATGGATCTTTTTGAAAAAAAATTCTTTGTGGATCTGCAAATATCTGAACTTTACAAAAAAGCTGATCATCTTATCAAAGGGTTTATTCCTGATCAAAACAAAGACGACATTTTGGAGAAAAGTTTTTTCCTTTACAAGGCAGGTGAGATTTCAGTGAGTGATCTGATCTCAACACTTTATGAAGTTGAAGAGATCCATTTTTCCGAAATTGAAATAAAAGAAAAGATCCATTTTTTAACACTTCAACTTTATGCGGCAGCGGGTTTTTTTGAAAATGAGAAAATTAATGATTTAATCGGTGGAGCTGTAAAATGAAAACATCTGCATTTATTCTTTTTATTAACATACTTTTTGCGGGGTGCACTCACGATCATGAAGATCATTCCGGTCACGACCACAGCAGAAAGGAAGAACCGTCATCTCAACATCACGGCAATCATGATGAGGAAATAAAAAGTATTCATTTTAACAAAGAAAAACAGGTCCTTGCCGGGGTTGAAACAGTGATGCCTGAAATGTCTGAAGTAATGGAAAGAGTGTCTGTCCCTGGAATTATAAAAGCTGATCCCAGATATTCATTCACAATCTCTTCAACTTCAAGGGGAATTTTTTCATATAGTGCATCCGGTGATCTTTTGCATGAAGGAAAGTTAGTGAAAAAAGGGGAAATCCTTGCTGTTATTTATCCGGTTGCTCAACAGGAGCACTGGACTCAAATAGAGCAGGCTCACAATCTTGCTGTTGTAGAAAAAGAGTTTGCACAGAACGAATATGAAAGAATAAACGATCTTGCTCAAAAAGGGGTTGTGCCTGAAAAAGAACTTTTAATTGCAAAAAATAATCTTGAAGCATCTGCTCAAAATCTGAAATTTGCAGAAAAGAGAGCATCTCAACTTCAGGGAGGAAGAGAAAAGTCCATTCAGATAAAAGCTTCTGTGAGCGGAGTTTTAAGAAAAATATTTATTAAAAGCGGAATGCTTGTTGAATCAGGAGAAACTCTTTTTGAAATTGTTGTTCCGGATAAACTTATGATCAATGGTGAAATTTTAAAAGGAGACATTCCGTCCGGCTCAAAGATCATGTCGGTTTCAGTAAAGGCAAGTGACAGTGAAATGACGGTGATCACCAGTGCAGATATTAAAAACAGGACATACACATTTGATTACACCACAAAATCATCAGAGATAGTTTTCCCTTTTGAGAGTTCAGGATTCTATATAGGAGAAAATGTAGAAATTATTCTTAGAACAGGAAAAGGTGTGCCGTCGCTTACTGTTACTTCTTCATCTGTGATAGAAATAGCGACACGGCCTCATCTTGTTATTATGAAAGAAACGGAAATTTTTGAGATAATTCAGGTGGATGCCGGAGCCGATGATGGTTTGAAAGTTGAAATTTTAAAAGGTCTGAAAGAAACGGACCGAGTTGTTTCAAAAGGGGCTTTTGAGATTTATGCAGCAAGCAGAACAGAATCAATGGATGCTCATGCCGGACATAATCACTAGCTGGAGAAAAAAATGTGGGATTATATAATTAAATGGTCATTGAATAACAGGACAATAGTTTTTGCCATTGCGGTTTCTGTTGTGATTTCAGGGTTTTATGCGACATATACCAGCAAGCTTGATGCATTGCCGGATATAACAGCACCGACTGTTACCGTGGTTACCGATGCAGGCGGACTTGCCCCCGAAGAGGTTGAGCAGCTTGTAACTTTTCCGATTGAAAGTGCTTTGAACGGTGCCCCGGGTTTAAGGAGACTCAGGAGCAGATCATCTGTCGGAATGTCAATCGTGTGGGCTGAATTTGAATGGAACACCGATCAGTACAAGGCAAGGCAGATTATTTCAGAAAGACTTCAATTGGTTTTAAATCAGCTTCCTTCAGAGATCAAGACACCTGTGATGGCTCCTATTTCATCAATCATGGGAGAAATAATGGTAATAGGGCTGACAGGCGATAAAAATGTTTCACCGATGGAGCTTAGAGACATTGCAGAGTGGACCATCAGAAAAAGAGTGCTCGGAATTCCGGGAGTTGCTCAGGTAACTCCGATAGGCGGAGAGATCAGGCAGGTTGAAATTATTCTGAATCCTGAAAAAATGAGGCAGTTTAAAGTTGGACATCAGGAAGTGATAGAAAGGATTAAAAATGCAACCGTAAATTCAAGTGGAGGTTTTTTTGTCAGCGGCTATAGTGAATATATTGTAAGAGGACTCGGGAGGGCTGACGATTTTGAAGATTTCGGAAAGACCGTAATTAAAAAGAGCGGCAATGCACAGGTGTTACTGAAACATATTGCTGATATTGGATATGGACATCCTCCAGCCAGAGGAAGTGCTTCGATCAACGGAGATCCCGGAGTTCTTCTCACAATTCAAAAACAGCCGGAAGCTGACACGCTTGATCTGAATGAAAAAATCAATGAGGAGCTTGACACCCTGTCAAAAACACTGCCTGAAAATGTTAAGCTTTTTCGCGAAGGTTTTAATCAGAGCAGCTTTATTAATACAGCAATTTCAAATGTTACCAGACATCTTTTTGAAAGCTCTGTTCTTGTTATTTTTGTTCTATTTCTTTTTCTTGCAAGCAAAAGGGCTACTTTGATATCGCTTGCAGCTTTACCGCTTTCTCTTTTTTCAGGAATAATAGTTCTAAGGATCATGGGGGAATCTATTAACACAATGACTCTGGGAGGCTTTGCAATTGCGATCGGAGCATTGGTTGATGATGCTATTATTGATGTCGAAAATGGATACAGGAGACTTCGTTTAAGGGCGGCACTGCCTGAAGATCAAAGGGACAGTCTTTTTGATAATGTCTATAAGTCGTCTGTAGAAATAAGGAGTTCTATTGTTTATGCCACATTTATCATAGCGATAGTTTTTGTTCCGCTTTTTTTTCTTACAGGTCTTGAAGGAAAACTAATGCGGCCTCTAGGCTTAGCTTATGTCGTTTCAATTATTTCTTCTCTTCTTGTTGCAACTACTGTTACACCTGCTCTTTGTATGGTTCTTTTAAGAAATGTAGAGCCTTATGAAGAAAAGAAGGAAAGCTTTCTGACAATTATCCTGAAAAAAGTTTACACGCCGATCTTAAAGTTTTCTTTAAAAAATGCAGGAAAGGTGACTGTCAGTGCAGTTTGTATAACTTTTGCTTCTGTTGTCCTTTTTTTACACTTCGGCAGAGATTTTATGCCTAAATTCAATGAAGGGAGTTTTTCAATTACTGCGGCCACAGTTCCCGGAGTGTCTCTTGAGCAGTCAACAAAAATGATAAATCGTCTGGATAAAGCTGTCTATGGCCTTGATTTTGTGAAATCGGTTGCCCGCAGAACGGGAAGGAGCGACGAAAAAGATGAACATGGACACGATGTTCAGGCAAGTGAAATGGATATAATTATTGATAATTCAAAAATCAGCAGAACCGAAGCTGAGAAGATAATTAGAGAGACTGCTGAAAAAATTCCCGGACTTAAAGTAACCGTCACTCAGCCGATAAGTTTTAAAATAGCTCATATGAACACTGGAGCAGAAGCATCAATTGTTCTTAAGATTTTTGGAGAAGATCTTGGAAAACTGAGAGATCTGGCTCAGGAAGTTGAAGAAAATGTTCATGAAATAGACGGGCTTGTCGATCTCAATATTGAACAGTTGACAGATGTTCCTGTTCTTAATATCAAGCCTGATCTGAACAAACTTGCCTATTTTAATGTAACTTCAGGAGAGTTTACATCATTTGTTCAAACTGCTTTTTCAGGTTCTGAAGTTGGAAAGTGGTGGGAAAAGCAGAGATCTTATGATATGGTTGTTAAATATCCAAAGTCATTCCAGACTGGTATAAACAGCATGAAAAGAGTGCCGTTTGATAAAGACGGAGAGCAGTTCATAACTCTTTCCACACTTGCACAAATTGAAAAAACGATCTCTCCCAATGTAATTCAAAGAGAGAATTCTCATCGAAGGATAACGGTGACGGCTAATGTTGCCGGAAGAGATGGAAGAAGTGTTGTCAACGAAATGAAAGAGCAGATCGAAAAAAATGTGGAGTTTCCGCAAGGATATTATCCGGTTTTCGGAGGAGATTTCAGCAGCGAAGAAAAGGCGAGCAGAACAATTTTATGGCTTTCAATTTTTGCGATAATCATCATCATATTAATGCTGACAGTGCTTTTCAAGTCATTAAGCGATGCATTGATAGTAGTGGTCAACATGCCTCTTTCTTTGATCGGAGGTACGATCGCAGTTCTTTTTATGAACGGGATAATGACCGTTGCGACACTTGTAGGATTTATAACTCTTTTCGGAATAGCTTCAAGAAACGGAATAATGATGATATCTCACTACAAATATCTTGAACAAGTTGAAAAATGTTCAAAAGATGAAGCAATCTTCAGAGGAAGTATTGAGCGGCTAATACCCATAATGATGACAGCGCTTGCCACAGCATTTGCATTAATTCCAATAGTTATCGGACTTGATGAGCCGGGAAGTGAAATTCAGGCACCGATGGCTCTTGTTATTCTTGGCGGAATAACAACAAGCACTTTTTTAAATATGGTTGTGCTGCCCAGTATTTATAAATTGACTAAGGCTTGACGGTTTTTATTTGTTTGAAGAACATAATTGTTTGGAAGTTTTCAACTTATCTTGATTTTGCCGAGCTTTTTTAGCAGAATTTCTTTGAGTTAACGGTCTGCGGGATGGTTGTGAATGAAAATGAAAAATATCATCGTACTGCTTCTTACTGTTTTCTTCTTTTTTTCAGCTTGTGATATCGAAAAAAGATCTGTTGCCATTGATGAATCTGTTCAGGATGAGGATGTTGAGATAATGAATGATGAAGAAATGGTTGATGATGAACAGGTGCTTGAATTTGTTGAAATAACAATGCAGAAAGTGTCAGGAAATCTGAGTCAGAAAGCAGTTGTTGATGTTGAAGAGTTTAAAGTTGAAAGGAATTTAAACCATGTTGACACCTCTTTTTTCATTCACATGAACGACCTTGAAATTATTGCAAAAAAGCTTAGAAACGAGATCTTAGAAAAAGGATGTCATGATTGTTCTGAAGACGAAAATTATCTTTTTGCGGTTACTTCAAAGAATGATGAGTGCTGTGTTTATGATGAACAGGTGATAAATGAAATTGCAAAATATCTCCTTATTCCGGTAAATTCTATGCTCTGGCCTTTTGCTCCACAGGATGAGCCGCATAATGTCGGTCACACAAGTGTCAACATTCAGCACTACACTAATAAATATGAAGAGGCCTATTTCCATCACGGAGTTGACATCATAAAAAATGAGCCGGAAAAGATCTTTAACATGTATGACGGAAGAGTTGAAAAGATTGGTTATTACAGGACAGAGGAAGTGGGAGAGAGCAAATATTATTTTGAAGTTGTCGTGCAGACGGTGAACGGATTGAAATTTGAGTTTCATCACACAGACCCCGAAAGTGTTCCGGATGCCGTATATGAACTGGAAGGGACTGATAAAGTTTTGAAAGCAGGCGAAGAAACAGGCAAAATCGTTTTCTGGCCGACACCTGATTCTTTCAGCGGAAAGCTTTTCCATCACATTCATTTCAATGTCATTACAGAAAGTGGAATAAAACTCAATCCGCTGATAATGATGACTCCTCAGAAAGATGACACTGCTCCTGAAATAGAAGAGATATATCTGATCGATCCTGACAGGACAAAAACTCTTTCAACTGAAAATATTAGCGAAAATTTTCATGTGGTCATAAAAGTTTCTGATCTTGCCGATAATGAGATCTGGCCTAATCCGCCCCGCTATTCAATGGTTGAAATAAAGAACAGTGATGATGAAACTATTTTTGAACATTCCGGATATGATTTCATCGCAATGATGAGTGAAAATATAAATGAGTTTGTTTGTGATTACTATCTTTGCGAAATAGGAGAAACGGTTTTTTCAAAAGGGAATTATTCTCAAAGGGAGTTCCATGTTGTTGTGACGGCTTTTGATAAAACAGGGAACATAACTGATGCCATAGAAAAAGAGCTTTTTGAGAACGGTGACTATTCAATAAAAGCAACAAGCTGCGATGAAGTCGGGAACTGCAGCGAAAAGTCAATTGATATAAGTTTCGGAGGTGATGAATGAAAAAAATCGTTTTTCTGTTTTTAATTGTGACTGTTATGACAACTTTGTCCGGAGGAGAAAAAATGAACGAGACTATGAAAACCATTTTTGCAAGGAAAAGTGTCAGAAACTACAACGAAAGCACAATTCCGAAAGAGACATTTGAATTGCTGGTGAAAGCAGGAATGGCCGCTCCCACAGCAAGGGACAAAAGACCGTGGGAATTTATAATAATTACTGACAAAGCAGTCTTGAAAAAACTGTCAGATGCCCTTCCTTATGCGAAAATGGCTGAAAAAGCAGGGCACGGCATCGTTGTCGCCGGAGATATGGAAAAACAGAACGGCGGAGTCAATTCACCTTACTGGATAATGGATTGCAGTGCGGCAGTTCAGAACATTCTTCTTGCGGCTGAGTCACTCGGACTCGGAGCTGTCTGGACAGCAGTCTATCCGAATGCCGACAGAATTGAACCTGTCAGCAAAATCCTCGGACTTCCAAAAAACATAGTTCCTCTTGCTTTCATACCGGTAGGCACTCCTACTGGAACGGATAAACCCAAAGATAAATTCAATAAAGATCAGATCCACTGGAATAAGTGGAAAGGGACTAAATAATAAGAACTTCCACTTTTGAACCGGATGCTATCTCATGCTCTCCCTTTTCTATCACTATAATGCCGTCTGCGTCGGCAAGAGAAGTAAGGTGCCCTGAACCGTGATATTCGGGTTTAAAGACAGTTCTGCTGTCTAAAATTTTAACCGGCACATATTCTTTTCTTTCAACTCTTTTTCTTTTAAGACCGTTCTGAAGGATCATTTCAACATGAGCCGGTTTGTGATCGGCATTCATCATTTTCATAATAAAGGGTCTGACTATAATCTCAAAGATAACAAAGGTTGAAACGGGGTTTCCCGGCATTCCGAAACAGATCGCTTCGTCTGAAACGGCAAAAGTCGTCGGTTTTCCGGGTTTTACTGCAACTGAATCAAAAATGATCTGAAACCCTGCTTTGACAAGGGAATCGGCTACAAAATCAAAGTCGCCGGCACTTACTCCGCCGCTCATGAGAATTATGTCGCATTCGCTTTTGGCGGTTTTAACGATCTTTTCAGTTTTTTCCGGATCATCTTTTACTATGCCGTAATATTTTGGAACTCCGCCTGCTCTTATTACCTGAGCGGACAACTGGTAGCTGTTAGAATTTCTTATCTGGTGGGGAAGAGGTGTTTCAAACGGTTCGACCAGCTCATCTCCTGTTGCAATAATGCCGACGACAGGTCTTTTCATCACAACGAGCTTTGAATATCCGTTTGTGGCAATTGCCGGAATGTGTCTGGGCTCAATCACTTTTCCTTTTCTGATTACGATATCACCTTTTTTTGCATCTTCGCCTGTTTTTGAATAATTCTCATGTTTTTTTGCAATTTCCGGATCTGTGCATGTAACAAGTCCGTTCTTTTCAACAGCGACTTCGATCATGAACACCATTTCGGCTCCGTCAGGAAGAGGACATCCGGTCATAACTTTAGAACATTCACCCGGATTGATGAACTTTTCAGCCGTTTTTCCTGCCGGAACTATCTCAACAATTTTGAGTTCATTGCCGATATCATTTTTCCTACAGGCATATCCATCCATCGCAACACGGTTGAAAGGCGGAGCCGGTCTGTCTGCTGAAATATCGGACGCAAGAACACGATTTATGCAGTCGTTAATGTCAACCGTTTCCGTTTTATCGTACTTTGGAACATGATCCATAACGATTTTTAATGCTGAACTGAATTCTATCATTTTTTCCTCCGCAAAAAATTCAAATGATATTAACACAACAGTTACTAAAGGCAAGTTGATGTTTTTGTGCAGTGTGTTATAATTCTTTGGTTGTTTTCTGATTAATTTTTTATGGAGCAAGCAATGAAGATCGGATTTGTTACAATTCATGTGTCAGACCTTGATAAGACGATTTCGTTTTATGAGAATGTCATGGGATTTTCGATTAAAAGACGGTTCAAGGCGGGGCCTCAGGTTGAGATAGTTTTTATGGATGATGGAAGCGGTAATCAGCTTGAATTCATCACAGGAACGGGTCATTTCGTTGAAGCGAAGGGAATCTCGATCGGGTTTAATGTTGAAGATATTGAAAAAACACATGATCATCTTAAAAACCACGGTGTCAGAATAGTTTTCGGTCCGGCGACAATGCCAAGCGGAGTGAAACTTCTTCACGCAGTTGATCTAAACGGAGTCGAACTCGGTTTTGTTCAGGGGATGTAGATCCCTTCAACAACTCCCCGCAAAGCATTTGTGAGAAATATTTCAGAGTTTTTGAGTTTTTCAATTCCAAAATATTCCTCGCGGACGATCATTCCTTTTAATTTCAGGTAGCGGATAAAATGTTTTCTGCAGATCCCCGGAAGAATTCTCTCGTCATCGGGCGGAGTGAAGAATTCGTCACCAATTTTAACAAAAACATTGGTGTAACTTCCTTCAAGGATATTTCCAGTGTTTTTGTCGATCAGGATCACTTCTTCGTCACTTTTTTCAGTATGTTTTCTAAACGGCCATATTTTTATATTTCCCTGCGGTGAGATCTCTTTAAATCTGACCAAAACAGAGCTCAAGTCATCAGCAAACGGCTCAAAACTTATCTTTGGAACACCCGTTCCATCCAGTATCATCCTCATCCTTGCGCTGCCAAGCTTGTTCTGTTTAAGCATTTTAACAACTTCTTCAATCCACACATCTTCATCAAACGGAATGTTCAAGATCTCCGCACTCTTCTTTAAACGGAGCAGATGATCTTCAATCCAAACCGGTTTGAAATCTGCAACCCTTACCGTTGTAAAAACCGAATTACTCAAAAACTATCTCCGGATTTTCAAAAATTCTGAACAATAATACTTTAAACGGATTTCAACGCAACAGGAGTTTTGACAAAATCAAATTTGCCAAACCACTTGACAAAATTTAATTTGTCATTATAAATTCAATTCACCTTTATTAAAAATGTGGTGGTGCAGAAATGTTGCAAACTGATAAAATTAAAAATATGGCGTATCTTTACAATCCGGCCAATTACTCTGAAGAGGAGCTTATTGAGAATTTTATTGTCCGGCTCAATGAATTCAATTCGATCTTTCAAGTGATAAAAAATGATGATATGAAGCATCCTCCACAGCATTTTTTAATTCAGGGATTGAGAGGAAATGGAAAAACAACACTTTTAAGACGGCTTTTCTACGAAGTGAAAAACGATCCTCAACTTAGTAAAAACCTGATACCTGTAATTTTTGACGAAGAGGAATATGGAGTCAGAACACTTTATAAACTGTGGGAAAGAATTGCGGAAAACATCGAGGATAATTATTCTGAGTTTACAGGCATTTACGATGAAATGATGAAACATGTTGAAAATGATGATTATGAAGAAACGGCTTATAAAATCTTAAAAAACAAACTTAACGACAAAGGCATGAAACTGGTTCTCTTTTTTGATAATTTTGGGGAAGTTCTTGAAAAATTTAATGAAAAAGAAGCTCGCAGACTCCGCGAAATTCTGATGGGGGAAAATTTTTTAAGAATCGTGGGCGCTTCTTCAATAATGCTAGAATCTTTTTATGATTATTCCAAACCGTTTTATGAATTTTTTAAAATAATTCAGCTAAATGGTCTGACAAAAACAGAAGCTCTTGAATTTTTAAAGAAAATTGCTGAAAACCATGATAAACCGGAAGTTGTCAAAATAATCGAAAATCATCCTGAAAGGGTTGAAACATTAAGGGTTCTGACAGAAGGCGTTCCCCGGACAATGCTCCTTCTTTTTGAAATATTTGCCGACAACGACAATGGAAATTCCTTTGAAGATCTTGACCTTGTGCTTGATCGTGTCACGCCACTTTATAAACACAGAATGGATAATATGTCAGAAATTCAGCAGGAAATAGTTGATATCATTGCCAGAAATTGGGACGGCATCGAGGTTTCAACAATCGCTGAAAAATCAAAAATGGACAGCAAGTCAATCTCTTCACAACTCAATGTCCTTTCTAAGAACAATATCATCTCAAAAATATCCACAAACACAAAAAACAACCTTTACATTCTCAAAGAAAGGTTTTTCAACATCTGGTATCTTATGCGCTACGGCAGAAAAAATGATAAAAACCGGGTTCTGTGGCTCACCAGATTTCTTGAAGCGTGGTTATCAAACAAAAAAATTGATACCGTTATGATTTTTGAAAATAATTTGGGATATGGAGCAGTTTCAAAAATTATTAATGATTTAAGATCCGACAAAATCGAAGAAGGAGTCCTTGCTGCAAGAGAATTTCTTTCACATGAAAAAGTTTATGAAAAATACACTGAAGACATTACGCTTCTTTTGATTTTTATGATGGCAAAAAATCAATATAATTCAGTGCTTAAGATATTTAATGAAAACAATTTTGAGATCAAGGACAGATTCAAGCCGGTGTATTATGCTCTGATGCACTTCATGAAAGATAAATTCCCCAATGAATATCTCAAGATGGGAAGTGAACTGAAAGAAACGGTTGAAGAGATTATTAAAGAAGTTGAAAAATACAGGAACTGGTAAAAAACCGAATTACTCAAAAACCATCTCCGCTTCATCAAATATATTAAGGAAAGCCCTTGTTTTTACTAGAGTTTCTTCAAATTCTTTTTCGGGGTCGCTTTTGAAAGTTATCCCGCCGCCTGTTGAATAGATGAGCACATTGTCGACTCTTT